>Ga0265309_10001488_pt1 | contig 10296 bp, 8 predicted proteins | sample Helome_FD_192492 | JGI IMG/M metagenome (GOLD analysis project Ga0265309, IMG submission 192492) | Marine sediment microbial communities from subtidal zone of North Sea - Hel_20160524 (Illumina Assembly) | ecosystem: Environmental > Aquatic > Marine > Subtidal zone > Sediment ...
GTTTTGTTCTAAGCATTCTAATGCCCAGTGAACACCTGCTCCGAAGGTGACTATAGATACATCTTTCCCTTCTTTTAGCAGGGCGGCTTCTCCAAAAGGTAAAGTAAAATATGATGAAGGAACCTCCTGGTAAATGCTTCGATATAGCGCTTTATGTTCAAAAAACATGACCGGATTCGGGTCATTAATAGCAGTAGCCAAAAGTCCTTTTGCATCTAAGGGGAACGCCGGATAAACCACTTTAAGACCTGGCGTCTTTGTAAACCATGCTTCATTGGTTTGAGAATGAAAAGGTCCTGCTCCCACCCCTCCGCCACATGGCATTCGAATTACAACGTCTGCATTCTCATTCCAACGATAGTGGGCCTTAGCAAGATAGTTTACTATGGGATTAAAACCCGAACTCACAAAATCGGCAAATTGCATTTCCATAACGCACTTCATTCCGTTAATCGATAGCCCCATAGCTGCAGATACAATTGCAGATTCGCAGATAGGAGTGTTTCTCACCCGATCTGTGCCAAAAGCTTCAACAAAACCCTCTGTTATTTTAAAAACACCACCATAATCAGCAATATCCTGACCCAGTATCACCAAATTTTCATGTTTTTCCATAGACTGTTTCAAACCTTCGGAAATGGCATCAACAAGACGAATATTATTCTGTTCATGATTAGGTTTAAATTCCTGATATTTATACTCTTTATAAACATCATTTAACTCTTTACTTTCATTTAATTCAATCTGGTCTTCTGCAAAAGCCAGCTTTAGATTATCATCTATTTCATGTATAAACTCCTTTTTGAATTCAACTTCCATCTCCTCAGATAGAATCCCCTCGGTGTGCAGATACTCTACATAATTTTCTATAGGATCCATGGCTGCCCACTTCTCCAAAAGTTTCTTAGGAACATATTTAGTACCACTGGCCTCTTCATGTCCCCGCATTCTAAATGTTTTGAACTCCAATAAAACAGGCCTTGGTTCTTTCCGGATGCTTTCACATAGCTCATTAACTTTGCTATAAACTTCAAGAACATTATTCCCGTTTATAATATGGGCTTCCATTCCATAGCCCTTGCCCTTATCGGCAATATGTTCACACTTAAATTGCTCTGAAATAGGTGTTGAAAGTCCATAACCATTGTTTTCAACACAAAATAATACCGGTAAATCCCAAACAGCAGCGACATTAAGAGCCTCGTGGAAGTCTCCTTCACTGGTAGCTCCTTCTCCTGTAAAAACCGCAGTTACTTTTTTTCGCTTCTTTAGTAGATCAGCTAATGCAATTCCGTCAGCTACTCCTAATTGAGGCCCCAGATGAGAAATCATTCCAACAATTTTATACTCCTGTGTACCAAAGTGAAAACTTCGATCACGACCATTGGTAAATCCACTGGATTTACCCTGCCATTGTGCAAATAATCGGAATAACGGTATCCCTCGCGTGGTAAAAACACCAAGATTTCTGTGCATTGGAAGTATATATTCATCTTCATTTAGAGCACTGGCAACACCTATCGAAATAGCCTCCTGACCTATACCGCTGAACCATTTAGAAATCTTTCCCTGCCTTAAGAGAATTAGCATTTTTTCTTCGATCATCCTGGGCTTCAGCATAGCCCGGTAGAGCTCCAGCAGCTTTTCTTTGCTAATCCCCTTGCTTAAATATTGCATATTTCAACGAATAGATTGTGAGCGTATTTCGGGTATAAATGTAACAAAATTGCCCTCAATAAAACAGTATAAATGAGACGCATATTTGCATATATTATTTATTAACTTTGGAAGTATTAAAAAACCACAACAATGAGCAGTATTCCCAGTGTAGACCTAAGAGATTATACAAGTGGTGATCCGCAGCAAAAAGAGAAATTCATAAAAGAAATAGGCAATGCTTTTGAAAACATTGGCTTTGTGGCGCTGAGTGGTCATTTTCTTTCTGATAAGCTGGTTAAGGGTTTGTATGGTAAAGTTAAAAAGTTCTTTAATTTACCCGAAGACATAAAGGGATCTTATCAAATAGAGGGCATTGGCGGACAAAGAGGCTATACCTCATTTGGGAAAGAACATGCTAAGGGAAGAAAAGAAGGAGACTTAAAAGAGTTTTGGCATTTTGGCCAGTTTGTTGAGGATGACCCAACATTGGAAGCTGAATACCCTGAAAATGTGATCGTCAAAGAGCTGCCAGAGTTCAATGAAGTTGGTAAAGAAACTTATAAGATGTTGGAGAAGACTGCCAAGTATGTTCTTAGAGCATTGGCTCTTCATCTGGATCTGTCTGAAACTTACTTTGATGAATATATTAAGAATGGTAATTCTATTTTAAGACCAATACACTATCCGCCGATTATGAATGAGCCTAAAAATGCTGTAAGAGCAGCTGCTCATGGAGATATTAATCTTATAACACTATTAATGGGTGCTCACGGCAAAGGCCTTCAAGTTCAAAATCATAAGGGAGAATGGGTGGATGCCATTGCCAGTTCCGATCAATTAATGATAAATGTAGGTGACATGCTTTCGCGTTTATCTAATAATAAATTAAAATCAACGGTTCACAGGGTTATCAACCCACCTCGTGAATTATGGGGTACTTCCAGATATTCAATTCCTTTTTTTATGCACCCTATCAGTGGCATGCCACTTAATTGCCTCGAAAATTGTATTAATGACGAACATCCCAAGCAATTTGAAGATATCACAGCAGGGGAGTTTCTGAATGAGCGTCTAATTGAACTCGGATTGATTAAAAAGTGATTTATAACTTTAAATAAAAAAATTTAATAAATTTTATTTCAATTACTTATCATTTATTTGATTTTGAAATAATTACTGTTTTACAAAAAAATACTTATTCTTAAAATGGATTTAAAAGATCAATTAAAGAACTTATTTCCAGAGCACATCTCTTCAGAAGTAGAAAAAATTAATGCAAAGAAACCCGAAGTATGGCTTCAGAAAGATCCCATAATTTGTAAATACGAAAAAAGAAAAGGAAAACCAATTACAATCCTGGAGGGATATAATGGTGCTGAGAAAGATTTTAAGAAATTGGCTCAGGATTTAAAAAAGAAATTAAGCGTTGGTGGCACGTTTAAAAATAACTCTATTATAATTCAGGGAGATTACAGAGACAAAATAATGATTTTACTACAGGAAATGGGATTTAAGACAAAACGTGTTGGGGGTTGACAAAATGGGGCACTTGACGCCTGTGAAATAAGTCAAAAATATTTTTAACAAAATTTATTAAGGTTTTTCTGTTAATTTGTTTTTGTTTTTTTCGATTAAATGTTACTTTTAAACGTTATAAACTAAAGAACCTATTCAAAATGAGTTCCCAATTGCATATCACCAACGGGGATAGTTTCACCCAAAAGTTGAAATCACTAAAACTTAAGGGCGACATAATCACCTGGCGCGAAATGCTGTGTGAGGGGAAAACGGAAACCAATGTGGGTAGTGAATCCTTTTGGAAAACTCGGTTCGATTTTCTTCATAAAAATTATAAGGTTAGTAAATCCTGGTTTGTTGAAAAAACATTAAAAGAATATCGTTCACTCTGTAATCATAAGCAGCAAGATCAGATTATACTTTGGTTTGAATACGACCTTTTTTGCCAGATAAATATGCTGGCAGTCTTAAGTTGGCTTAAGAAACATCGCCGATATGCCGAAGTTTATATGGTGTGCAGTGGGGATGAAGATGAAACAAATCGCTTATACAGACTTAATGATTTAAGTGATGAACAACTTCTGAATTCTTATGAGAATAAAGTAAAACTTTCTCAGAACGATATTGAATATGCAGATTATGTCTGGCAATTGTATTGCAGTGATAGTCCTATCCGATTAGAAAATCTAATCGATTTTGATAATTATCAATTTGATTACCTCTCAGATGCCATCAAAGTTCACCTGAGGAGATTTCCAAGTATAAAAAATGGATTAAACGAACTGGAGAATCGGGTGTTGAAATTTTCAGTTCAACAAAAACCAAAATCTAAAAAGGAATTATTAAGTTCCCTTCTCCAAAATCAAGGTTTTTATGGTTTTGGCGATACGCAGTATGAGCGTGTAATTACAAATTTAAGGCCTCTGTTTTCTTCTTTTAATCCAGTACGCTTATCACGGAAAGGGAAAGAAATTTTAGAAGGAAAAACCAATTATTATTCCCAATTACGGGACAACGAAGATTATCTTGGAGGTGCTTTAAAATATAACTTCTTATACAATACAGAGTCCGACAGAATTTTAAAACTGTAGTATGCAGCTGAGTGCATCCGAACTCATTCTTAATGCTGACAAAAGTATATACCACCTCAATTTACTACCCGAAGACCTCGCAAAGACTGTTATAGTTGTTGGCGACCAAAACAGGGTTCCATTAGTTTCCAAATATTTTGACAGCATTGAGTTAAAGAAGGGTAAAAGGGAATTTATCACTCATACAGGTACGCTTAACGGAACCAGGATTTCAGTTGTGTCAACCGGCATAGGAACAGACAATATTGATATTGTAATGAATGAGCTGGATGCCTTGGTAAATATTGATTTCGAGACAAGAACTATAAAAGAAGACAAAATTAGTCTGGACATTGTCAGAATTGGCACTTCAGGCGGAATTCAACCGGATATAGACACAGATTCCTTTATATTAAGTGATTATGCCATTGGTTTTGACAATGTGCTTCATTTCTATGAGAGTGAACATATTCAACACCCTGAAATGCAACTTGCTTTTATAGATCAAGCTGCTTGGTCTGTTTTCAAGTCTATACCCTATGTTGTGGAGTCAGATGTACAGTTAACAGAAAAACTACGCTCAAACAGCGTTATTTTAGGCTTCACAGGTACAAACGTTGGCTTCTACGGACCCCAGGGGCGAAGGCTGCGCCTATTATTGGAGGATAATGATCTAAATTCCAAATTAAGCTCTTTTGAATACAATGGAATGAGAATTACTAATCTGGAAATGGAAACATCTGCAATTTATGGGCTTGCAAAATTAATGGGGCACAGAGCAGCATCAATGAACTGTATACTAGCAAACAGAAGTACAGGCCAATTTTCCAAGGATCCGGTTAAAACAATGGATTCCCTTATTAAGTACACGCTTGAAAAACTTACGACCTATTGAAAACAGTAAAGATTGTAGGCGTCCCGGAACACTTTAATTTTCCCTGGCTAATGGCTATAGAAGAAGGTGCGTTTAAAACAAGAGGAATTGATTTGCTTTGGACAGATATTCCGGAAGGTACAGGAAAAATGAATGCTTTGTTAGAGAATGGAAAGGCAGAATTAGCCATTATTCTTACAGAAGGAGTTGTGAAAAGCATTACTGAAAGTAATCCTGTAAAAATAGTACAAGAATATATTGCAACACCACTTCAATGGGGAATACATGTTGCAGCTGACAGCAAATACCAGACTGTAAGAGATTTGGAAAATACAACCGTGGCCATCTCCAGATTTGGAAGTGGCAGCCACTTAATGTCCTATGTAAATGCCCAAAATCACGGTTGGGAAACATCTTCTCTGAATTTTGAAATAATTCATACCCTGGATGGGGCAATAGAAGCACTAAAATTGGGGACAGCAGATTATTTTATGTGGGAACACTTTACAACAAAACCCGTTGTTGATGCAGGTACTTTTAGAAGATTAGCAGACTGCCCTACTCCATGGCCATGTTTTGTTATCGCTGCAACTGAGTCATTCCTAGAAGAGCATAAGGAGATTCTACGCCATATTTTAGAGGTTATTAATCTTTACACCTCAGAATTTAAACTTATTCCAAGTATTGACAGGACATTATCCAATAAATATGGGCAACGGTTAGAAGATGTGCAGGAATGGTTAAGAATTACTGAATGGAGTCAGTCACAGCTAAGTGCGGAAACAATTGAGAATGTACAGGATTATCTGTTTAAATTAGAATTGATAAGTCACAAACTTGAAGTTGATAAACTTATCACCAGTTTATAGACTCTTTGCCCATCTTCTTTAACAATTCATTTGTTTTACTGAAATTCTTGTTGCCAAACCACAGGCCTCTGTTCGCACTTAAAGGAGAGGGATGTCCAGAGGTAAGAATATGGTGCTTTGAAGTATCTATCAACAAGATCTTCTTTTTAGCAAATCCTCCCCATAACAAAAATACTAGTCCTTCCTTTTCGGCCGAAAGCTTACGGATAACGGCATCAGTGAAAACTTCCCATCCCTTATTCTGATGACTCCCTGCGCTATGCGCTCTAACAGTAAGTGTAGCATTCAATAACAAAACGCCCTGGTCTGCCCAGTGTTCGAGGTTACCACTTTTTGGGTATGGTTTGCTTACATCCGTTTCTAATTCCTTAAATATATTTATTAATGATGGTGGATGACGGATTCCATCTTTTACTGAAAAACAAAGACCATTGGCCTGATTGGGCCCATGATAAGGATCCTGACCAATGATAACCACCTTAGTCTCCTCAAAATTTGAGTGGTTAAATGCCGCAAATATTTTATTCCCCTTTGGATAACAGGTGGTTGAGGTATATTCATCTCTAACAAACCGCGTCAGTGAATCAAAATAAGGTTGTTGAAATTCAGATTGCAGCTGACTCTGCCAGCTTGGATGAATGGAAACGTTCATTTAATAGGGCTTATTACCGGCTATAAAATTAAACCAATAATAACTACTTTACCAAATCATAAATAACATTCCAATCGGTCTGGAAAACTATTTGGACGTTAAGGGTTCTGATTGTTGGAGGATGATTAACTCATTTTGCTGCTGCCGGTACTTTAAAGCTTCTATATACTCCGCTATTTTTTTTGTCTGGTAATGAGAATAAGCTCTGGTTGCCCAGTCCATCGCCACTACCAAATTATTGTTACGCTCATTTAAAATCGCCAGGTTATAGCAAGCTTTGCTACTTATTTTTGGGTCATTATTTTCCGTTTCCTTTTTCCAAAGGTCGGCTGCGGCATTCCAATCACCAGATAAAGTATAAATTTCTGCCTGTTCAAAACCTGGCGTTCCGCGAACATAATAATCTCTGGTAATACTGTGCTCATAGGGTTGCAATCTGGCACCGTAGGAACTTCCTGTCTGTTTACTCTGCTTTACTATACTTTCCGTTCTGTCTTCTATTGCCTGCAGGGCCTCATAAGGATCAAGCCCCTTTGCAGTTGAAACAATCTGATTGTTGAAAGTAAATTCATCAATAAGAAGTTTACTTGAGGGGTCATAAATCCGCCATCCGTTTTCAATCAAGGTTTCAAGCGTAATCTGATGTGCAGCAACTTTTTCTTTTACACGCAACAAATTTAGTTGCTCCATCGTGGTTTTTTTTAAAGATACTCTGGTATCTGAATCATAATATGCCATTGAAAAAATGGCATCAACATCATATTTATGGCATAAAGATTCAACTGTGTTCCAGTCTAAGTAGTTGCCATAAATATTAGGATCTGCCTCATTTTGTACTATATCTTCCAGCAATATTATGGTGTCAAAACGCTTGTCGCCTACAAGTTCATTATATAGCCCATTAATTGCTGCATCCTTTGCCTTTATGGCAAGTTGCTGATTTTCTCTTGAAATAAGCTGGTTTAGTCCGGTTTGCTCATTCTCATCCTTTAAATGTACCCTCCCGCCTATAATTCCAACTCTTTTAATGGTATTTGAAAGAGAAACCTGAGCAGGCTCCATAGTCTCTATTTCAACATTCCTGGTTGTACTGCAACTAACTATAATTATAAGTAGAAACAGCAAGACAGTACTATTGTAATATCTTCTCATATAAACAGCTTTTATGCTTAGAACTAAATTTAAATAGTTGTTCTATAGTTACTAAACACCTATTTATATGGGATTATTGTCCTAAATGATAAAATAAGCACGCATTTTATCAAGCTTATTTGTAGTTATTCCATCGCGTCAGGTTATTTTGATTCATGATATAATAGAATTTTCAAAATCACCCCTATTCCATACCTTTGCCTTCTGCAATTCCAAGAAATGCAAACAATAGATAAAAAAACCTTACAAGATTTAGAGTTCCCATTGGTATTGCAACAACTGTCAGACCGCTGCAGTACTGAACTGGGAAAGATAGGCGCTCTAGCTATTCAGCCAATATCAGATAAAGAAGATCTGTTGGCAGTATTAGGGCAAACTTCTGAATACCTGGCCTCTTTTAGCAATGACAATCGGATACCAAATCACGGATTTGATTCCATAAACAATGAATTACAGCTACTCAAAATAGAAAATACAACCTTGGAAATTTCAGGTTTTCAACGAATTGGCTATATCTGTACTGCTGTGAATACCCATAAAAAGTTCTTAAAAAAATTTAAGAGTTATTACCCCTTCTTGTTTGCCAGCGCAGAAAAAATAGAATCCAATTCTGAGATAACTTCTAACATAGATTTGGTTATCGATCGTTTTGGAGAGGTACAGGACAATGCTTCTGAAGCTTTAAAAGTTATACGCTTGCAAATAAACCAGGTTAAGGGTAAAATCAATCAAAGTTTTGTTTCGGCACTTAATACCTGTCAGTCTGCCGACTATTTGGACGAAATCAGGGAGTCTGTCGTAGAAAATCGGAGAGTACTGGCGGTTAAGGCCATGTACAGGCGGAAAGTAAAAGGTAACGTAATGGGAACCTCCAAAACCGGCAGTATAGTTTATATAGAACCGGAAGCTTCATTAAAATATAGCAGAGAGCTAAATAACCTCGAATTTGATGAAAAAGAGGAGGTTCAAAGGATTCTTAATCAACTGACAAATCTGATCAGGCCTTACGAATATCTACTGCGTGAATATCAAAGATTTTTAACGCAGATCGATATTACATCTGCCAAGGCCAAATATGCACGTGAAATGAATGGGCTCTTACCTGAAATAAATAACAATGGCAGGCTTTATTTGCGAGATGCTTTCCATCCCTTACTTTTTTTAAACAACAAAAGAAGTGGACAAAAGACATGGCCGCAGACCATTGAGCTACATCCGGAGAAGAGGATAATCGTAATTTCCGGTCCCAATGCCGGAGGGAAGAGCATTACTCTAAAAACAATAGGATTACTTCAGCTTATGTTGCAAAGCGGACTTTTGATTCCTGTTCATGAACGCAGTTCTCTAAGTCTGTTTAAAAATATTCTTACAGATATAGGTGATAATCAATCTATAGAGAATCATCTGAGCACATACAGTTACAGACTAAAGAATATGAATCGGTTTCTTAAGAAGTGTAATAAGGATACCTTATTCCTTATTGATGAATTTGGAACAGGAAGTGATCCTGAATTAGGTGGTGCACTTGCAGAGGCTTTTTTAGAAGTTTTCTATGAGCGCCGAGCGTTCGGTATTATTACTACCCACTATGCCAATTTAAAGGCTTTAGCGGATGAATTGCCACATACTACAAATGCGAATATGCTATTCAATTCCAAGACTCTGGAGCCTACCTTTCAATTGGAGTTAGGACAGCCCGGAAGCTCTTTTACTTTTGAAGTAGCCCAGAAAAATGGAATCCCATATAATTTAATCAATAAAGCCAAGAAGAAAGTTGAACGAGGCAAACTTCGTTTTGATGCAACCATTGCCAAAATGCAAAAAGAGCGTAATAAAATGGCTAAAACAGGCACCAGGCTTCAGGAAGAAGAGTCTAAAGCCAGGGATGAAGCTATAAGGTTGGAAAAACTGAATGCCAAAGTAAAATCGAAGTTGGAGAATTATCAGGAATTGTATGACCATGATCAGAGAATGATCCATTTAGGTAATAAAGTGAATACTATAGCAGACAAATATTTTCAGGATAAAAAGAAACGTATTCTGGTTTCCGAACTTATTAGGATTGTGGAGACTGAAAATAGTAAACGCAAGAAAAAATCTGCTACTCAAGCCAAAATAGAGCGACAAAAAAAGGTTGAAACATCTCAGGAAGTGCAGAAGGAGGTAAAAGTTATTCGTGAGAAAAAGAAGGTGGAAAAGAAGAAAGCAGGTTTAAAAGAGAAAAATAAACCGAGGCCAGTTTTTAAGATTGGAGACCGGGTTAGGCTGTTTGATGGCAGGGCAGTTGGCAGCATTGACAAACTCGAAAAAAATAAAGCTGTAGTCAATTATGGGATGTTCACTACCAATGTGAGTGTGGATCAATTGGAATTGGTTGAGGCTAAAAAATAGTTATTGACTATCATGAGAAACAAAATTAGTTTTTTCACCAAGTTCGAATTGAAACGTTTGCCATGCCGTAATACCAAACTTTCTTAAATACATTATAAAACATATCGGAAT
>Ga0265309_10001489_pt1 | contig 10289 bp, 11 predicted proteins | sample Helome_FD_192492 | JGI IMG/M metagenome (GOLD analysis project Ga0265309, IMG submission 192492) | Marine sediment microbial communities from subtidal zone of North Sea - Hel_20160524 (Illumina Assembly) | ecosystem: Environmental > Aquatic > Marine > Subtidal zone > Sediment ...
AGGAAAGAATGGGGATCACCTGGTCAGACCTCACACTGGTCAAGAACATGCATGACTTCACTAGCAAAGAAGAGTTCGTGAAAGCGCGGAACACGAATCCCGGGGATTCAGTGATTGTTCACTTCCTGCGTGAAGACGACAACCCACAGGACGCAGCGATGCTGGATCTGACGGTTATGTTTCCCGGTGCTAGCATCTGCACCGACTCGATTCCCTGGACCGACGCCTCGGGCGCCTTCTACGAAGGCAGCGAATGGCCGCTACCTGAAGGCTTGAACAGCCATCCGCGCGCCGCCGGAAACTACTGCCGTTTCCTTCGCAAGTGGGTGCGTGAGCGGGGTGTCATGAGTTGGATGGATGCGATCCGCCAGGCGTCGCTGAACAGCGCCCTGATCCTTGACGATTGCGTACCCGGCATGAAGAAAAAGGGTCGTCTGCAGGAAGGAATGGATGCTGACATCATCGTCTTCAACCCGGAGACTGTGACCGATACGGCGACTTTCCAGGACCCGCTTCAAACCTCCAAAGGCATGCAGCATGTGATCGTCAATGGCACCTTCCTCATTCGTGACGAAGTGCTGGATGCGAAGGCGATGCCCGGGCAAGCAGTGAGGTCACCGATCCGCAATTAGAAACCGTTTTTTTATTAAGCAACAAGTTCGAGGAGAACAAAATGGGTAACAGACATCCGAATCCACATTCCGGTAACACTGGCCCCCATGCGGTGGAAAGCAACGAGCACCGAACACTCATCAAGAACATCAGCATCTTCAATGGAAGATCGGAAAACCTGATCAAGGGCAAGGATGTTGTTCTGCTGAATAACACCATCGAGAAGATCATCCCGGCTGGCAGTAAGGAGGATGCCTATGGGCATGTCATCGATGGCAAGGGGGGATATCTCTCTCCAGGCCTCATTGACAATCATCTGCATCTAATGATGGGCGTATCGCAAGCAGAGTTTTTCAATGGCCCCTTCCAATATGTTACCTGTGTGGCTGTTCGTGAGGCGGAAGACATGCTCATGCGCGGTGTTACTTCCTGCCGTGATGTAGGTGGCAATGTCTTTGGCTTGAGAAAAGCAATCAACACTGGAATGTTGCCCGGCCCGAGGATCTATGGATCTGGCAGTTTGATTGCACAGTATTCGGGCCATGTCGATTTTCGTAACCCTAACGATATGCCCAAGGAATGGGGTGGCCCCCTCAGTACTGTAGAACGTCCAGAAATGAATTGCGGTATTCTGGCCACAGGTGTCGACCAGGTGATGGCTGCGGCTCGTCATAATCTCTTCCTTGGCGCTGATTTTATTAAGATCGCCAACGGTGGGGGCGTCTCATCTTTTACCGATCCGCTTTATGTGAATGAGTTCTTCGAGGAAGAAACCAGAGCCGCGGTAAGGGTAGCCGAAGACTACGGCACCTATGTGGCAACCCATGTGTTTAATCCTGTCGGTATCAAAAGAGCACTCAATGCCGGGGTCAAGACCATTGAACATGGCCATCTCATCGATGAAGAAGCCATGGAATTGCTGGCGGAAAAAGAGGCCATCCTCTCTCCTCAGGTATATGTGATGGCGATGCTGAAGCCCATCTATACCGATCCAGTCCGCGCCGGCAAACTGAAGCAAGCCCTTGATGGTATGGACAATATGTTCAAGCTGGCCAAGAAGTACAAGGTCAAGATGGTGTACGGCACCGACCTGCTCTTTGATTACGAAGGAAGGAAGGACCAGCTCAAGGACCTCACGCTAAGAAAGCCCTGGTTCACCTCTGCGGAGATCATGATCCAGGCCACCGGAAACGCCGCGGATTGTGTAGCACTGTGCGGCAAGCGAAATATGTACGGAAAACTCGGCGTAATTGAAGAAGGCGCCATGGCCGATGTGCTGATCTATGACAAGAATATACTTGAAGATGTTGAGGTTGTAGAAAAGCATCAAGAGCACCTGAAACTCATTGTGAAAGATGGCGAGGTTTATAAAAACGAACTGTAGATATACGTGACTTTAAAAAGCAATTCGCACAGCCCAATCCCGGTCACTATTGTGGCCGGGTTTTTGGGATCGGGTAAAACAACGCTTCTTAATCATATTTTAACCAGCGAACACGGTATAAAAATAGGCGTGCTGGTGAATGACTTCGGTTCCATTAATGTGGATGCCGAGTTAGTCAGCGAAGTTGAGGACGGCATGATGACGCTGGCCAATGGCTGCGTTTGCTGCGCCATTCGCGTCGACCTGATCCGTGCGGTCCTCAAATTGTCTGATCGTCCTGAACCACCCGAGCATATTGTCATTGAATGCAGCGGTGTCGCGGATCCGAAGAGCGTGTACGAGGCCTTTCTTGAGCAGGAAATCCGCAATACGGTACTTGTTGATGGTGTGCTGACGGTCGTGGACGCTGAGCAAGTGCTGGGCCTGCCAGAAAAGGAGGCCGATCTCGCTCGCGCTCAGGTGGCGGGTGCTGATCTCATCATTCTGAACAAAACAGACCTGGTCGATAGCACAGTGCTGAACAAGGTTGAAGATTGGTTAAGTGCCATCAAACCCACCGTACAAATTCTCAAAACAACCCATTGCCAGGCGCCCATAGAGATTCTGCTTGGACTGGAACATCAGCAAGATACGGTCAGCAAGGGTCATGCATCGGCGCACCAACACCATCATGAGCTCGACTTCGAAACGTGGAGCTTCGAATCATACAATCCGCTTCGTTTAGACTTTCTGCAGGAATTGCTGAGTCACCTGCCTGCGACCGTCTTCCGTGCGAAGGGCTTTCTTTACACCACAGATAAACCAGCTGACCGGCTGCTGCTGCAAATGGTCGGCCGTCGCGCCGTTATTTCGGTTAATCGCCAGTGGCAGCCCGAACGACCACAAACCCGCCTGATTTTCATCGCTAGAAGTGGAACCTGTGACTTTCCTGCGATCGAAAGAGCACTCAACAGTTGCACTGCACCGTGCTAGGGAGAACAAAATGAACAGTCCTATCACAGCGCCTGATCCCGGGTTTGATGAAGTCTGTCACTTCATTATCAAGCTGGGCGAGTCTGCTCATGGTTATGGTTCGACGGCGGCACGGCTGGAGATGTTTCTTTCGAAATTGACCCGTGCCTTCGGGGTTGAGGGTGTATTTCGATCCAGCCCGACGGACATTGTATTTGCTTTTCAGAAAAGCGGAGACCAGGAACAGCGAATTCACCTGTCCGATTTTCCCGGAACGGGCCTCGATCTGGCCAAACTGGCCATGGTAGGAGACCTGGTCGATTCGGTGGTGGCCAGGACTGTTTCGATATCAGAGGCAACGACTCGCCTGGATTCGATCAGCAAGACGCCTCCGCAGTGGGGTGTCCTTGCCAGCGCGCTTGGCTACGCGCTGTGTGGCGCTGGCCTGGCCGTGCTGTTTTCATTGACCTGGTGGGATGTCCTTTTTGCCACGTTGTTGAGCCTGGTGGTCTATGGCATGGTCTGGTATTCCGGGCGTTCCGGTCAGATCTGGGCTGAATGGTTGCCACTGTCGAGCGCCTTCGTGGCGGGGGTACTTGCCGCGACTGCCCGAATGTGGGTCCCTGAGCTGAATGTTGTGATGGTGATAGTTACTGCCATCGCAGTGCTGCTGCCGGGTTTCCCGATCAGCCAGGGCCTGATCGAGTTGGTTGGTAAACATGTAACGTCCGGCTTGGCCAACCTGATGAGCGGGATCGTTTACCTGGTCAAGCAAATTGCCGGTGCATGGCTGGGTGTTGGAATGATGAGCATGCTACTGAGCGTTCCCGCTGCAACGGCTGGCACGCCGATTGATGCCCAGTGGCTATGGTTGTTCATGCCGTTGCTCATTATTGCCTTGTGTCTGTGTTTTCAGACCTCGCGCCGGGACTTCTTCGCCGCTTGTGTTGGCTGCGCCGTCGCTTATGGTGGAGTCTTGCTGGGAAGTGCGATAACCGGCAGCAACCTGGGCAATTTGATCGGCACCATCATTGCCGTCATGTTTGCCAACCTGTGGGCCGGGAAAACCGGCAGACCGACCTCCATCGTCTTGTTGCCCGCCATCATCCTGTTGGTAAGTGGCAGCATTGGTTTCCGCGGCCTGGCCTCGATGGCGACAGGCCAAATGGCTCTCGGCGAGCAACAGTTTCTGCAGATGTTCATCGTCGCGCTGACCATCGCAGCGGGAATCCTCGTGGGTAATACCATTAGCCGGCCCAAGGTCACGCTATGAGAATTTGGGGCTCGAAATTTGGGGTCACTATCCCGTCGACGCGCTGATGCCCGGGCTCATCGGGCCGTTGCTGGGTAGCGTAACGCGAGGGCTGAAGTCCAAGAAGAGCTAGGGGACCGGCCAGCCATGGCGTGAAATGGCCAGAGACAATGGCGGCTAATGGCCAATATGTCTTCCTTCCCCGCGATGTACATGGCGGTTGTCACGATGCAGCAATACGAAACCACCCAGCTTGCCCGACTGCCTTTGCTGCTGCTCGACTATGCCGAGCGACAAGACCTTGACCGCGACGAACTCATGCGCAAGGCGGGGCTTTCCGGGTGGCAGCTCGAGAGTCCCGACGCCCGAATCAGTACCCGATCGATGCGAAATCTCTGGCGTGCGGTCATTGAGCGCCTCAATGATCCGATTCTTGGGTTGCATGTCGGCGCAAGTATCAGTGCGGCGCAGCTGGGTTTGGTCGGTTATGCGATGAGCTACAGCCAGAATCTCGAGGAAGCGCTGAATCTGCTGTCGCGCTACGCCCGGATTCTTTCTGAAGCCGTGCAGTATGAACTCAAAGGGGCCGGCGATACCGGCGTTCTGATCGTGTCTGCACATCCGTCGCTGGTGGCATTGCGGCACCCTGTGGAGGCAGGCCTCGTGCTCATTTCGGCCATCGCGCGCGAGATTACCCAGTCCGGGCTGCTGCCACTCGGCATCGATTTGCCGTCGCAAATGCCGAAATCGGCAAACGAATACCGCTCGGCCTTTGCCTGTCCGTTGCATTTCAATCAACCGAACGCCGCCATAACCTTCAGCCGCGAGCAACTGAGGTTGCCGCTAAAACTGGCGGACCCGACGCTCGGTGCTTACCTGGATGATCTTGCCGCGATTCAGCTGGATGAAATTGCAGATCAGGACAGCTCTCTAATCGGCAGGGTGCGTCAGACCGTCTGGAAGATGCTGCCAGATGGGCGCCCGGATCTTTGGCAAACGGCGGCGGCAATGGGGATCAGTGCGCGGACGTTGCAGCGACGATTGCGTGAACAGGGCACCTCTTTCTCAAGCGTGTTGGACAGTCTTCGTCGCGAGCTGTCGGACGAACTGCTGGCGGATCGAAAACTGGCCGTTTCGGAAGTGGCGTTCCTGCTCGGCTACTCCGAAACCAGTGCGTTTCAGCGTGCATTTCGGCGCTGGCGTGGCGTATCGCCGGCCCGGTTCCGAGCGGGCTGATTCGGCTCTGTTCATGTGCCGACGTGATTTATATGTGGCGCCAACTGATATGTTTCTGGCGCCCCGGGTCACTGCGCTGACTTCCTGTTTGATCTCAAATTACGGATTCTCAATTTGCGCCCCGGTTTCCGCCGGGGTGCGTTCTCGGGGCGCACGTGAATCGCGTATTGCTGGTAAATGACGAAAATGAAATCAGGGACCGGAATGCGTCAATGCTCGAGGTCCTTGGCTGGGAAGTCTATGTCGCCAGTTCGGAGGAGGAGGTGTTCGAGTTTATCGTTGCCTGCAGGCCGGCGTTCGTTGTCGTGGATATCGAGATGGCAGGCGGAGATGGGTTCGAGTCGATCGCAACGGCACGCAGCCTCTTTAGTGATTTGTTCGTCATCGCTTTCACCCGTGGTGGCAATCGGGATTTGTGGCCTGAGATGGCCAAAGGTCGCGGGGCGAATCACTATCTGGTCGGCCCCGTATCAGGTAGCAAACTGACCGAAGCGATCGACGCGGGCGTTGCTGATGGTCTAGTCGAAATTTATCGCTCCTCAGTCAAATAGACTCACTGTCTGTTTTGCCCGGAGACGGGCCGTTGGCATGAGCTGGCCGGATTTCTGGCCTGCCGTTGCCCATCATCCATGGATACCCGAGCCGGTTTCATGGAAAGGAGACAACGATGAACACTGCAGCCGACAGCGCACCGACGCCGCCATCGGATTCCGAGTCAGCGGGCACGGCGCGAGTTTCTTCAGAGCAGCAGAAGGTGATTTCCGGTCTCGAGCCTGAAATCAACCAGTGGCAGGCGAAAATAGACGCGGCCAAACTGCAAATGCACCTGGGAGCCAAAGAGGCGCGAGAGAAGCTGCGGCCGCACGTCGAGAGACTCGAGCACGACTTGGGCCGGGTCAAAGCGTCCTGGGCGCAGCTTGAGGAATCATCGGAGAATGCCTGGAAAGACACTCACGACGGTCTAAAGATCTCGCTCCTCGCGCTTCGGCGGTCCTTCGACAAAGCGAAACAGCATTTCGATAATCCGGACGACGGCTGATCTGGCCGGCCGGTTTTCAGAGATGTGTACATGCTCACCCCCCGACTACGGCGATTGATCAAAACACCGCTACTGGTGTGTCTCCTGCTTTCCGCGCTGGTGCATGGGCAGGAAACACAACTCGTTGCGGAGCCGCCCGTTGACGTCGCTTGATGAGGGCGCTGCGGCGACGCGCATCGATTTTTATCGACGTGCCCTAACCAATCTTGAGCAAGCTCTCAGCAAAACGAAAGCTGATCTCAGCGCGGCCGAGGCACAACTGGCCAGTCTCCGCGAGCAATATGCGTCCGAATTAACGAGACCGCCGGTCGCGCTCGCGACCGATTGGCGATCGCGCGCAAGGAGCTGCCTCTAACAGTTGTATACGCCGACCGCGCAACGTCTCACGGTGCGTCGCGCCACGCCGGCTACGCTAACGGGCGTCAGCGGCCGACCAACGCGGGCCTCGGCGACCGGAATAACACTTTGAACACCGGGGATCGCCATTTGCTGCCCAATCTCGGATGCTGCGATAACGATGATCCCGGAAATCACCCGTGCCTCTGAGGTCCTTCAAATCGACTTTTGTGGCGTCCGTTTTGTTCTTGAACGTAAAATGGCCGTCCTTCGCTTTCCTGCGCGATCCATATCTGCCAATCCACCTCTTCGGTTCGAAATGCGAGGTAGTCGCACTCAACGCCGCCAATCACTGCGCTGCCGAGGTCTTTTATATCAGTGACGCCGTTCATCATCTCGTCATAGGCGTTCGTCAACAGCAAGTCCGCGGCCGGCAGCGGCCGATTATACTCGAAGCGCAATTCATCAACCAGATTGTCGATCGTGCCCGGTATGTCGACTTGCGTATAGAGATTCTCATTCTTGCCCAGAATCGTCAGGGTTTTCCCGTCAAACGATGTCGCGGTATCCGCAAATCCGCCCGCCCGCGTCGCGTAAAGTTTATCGGGCCGCTTCATCGAGAGCGAGCCTGAACTTGCCAATGCAAGTTTTTGCCCGTCGAAGGTGACGACCTCCAGCGTTGCGTCGTAATCAAAAGAAAGGGCATCTTGCGCGGCAAGATAATCAGACATGGACTTGAGTATTCGCTTGGCATCAGCCACGTCAGCACTCGCCGCGCAGGTCGACTGCGCCAAGGAATATCAGGTCGCTCCCGGGTTGCGGCTGTGCACCGTAAATCGGGTCGTCGCTGCTAAACGGCAGGGCTACTTGCGAAAGCGAGTAGACGCTCGAGGGCCAGGTAATCTTCGAGAGTCCGAACGGCAGAATCCCTTGATGCGGAGTACTCCGCATCAAGGGATGGTCGGTGCCAGGCTTGCAGGTTGGGACGCCGCTGTTGCTGTGTCACGTATACCGTGATTAGTGTAACGATGACACCCAGCGCGCCGTAGGCTACAAATAGCAGCGCATGTTTGAAAAACGAGCGCATCGCACCTGGCCGTGACAATTTCGTTAGTCGGGCGCAACCACTCTCATCGCGATCGCTGTGGTAATGCGCAGCCGCACCTGATCGCCGACCTCAACGAGGTGTAACTGTGCGTGGTCACTGACCTTCACTGTACGAACACCGCCGTCCTCTGTCTCGAGAGTCAATAGCCGGTCCACGGCGTTGATGGCCTGAACCGTCGCTACTACAAGTCGTGTCTCGACACCCGCGACTCCCGGCTTGTCACCAGCCGCTGCAACATTCCATGCTGACGCGTCTTCCATCAGGGGCTTCGAGCCCTTAGGTGCGATCACTACAGCGACGGACTCGAGGTACTCTGTGACGATACGATCACGAGGCTTTATCTGGTCGAAATTCCGAACGCGCTCGTCCGCAACTACGACAAAGCGATTGCCCTGGGCATCCAGCAACTTGAGTTCCCGCGTGTCAGGGTTTACCGACTCTACAATCGCAGCGCGCTTGATGAGAGTGCTGATAACTCTCGCGGGCTTCGATGTGGTTTCGCCAAAAGCTGTCGCCGAGAAAAAGAGCGCCAGAACCACCGCCACGAGAGCGGAACACTTATTACGAGTCATCATAACTATCACCCTGTCGTTGGCAGAACGGCAACTTCTTCAACCGGGTGGTCGATGACGACCTCGCTCTCGGTTACAAGGGCCACCTCTTGAATATCCGGCCGCGAGAACTGACGCGCGGACAGATAGATCTGGATTTCCTGGCCACGTTGCAAGTCGCGCGGCCGGACTTTACGGCTGCCGATCAAAACGCGGGCGTCGGACTTCGGGTCAACCTTGAACGTATGATCGGTCACCGGCAGATACAGAGTGACGGTGCGATTTCCTGCACGTCGAACGACAGCCGAAAAGCGGCCATACAGTTCGCCGTTGCGGTCAACCACGGCCTCACAGGCACCGACGAGATCCGGGAATCGCTGCAGGGCTTCTTGAGTGGGGTTGAAGTCCTGGCAACTGAGTGCCGTTTCCGTCATTTCCTGAGCCCATGTCGGTGATGACAGGAATGCCAGTACAAACAGCACGGATGTAATTGATTTCTTCATTGGGTCCTCTCCTTTAAGTGGGATATTTGTCAGAATAATCATCCGTCGGAGAGGCGGGGGGGTCTGGCCTTCTCATGCCACCGGGTGGCAGGACAGAGGCTAATCAGGTACCGATTTGTGTGGCTCGAACGATGAATCGTTCCGGCGCGAACCCGACGTAGCGGAACGGGTAACAGGTGATTAATGTCAGGCTGGGCTGCGCTGTCGGTTCAAGTACGCTGATGTCGAGGGGGTCGGTGATAAAGATCTTGCCAACTTCGAAGCGTTGCATGCCATCCGGGGACTGCAATTCGATGACGTCGCCAACGCGAATGTCCTCAAGCGGGCGAAAAAAGCTGTCGCGATGTGCCGAGACTACGATATTGCCAGCGGCGCCCGGCGGCGACGTTCCTTCGACCAGGCCCGCACCGCGATTCAGTGTTTTCTTGCTCGTGCCCGAGAAGATCGGTACTTCCAGCTCCAGTCGGGCAATGGACAGCAGGGCCAGTTCGCCTTGTTGCGCATTGGATTCAGTAATCGCCTGTCGGGAACCAGGCCCCGTATCGGCATATACGAAGCCCGCGACAACGAGTCCGACTGCTCCCACGAGCATCATCAGACTTTCACTGATGGACCGGAACTTATGTCGGCGTCGATTCATGAATCTAGGATGCGCCGAAATGCGGCGAAAGCCAAGGTTGGCATGAAGTGGCTGGCAGCTGATGAGAGCCACCGATATTCTCAATACTGAATAGTGGCAAGATGACTCGGAGTTAAGCGAAAGAAAAAGACGATTTTTATAGTATGCGGCTTGTTGCTCAGCAGCACGCTCTTTGTGCAACCAGTGCATGCCCAGGAGTCTAGCGCAGACGAACTGGCGAAAGCCGCTCAGAACCCGCTGGCGACTATGAACGTACGTTCTTTAACCTCAATATTCAGCCGGTCGTGCCGATTCCCGGCGAGAACTGGAATGTGATTACCCGGACGATATTGCCAGTCAACAGCGCGCCCGTCGGTGAGACTGATTCAACCTTCGGACTTGGCGACACGCTTCTCCGGGTGTCCTGTTCTACGCGAATGGCAAATGGACCATGGGCGGCGTCGCCAGCGACATTTGGTCGGTTGCCGGGGCTCATGGCATGAATTGGCCGGATCTTATCGATAGTGGCAGGCACAGTCGCTTGTGAGGGCCAAAGGAACAGAACAACCTGGATGGAGCTTCGTCAGATGCAATCTGAAGACACAAAAAAAGACCATACGTCCGCCGCCGAATTGCCGAGCGGCGAAAAGAGCCGCCTGGAGTCAGTGCTTATCGAGCGCGAAATCGTCGACTGGCAG
>Ga0265309_10001491_pt1 | contig 10289 bp, 5 predicted proteins | sample Helome_FD_192492 | JGI IMG/M metagenome (GOLD analysis project Ga0265309, IMG submission 192492) | Marine sediment microbial communities from subtidal zone of North Sea - Hel_20160524 (Illumina Assembly) | ecosystem: Environmental > Aquatic > Marine > Subtidal zone > Sediment ...
TGCTGGGCAAGACCGCGCCGGGTTCACTGGCCTGGGGCGAGGTCTGGTTCGGCGGCGAAACCCGTAACCCGTGGAACATCGCCGAAGGCGCATCGGGTTCGTCTGCCGGATCGGGGGCCGCCACCGCGGCCGGGCTGTGCGCCTTCTCCATCGGAACCGAGACCTGGGGTTCCATCATCTCACCGTCCGAGCGCTGTGGCGTCGCCGGCTTGAGGCCGACCTTCGGCCGCGTGTCCCGCGCCGGTGCGATGGCGCTGTGCTGGTCGCTCGACAAGATCGGACCAATGTGCCGCTACGCCGAGGACACGGCCCTGGTACTGGCCGAACTCAACGGCTACGACCCGGCGGACGCAGGCTCGCTGGCCCACGGCTTTGCCTACGACGGCAACCAACCCTTGTCCCAACTCACCGTTGGTTACGACCCGCGCATGTTCGAAGCGCCCGAAACAGCGGCATCCGAAACCTCGGCATCCGACCGGGCGGCGTTCGAGGTTTTGAAGGCATCCGGCGTGCAGCTGCTTGAACTGGAGTTCCCGCAGTTACCCTGGGACGTGATGAACCCCATTCTCGATGCGGAAGCGGCGGCGGCATTCGAAGCCCTCATGCTGGTCGGTGTGGACGATGAACTGCGCCGCCAGAATTTCGATGCCTGGCCGAACTACTTCCGCCTCCCGCATTTCGCCAGCGCGGTGAACCTGGTCCAGTGTGACCGGATCCGGCGCTTGATCATGGAACGGTTGCACACCTTTTTTGCGCAGTCGGATGTATTTTTCGCGCCTTATTCAGATGAACTCAACGCCCTGACCAACCTGTCCGGTCATCCGAGCCTGGCCCTGCCATCGGGATTCGAGCAACGGCCCAGCCGGGCCATCGATGGCATCACCGAGGAAGACACCGACGGGCCAAGCCACGCGGTGCCCGACTCGGTGCACCTCTGGTCCGGCCTGTTCCAGGAAGGCAAGCTGGTCACGGTGGGACGTGCGCTGGAGCAGGCCCTATCGTCGCAGTCGGGTTGGGGCACACGCCGGCCGGACCTGGCGTAATCATGACAAGCAAATGTCATATACTTCCTGTTCGCAGCCTTCGGGAGATCAGAAATCGTGTCCGGCTTTGAGATTCTCACCATAACGTTTTCCTTCATCGTCGGCCTGGGCGTGGCGCAGGTGCTGCGGTCGGTGGCCTATGTAGTCCGCGAGAAAGGGCAAATCCGCCTGCACTGGATTCCCTTCTCGGTGGCCACGCTGGTCCTGTTTTTCCAGATCCAGTTCTGGTTCGGCCTGGCCGTGGTCAACTCCTTCATAGACCAATGGAGTTGGCCGGATTACGGCCTCATGTTGATGCTGGCGATCTTTATTTTCCTGAGCGGCGCAACGGTTCTTCCACATTCGCTGACGTCGTTGGGGGAACGCGACCTGAGGGAGGACTTCGAGACCCGGGGGCGCATCAGTCTGGTCTTCCTCGCCCTTTACCTGGTGGGCTGGATTGGCGTAGGGATGATGTTCTGGAAACCTGAAATGTGGCACCTCGTTGTGGTCAACGGACTCATGGCGATTGTTCTTCTTCTTACCTACGGCGCCCCCAACGCACGGGCCCGAACGGCACTGCACCTGGTCCTGATCGCAATGACGATCTATGGGGCGCTGACGGTGTGGACTACGCCGAGCCTCCAGATGCCGTTGTAGGCGCCTCGAGTAAGCGCTTGATAACGAAACATCTTTTTACAATTCTGCGAATTAATTCGCTCCCGGGTGTGGGAGGATAAAGGGACACTCGAAACTCCGGAGTCCCGGTATGTCTATTATTACCAAGGTGTCGCCAACCCGGCACATGAATCGTGGGCATTTTTTGCTCCTGGCCCTGGCCCTGGTATTGGCCGGGCTGTCCTGCAGCGACCTTTCTGCCGGTATTCTGGACAAACTCAAGGAACAGCTGGGTGGTGAGGATCAGCAGGAACAAACGCTCGACAACGATGAGGTCGGCTCCGGCCTGAAGGAAGCGCTGCGCGTGGGAACCGGGACGGTGGTTGCCAACCTCGGCCAGCCCGGTGGTTTCAACCTCGATCCGGCCATTCATATTCCCCTGCCTGGCCAGCTTCAGCAGGTAAAGGGCTGGCTGGGCAAATTCGGGATGGATTCGATGCTGACCGACCTGGAGAACGAATTGAACGAGGCGGCCGAGATCGCCACGCCGAAGGCAAAAGAGCTGTTTGTGCAGGCTATCAACGACATGACGCTGGACGACGTAATGGGCATTTACAAGGGCCCGGACGACGCGGCCACGCAATACTTCAAATCGAAGATGTCGGCGCCGCTGGCGGCGGCCATGAAGCCGGTGGTGGATGAGAGCCTGGCGGATGTCGGCGCGATCACTACTTACGACAGCGCCATGGCCAGTTACAACGAACTACCCTTCGCGCCACAGGTGGATGTCGATTTGGGTGATTACGTGGTGGAAAAAGGCATGGACGGCATCTTTTACTACCTGGCGAAGGAAGAAGCGGCGATCCGGCAGGACCCGGTGAAGCGCACGACGGATCTACTGCAGCGCGTATTTGGGAATTGATTAACCTGGCAAAAACCCCTACCCATACATGTGCTCCAGGTACTGAATAATATCCCGCGACTCGGGCATCCAGCGCGCATTTCCATATCCAGGCCCAGGCGGGCAATGCTGAATAGAGAGGCCCTGTGAGCCACCTTATTCAGGCAAGTCCACCGTGAAATCAATCGCTTTCAATTGCTCTTCTGACACCCCTCCTTTCTCCAGCAGGGGATCCCAACGGGGGTCATCATGCAGATCACTAAAAAAGGGATCGACCATCACACCGCTTAAGCTGTTGATCCCAAGCTCTTTCTCCAGCAGCCGAAATACTTCGTCCACTTCTCCAATCCAGGCGTAAACGTGGGCAACTTCAGTTGGCCAGCGATCTTCCCATCCGTCGCGTAGTTCGGCGAATTTTTCCTGGAATTCATCGAATCTTCCCTGCTCATAAAGTGCCAGCGCCGTTCCTTTTACCCGCCATTCATCGTCTGATTCCTGTTCGAAAGCGGCAAGCGCAAGCTCCGGTTGCCCCATGCGTAAACGCGACTCACCGATATAGTACTGTGCGCCGGGCATTCCGGGACTCAGTTTCAGGGCCGTTTGAGCTGATTCGATGGCCTCTTCATAGCGCCCGGCAAGGGTGTAATGCTGAGCCAGGTTGAGATACCCACTGGGATTGACCGGATCCCTGGAGACCGAAAATTCGTCCAGGGCCAGCGCGTAATCCAGTTGACCCATTGCATAGCAGAAAGTCGCGGCGTTTCGAATGGTGCTCAGGTTGCCGGGGTCCAGTTCCAGAGCCCGGCGAAAATGCTCTGCTGAAATCTTCAAATCAGTCTCATAGTTCATCGCAATCCAGCCCAGGGCAGCGTGAGCCGGGGCCGTATCGGGGTCGATTGCCAGGGCTTTTTCGGCGGCTTCCCGGCCTGCCTCGTAGCCTTCTTCAGGGGGCAGCAGATTGTATCCCGCCAGGTTGATGTAAACCCGGCTCAAGCCCGCCCAGGCCGCAGCGTACTCCGGGTCGATTTCCAATGCCTGTTTGTAGAGGATGGTGGCCTGTGCCCATCCGTCGGGTGTCAGGAGATTGCTGAAATGCTTTGCCTGCAGGAATAGTGCGTAGGCTTCGGGGTCGGTCTCTTCAACCTTCGGGACATTGCCAAGCAGCGTGACTTCCAGTTGTTCCACCACCGTTGCCGCAATTTCATCCTGAATGGCAAAAATGTTGTCCAGCGACCGGTCCCAGGTCTCTGACCACATGTGAAAACCATCCTCAACCTTGATCAACTGGGCCGTGATGCGGATCACATCTCCGGATTTTCGCACGCTGCCTTCCAATACATGGGCCACGTTCAGCTCGCGCCCGACATCGGCAATCTTGAAATCCTTACCCTTGAAGGAAAAAGAAGACGACCGCGAGGCGACTTTGAGCTGGGGTATTTTGGTCAGCAGGTTGAGCAACTCCTCTGACAGGCCGTCAGAGAAATACTCGTTATCAGCATCGTCGCTCATATTGACGAATGGAAGCACCGCGATTGACGGATGAGCGATGGATTGGCTCGACACTCCTGATCTCGCCTGCTGGGTTGTCTCTTCTACCAGTTGCGCGTCCCGCCTCGGATCCAGCACAAATTTGTCAAACGCAAAGTAACTCAGCGCCAGGACCAGCAGCGCCATGATGCCCCGGTCCAGTTTTTTGCCGGTGAAGCGGGTAATGGAATCTTCCTGCTCGACACCGACTTCCTTGGTCAGTCCTTGCGGCGTGAGTTCAAACACCCAGGAAAAGACCAGCGCGGGGATGAAGCCTATAAACAGCACGGTCACGATGTATCGAAGGACGGCATCACTGAAACCGAAAGCGGGTAGTATCGTTTCGGCCACCTGGATGATCAGCCAGGCCGCCACGACGTAAACCATTGCCACGCGAATGACGTTCCGGCGTTTCAGCTCATTGAATAACGACATGAAGTTACTGTATTCCTGGTCAACCGGCTCAGATATCTGATTTTAACGAATACCGGGCATTAAAGTTGAATTCTTTAATGAAAGATAAGTAGCACCCATTCCGGTCAGGTTAATAACGCAAGTCCGCACAGGCAACTTTTATGAGCCGCAAGTATATTCAAATCAGGCACACCGTGTCTGACTCTCTGATCGCGGAAGGGCCGCTGGGCTGGGGCATCACGCCGTTCGAGGGAAACTATTACATCAGCCGCAAATATCTGCTCACGGACGGCTTTCGAGTCAACTGGTTGCCTGGCTTATGCGTTTACAAGTTTCTATACGTCTGGATGAATTTCGTCCGCCCGGACGGCACGGTTGCCAGGAATCTGGGCTGGAAGTACTGGCTGCCCAATCCCTTACTGCCGTTTATATGGTTCCGGGTTGCGGTGCCAGGGGCTCATCCGGAGCTCAGCGTAGAGCGATATGAGAAAGTCGACTGACGCGCGCCCAGATTAAAAAGCTCGCGAGGGGGCGTGCAGCTACTGCGCACCCCCAGCCGCAAGCTCTTCGCACAACGCCACGTTGTCATTCACGATCCGCTGGATCGGAATCTCCCCTGAAACGTTCGCACTGGTGATTGCATAGGTGACCAGTCCCTGCGTGCAATCTGCAAATTCAAGGGTCATGGTTCCGTCTCCGTCCTGATCAATGGTTGCAGGGGGCGCTGGCGAGTCGAATACGCCGCCTTCGGCGACGAAAATCGTCAGGTTTGCCGTGTTGCCGGAGTATGGCCCCTGGCCAATAAACCACCGGTGCCCGGGGTCGCCAATGCCGGACGGGGTATCCGCCGGGGGTCGCTCGAGGTCGAAAGTAAACCAGGCGACGAACATTTGCGCGATGTCCGGAAACACCGTCACCAGGAACCCCTGGCCGTCGGTCAGCGGGTTGTACCAGGAGTCATTGAGCCCAGGATTGATGGTAAAACCCGGCTCATCGGTTTCCTTGTAGACCCGCACGTAGTCAATCACGTAATCCGCCGGGAACGGGGTCTCGAAATTGGGCGGGCCGGGGAGGTTGCCGCCCACTGCCAGGTTCAGCAGGAAGTGGAAATCCGTGTCGAACGGCGCCGGATAGGGCCCGCCGGTGGAATTCCACTCGGTTTGGGTTGCATAGTGGACATCGTCGACATACCAGCGAATCTCGTTTTCCTCCCATTCGATGGCGAACACGTGGAAGTCCTCGTCAAATGATCCGGATGGCAGTGAGTACTCCGTGCCGGTAAAAGAGTTATTGGGCCACGCCCCCCCATAATGAATAGTGCCCATTACGGTATCGGGTTCGTTCCCCAGGTATTCCATGATATCGATCTCACCGCTGGCCGCCCAGGCGCCATAAAGCAACTGATCCGTCGGCAGCATCCAGAACGCCGGCCAAAAGCCCTGGCCAAGCGGCATTTTTGCGCGCATCTCCATGCGCCCGTAGGTCCATTCGGCTCTGTACTTGGTTCGTATCCTGGCCGAGGTGTACTGGAATCCGGGCTCGACTGTCTCCTTGCGCGCCGTGATGGTCAGGAATCCGTCGGCAACCGTTGTGTTCTGGTCGGTGTACCACTGCAGTTCGCCATTGCCCCAGCCTTTGGGCAGGCCTTCCGAGGAACCGTCACCAATCTGGTAACTCCATTTACTCCAGGTGTCGAGATCGGTCCCGTCGAATTCATCGGACCAGACCAGTTCGCAGTACTCGAAACCGGCGCACTGGGCCTGTGCAGGCACACTGAAGACCGGCAACAGGACCAGGCTGAGCACAGCAAGCACGGTGGGCGTGAGTGTGGCACCGATACACCCAGCCAGTCGATCCTTATTTCTGATCACTGCTGCTCTACGCTGCCTGCGTCGCAGCCGGCCCCTTGTGGCCGTGCGACTCCTCGCTGATCGGTTGCCGTGCAAGCGCCCGCGCCGGCCGTATCAATGGCCGGACTGCCGGCACCCAGCGCATGAGTCAACGTCGGACCGCCGTTATCCGCCAGCGGACCGAGCAGCGCGTCGGTAAACGACTGGTCGCCACCACCCGGGTTACACGAGCCATCAGTGATGACGTTGCCGTCACCCGAATTGATGGTCGCTGCTCCACCGCCTTCAATGGCGCAGGCAAATGCACCGCCGTTGCCTTCGAGCACGTTATTGGTCAGCGTCGCATTGGCCGGTGCCCCGAAGGTCGCCACCACGATGCCTGACGCCGTACCCGCCGGCGCGATGTTGCCGCTGAAGGTCGAGTGAGTCACGTCCAGGTTACCGTCGGTGTGGAAGATGCCGCCGCCGTGCCAGACCGTCGATGTGTTGCCACTGAAAGTGCTGTTGACGATGTTGACATTGCCCAGGGAACGCAGGCCGCCGGCTACGTCAGCACCGACATTACCGCTGATGGTGCTGCCGGTGATGTTGATGGTGCTGTTGAAGAAACCGAAGATGCCGCCACCGGGCTGGGCCAGTGTGGCATTGTTGCTCACGGTGGAGTCGGTGAGGTTCAGGGTGGCACCTTCGCCGTTGTAGATTCCACCACCGCCCAGGTTGAAACTGGCCGGGCCGGCACTGGTCTCGGTATTGTTGGTGACGAGCACGCGGTCAAGGCTGAGGTTCCCGTAGTTCAGGATGCCGCCACCCTGTGGCGCCCCGACGCCATCGCTGATGACGAGGTCATTGATCGCCACCACAACCCCGGCAGCGACCTGGAACACACGGGATGCGCCGCTACCGCTGACCGTCACCGACAGCGCGTCCGAACCATCAATGGTGACTGAGCTGTCGATTGCGAGTTGCCCCGACGTCAACGCAATGGTGCCACCGGCCAGCGCAGGATCGAAAGTGACCGTACCGCCATCGGCAATCAGCATCAGCGCTTCACGCAGCGAGCCGGGCCCGCTATCGTCGAGGTTGGTCACCACCAACGAGGTCGGCGGCGGAATCGGAATGGTTCGTACCTGGTCGAACAGGAAGGTGCCGGCGGCAGGGTACGACACTTCAAAGCCGTAACCCCATACCTCGTTCAGGCTCAAACCGTCATCCGGAGCACCAGCGGGCTGCTCTTCGCTGCGAACCAATTCAGCCAGCGGGATCGAGACCTGCTGCCAGGTGTCGGAACTGTCGGTGAACGTGGCCTCGAAACGCTCGGCACTGTCCGGACCCTGGTAGACCCGTACATAGTCGATGATGTAGTCCTGCGGCAAGGTGAGCGCCGGATCAACCGCACCACCAAAGTTGCCGCCGATCGCCAGGTTGAGCAACAGGAAGAACGGTTTTTCGAAAACCCACGGCCCGGGCACGTCGGCTGGTGCGGCCTGGTGGTACTGGATGCCGTCGACATACCACGTGATCAGGTTCGGTTCCCACTCAACGGTAAAGGTGTGGTATTGGTCAGCCACTGGCGACCCGAAGTCATAAATGCCACCGAAACTGCCACCGCCGTTATATCCCGGTCCATGTATGGTTCCGAAAATCTCGTTGGGCAGACGGCTCACATACTCCATGAAGTCGATCTCACCGGCACCCGGCCACGGGTTGCGGGCGATGTCGGTGCCGAGGCTCCAGAACGCGGGCCACAGGCCGTCGCCGCCATCGGGTACCAGTATCCGCGACTCGATGCGTCCGTAGGCGAACTCGGCTTTATGCTGCGAAATCAGCCGGCCTGACTCGTATTCACACGGGCCGTAGTAGCACTCGAGCGACGGGTCCGCCTGGTCGATGGTGATCACCAGGTTACCGCTGCCGTCAGTGGCCACGTTGTCCGGGTCGTCGGTGTAATACTGCAGTTCTTCATTGCCCCAGCCGTTATTGCCTCCGGGGTTCACGTCACTGAGTTCATAGCTCCAGTTGGCCGGATTAGGCGGTGAGCCGGCCGGGTCATCGAACTCGTCGCTCCAGACCAGGCTCCAGCCGGACGGGCCGGGATCGGGAGCGCGGTTGTCTTTCAGCACCAGCGTCAATTCCTCGCCGCTGCCGGTGCCCTTGAACCAGAAATTGATCGATTCCGTGCCGGTCCAGTCCTGGCCAATGGCGAAGTCGTGAACGACCGTGGCGATGGGCGCAATATCCTCATCACCCAGCTTGTTGATCGACTTGATCGCTTCCTGCCATGCCTTGCGGAAGAAGTTGACCGCTTTGTCTGGTTTGCCCTCGGCGAGTGCATTCTCGGCCTTTGCGATCTCACTCAGCGCCTTGTCGGTTGGGGCGATATCGACGGCATTGAGTGCCAGCGATGCAGCGATCGAGACCAGCTCGTCGATGGCATCCTGCGCAGCGCCGCTTTCGGCCCCGCCTGCCCCGACCACTTTCCCAAGTTCCGTCACGGCATGAACCAGCTCGTCAAAGACCTGTTTGCCGTGTTGCTCTTCAAGCATAAAGCCGTTGACCCAATAGTCTGGATCCAGGGCTTTTTCCAACCTGCCGAGCGCCCGTGCGATGTTCTTGTCACTGGAGGGCAGCAACGCGGCAAGGTCGTCAGCCACTTCCAGGATCTCGGCCTGGTAACCCGGCCCGGCTTCGGGGACGGACACGGCCAGTACGTTTTCAACCGTATCCTGGCCGGGCCGCTCATCGGGGCCGCCAATCTCGACCCGCTGGCTGTCGAAGGCTACCTGGCCATCTCCGTCCAGCAGGAAGGCGCCCTGCTCGAAGTCATCGATCAGCTCGGGATCATAGGGATCATTTTCGTCGATCAGGACCGAACCCTGGAACAGGGGTCCGCGTTCGACATCTACCGGGTTGGTGAGCCGGATCGCGATCCGCTTGCCACCGGTGAACTTGGTGTTGTCAAAGGTCTCCACCGGGAAACTCAGTTCCGTCGGACCGCCATTGAGGAAAGTGAGCGTGCCGCTGGTCGGGGTGTAATCATCACCAGCGACGGCAATGGCCGGCTCGGTCGTGAAATCAATGCTGACCTGGGCCGGGTCTGACGAGTTCATCAGCCGGTTCAGTTTCACGCCGACATCACCGGTGGCGCCTTCCTCGATCAAGGATACCTGGACCGAGAATTGCACGGTCAGGGCCGGTGGCTCGGCTTCGCCATAAATACCGACTTCGTCGAAATAATAGGTCTGCGGTCCACCGGTGCCGAGCGTGCCGATGGCGTAACCATGCATCTCGAACAGGCCGAGTCCGTCATTGGGGGCGCCATTGCCAATTTCTTTGCGGGTGAACGACGCAAACGGGAACTCCAGCAATTGCCAACCGTTGAAATCATCTACAAATGCGACGGTCCAGCGCTCGGCGTCATCGGTAGTCGAACCCGGGTTGCGGTTGTCGAGGATGTCGATGAACATCGTCGTGCCGGAACTGGACCCGTACATCCAGAACGAGATGCCCTCGCTGGTCGACCAGTCCTGAGGTATCCAGGTGTCGAGCGTCGGGGGGTTGGAGAAGCCGTGGATGAAGCCGGCAAATGAGGTCACGTCGACATCCAGTTGCAGAACGCTGTTCGGCGTGCCGATTTCAGGTAATGCAGGTGCTGGTGGGGTTGCGGGGTTGGATAGCGCAACACTGCTCCCGGCGCCAACGAATGTGCAGTAGCCCAGCGGTGGCGCGCCAGGCGGGCATGGAGTCGCGGGCGCGATACCGCTCTCGAAATCGTCGATGACGGTGGCAGGTTCCCCGGGGACCGGCACGGCCTGCGTGAACGTCCAGTAGTCCGTTCGGAAATTGACATCAGAGCCGCTATTGCCAATGACAACCACGACCACGTTGATCAACTCGCCGTTACCACCCTGAGCTGGTGGCGTCGGGTCCAATACGCCGTTACCGCCCGTATTGATGGAG
>Ga0265309_10001492_pt1 | contig 10288 bp, 14 predicted proteins | sample Helome_FD_192492 | JGI IMG/M metagenome (GOLD analysis project Ga0265309, IMG submission 192492) | Marine sediment microbial communities from subtidal zone of North Sea - Hel_20160524 (Illumina Assembly) | ecosystem: Environmental > Aquatic > Marine > Subtidal zone > Sediment ...
ACTGCGCCCGTGCTCAAGGCCCACATCTGGACCGAAGATGCACAGCCATGGGTGACGTTTGACGATGGCTTACCCGTCTACGAGAAAAACGTCGTTTGATTGCAGCGTAAGGGGAAAGCCCGGACCTGTACTCGCGGCCCGGTTTGAGCGTCCTCTTTTCCCAATACAGGCCGCATGAGTGTCTGCTCCAGGGAAGTGGCGATCTTCCGCCAACGGCCAAGAGCGGTCATCACAACGTCTAGGATTTCTTCTCTTTTTTGCGCTTTTTGGCGTGCCGTTCATTCAGCTGGGCAACGATTGCCTCGACCGCACTCGTTACGGCCTTGAGGCTCCCTCGTCGGCAGCCGTGAATAGTGTTCGTGTCATCAGACGCGATTACGTATTGGTACCAGTTGGCACCTTCGGCATTCGGCGGCGGCTCCGCTCGCTTGATTGAAACAATTTCATAGGTTGGATTCATGGACATCGTTTAAGTCTTCAGATTCCCGGATTATTGAAGGGCCACTTACGGCCAGAAGCGGTCGCTCAGTCGTCTAGCTCTCGAGCGGTTTCTTCAACGGCAGCGCCTAAGCGTGTGCTTCCCGGCAAGTCGGGATACGCAATATCTTAGCCGTAGCTGAAAACGTCGAGTTTGTTGCCATCCAAGTCACGGAAGTAGGCTGCGTAGAAACCGTCGCCACCTTCGGCGCGCAAGCCAGGAGGGCCTTCATCGGTGCCGCCGAGGTCAATTGCCTTCTTATAGATTCGATCGACCTGGTCGTGGGAATCGGCCGCAATGCCCGCCATCACGCCATTACCTACCGTTGCCGGTTGACCATCGTAGGGCGTCATTACGCAGAGCATCGGTTTGTCCATTGCTGCGGCCCATGCATAGCCTCGCTCGCCAAAATCCATCATGCGAGTAACGCCCATTTCCGCTAGCAATTCGTCATAGAATGACGCGGCGCGAGCGAGGTCATTGGTGCCAAGAACAACATATCCAATCATCGGAATCTCCTTCAGGGGTTATGAATGCGTTCTGTTATCAACTAGGCGACATGCTGCAAGCGCCGTTCCTCTACAAGGTTAGCGGGGGAAACAGCAATCTGGAACTGCCAAGCGACGAACAAATTGCACGGTAGCTTAATGTAACCGCTCGAGTTCCTCGAGAACGTTTCTGGCTGCCTCATCCATGCTCCGCAACCCATTGGCGTTATTCCGTTGCGCGGTCAGCATTGCTTCGACTGCTGCATATACCATCGGACGAGCAAGGAATTGGCGATATTCTTCATCCGTGCGCCGGAATCGATCAGGGTAAGTAATCGGATCTCGGAACAGAATACGCAAACTCCCAATCTCCCTCCGTAACTCCCATATGGGCCCAAGATAGAAGATGTCTGCCGCAATTCGATCGTGCATTTCGTAGTAGTCCAATGCCTGGTTAAACTCCGCGATCGACTCCACCAGCGCTGGGGTCTCAACCAGCCCAATCTTTCCTGTGGCGACCGCACTGTTGTAGGCTGACAATGCCGGCTCGAAGTCGATCTTAGTGAACGCTCCCGCTATTGAGTACCTTAGTTTGTCTAGTTCGACCGGTTCCTTGCTCCCCACTGCCTTTAGAAAACCAGCCGCACGTTCATTTAGCGCGTCGGCGAGTGCAATACTTTTCGAAAGTCGTTTTCGCGTAGTCTCAAAATCCAGCTTGAGCGTCGACACTAGTTCCATTCGGGTGCGGGCTTCCTGCCGACCATCCCACCAGGCATCAATGCTAAATGCAGCCAAAATACTTGCGACAATAAGAACACCCTCGAAACCAAATCTCGCCCAAGGAACGCGTCGACTCGATTGCAATGGCTTCAACGTCTCGACCCCGCTTCTTCAATACAACGAACAATACCGCCGAAAAACCTCGATATCCGTCTCAACCTGATATGTCCTCAATGGGTCAGAAGCCGTTATTCTACCTCGATATAGCTGGATGGCTGGGTCCGGCCAGAAGGAGACTTTCCCAGACTCAAAAAAACCCCGCACTAGGCGGGGTTTCTGCGGCATACCTTTGACTAACTATCAGTCCGAGTCGCTATCGTCATCATTGTCTCGCGGCAGCGGGAAGACTGCAGCTTGGATGTCGTAGCAGATATTGTCACCCTCATCGTTGATGCAATCACCAAAGAACGTAGAAAGTTGCTCGGTGTCTCCGAACGGTCCGGTCGAGGGCCCATGACATCGAATGACTATGTGAATTTCCGCTCCTTTCAGGTTCTGCAGGCCTGGACCGAAGAGTTGTCGTCCATTGCCGCTGGAAGGGTTCGTGTGCATATATCCAACAGGGAGGAATGCACTGAGCCTGGAGTTGCCGTCGGAGTCAGCAACTCGCCCCGTCGCATGCATTACTGAGGCCTCGACGTCTGCTGTCCCAAAGTCAGCGTCACTGCAGCCATCAGGACTACAGGCGCCAGGATTGTTAAAAATGACCCACCAGATTGTATAGGCGTTACCAGGATCCAGGTTAGTAGTATGAACTTTTAAGTTCACACCCTCCTTGGACCGTTTCAAAGTCGCCTTACCGACTACATCGCCTGCGGCCGGCGTACCGTCGGCGTTGAAGAAAGTGAATACATCTGCTTTAGACTTCTTCGCCTGTGCCGGGCCACTAATTGCAATTAACAGCACTGCCGAAAGTACGCCTAAGCTGAGCAAACTGGATATCTTACGCATTAGAAACTCCCCTGAAGTTTATAACCTTCTTCTTCATTATTGACTTACCAAGTCGGCAGCCCGGCGGTCCTGGGTCCTTCGGGGAGTCATCCATGGCTTCTCGGAGGAAGCGAGGACCCGTGGCTTTGCGTCACTGGCTTTGGCCAGTTTTGCCTTTTTCGCCTGAGCTACTGTGCACCTTTGTGCAGATAGAGTCGAGCGAAATGAGAATGATTTAGATTATCAATAAAAAATCAAAAAGTTACAGCAGAAACCAGCCAATTCAATCTATATTCGTAGGGAGAAACGCGCTCCTACGGTGTTGTCTGGCCTAAGACGCGATGTCCGCTTTGGGTCAGTAGCGGAATTTACTGCTCGAACTGGGCGAGAGTCGCCCTACGGCCAGAATTAGTCACTGAAGTTGCGGTCCCTTATGGGTCGATCGTCATGAAACCACGGGCGAGAAATCGCGGAAATGCCGTTTGCCGGCAAGCGCTTTCTGGTACTCGTCTTTGCTCAGAATATTCTCGTCCAGACTCATGTCGGTCTTGCAAAGCGAGTTTATGAACATCTTCATATTATCCGCCTGGCTTAACACTTCATCCGTAAGAAAATTTACATCGACATTTATGCAGATCGCTCCAACGAGTCCACCGGGATCCCGAAAAATCGGGATCGTCGTGCACTTGAATTTTCGGGCGCCAATATTGAGTTCGTAATTGAGTCTGGCCTGGCCCAGTTCCCTGCGGGTCTTCAAATCAAAAACCAGGTTTGTGGCCGGTGATCCAATGTCTCGGTTCGATGCCAGTGTCTGGAAAACTGTCTCCGACAAGTCTTACGGTCCGCCGAAAATTTTCAAGGAACTTCTCGGTATCACCACGAATCTTGTCGCCTCCGTAACGACTGAATAACCTCCGACGACTAATACGGCGGACGCCAACAGATTTATTGCCAGTTCGGCGAACATTTTTCGAGCCTCCTCTTAGAGACAAGGGGGATAGTCTAGAGACGCCGGGTCCCTGCCTGACCGTCGGCTAAACAGCGCCTGGTATTCGATCGCGCAGATCGTCCGCTGGCGTACCTTACAATGGCCTGGCACCGTAGAAATACGCGAGCAGGGCAAGTACAAGCAAGACTGTAACGAATACGACGATTCTTAATTTGAATATTCTGTTTGGCAATTGAGGATCCTTTGGCGGCTGCTTCCAGGTGCGCGGTAGTTATTCATCTTCCTGGCGACCGTCCGTTCTGGTTTAGCGCCGTCATTCTACCTCAGGCCAGGCCACCGTCGCCTTCCGGCAACAGGCGGACGCTCTGCCAGTCGGGAAATCAACCAGCGACAGGCAGTTAACGACAATACGCCGGCCCGGAGATCGAATCTCTGGCATGTCGCATGACGATCCTGGAACTCACTCGAATGAGCCAAATGAGTATGCGACGCTCAACAGAGCGCCATCATATGACCAGTCCAGAGAACCTTTGAAGTCGCTACCATCGGCATCTACGTCCAGCGAGACGTTGTTGTAACCCAGGCCAGCTGAGAACTTATCGGAAAATTGGTAATCCAGCCCGACATAGAAATCGAACAAGGTGCCATCGACGTTATCAAATTCAATCGCGAACAATTCTCCGCTACTTCGTATCGATAGACGAGGCGCTAACTGGTATTCTCCACGCAGCCCAATTACCGGTAACGGAGCGGTGAGACCGTCTCCCTCGAACTGACCCGTGTCGATGTCAGCCAGGTCCATATCAGTAGATAAGACGTAGAGTCCGCCGATTGCTCCCAGGTAGCCCTTATCCCGCTGCAAGAGTGAGTACGTATAGGCCAACTTATAGATAGTCATATCATTATCTGTGGATATCGTTGAGTTGATGTCGAAGATCTCGTCACCAAACTGAATCGACCGATCGATCGTAGCGGTCGCATCACGGGAGAGATCAAAAACAGAAAAGTCGATGCGGTGCCGTGGATTGAATCTGTAGTACGTATCCAAACGCACAACCGTATCTGACGAATCCAGTCCCAAATCGTCTTCGCCATCGATGACTGTACCTAGCCCCAGCGTTTCTGAATCCAGGCGACCCTCCGTATTTCGATCTGTAACAAACGCTCCGATGGAGATACTGCCGCGTTCAGAGCCAGTGTCGGCCGCAACACTGACGGATGCGTAAAAAGTCAACAAGATGAGAATTCGAAGCTGGTAGCGCATGGTTTATGTCCTTAGATTGAGCGTGGTGAGTTCACTCCGCTACTGCAATAGAGCAGATGTTGCTTTCTTCCGGATTGGCGGCGCATGTTGTCAGGCCGGGTGTCGAAAATTGACGAACGGCGTAGGATAACGTCTTGTCCGGACTGAGTCCAAACCAATCCGCGGCGGCGAAAGCGGATGCTCATTTCAGCCCTAACTTCTGTACTTTCCTTGCAGCTTTTCGGGCAAAAAGGTCAACGTGACTAACGCGAACGTGCCCCAAGTGACGTACATCAGCCCGTTCCGACCAAGATCAACAATTCCAAAGCCCACGAGCAATGTCAGAATTGCTCCCGCCAGCAATACCGGGCTCGCGTAGTAGCAGTGCCTGCGATGACATCGCCGCGCGTTAATCGCACAACCCAATCCCATCCACGCAAGACAGGCCGACAGAATTACTGTCGTCCATCCGATAGAAAGCCTAATGAAGTTCATTGACAGCATGAGGACAATTGGACCACCCCAGAGAAGCCAGAACGGGAGGGGGTTGGTCGAAAGATCGCCGTCAGATTGCTCGTTGCTCATCTATTGATCGTCCAGTCTCAACAGCACTGATTGCCAGCCTGAATTGGTGGGCACTTCACGTCGCCAAAAGAACAATAGACGCAGCAATCGCCTTTGAGCGGTCTTAGCAGTGCTCCACAGCCCTTGCAGTCATAGTAGAATTGACATGCATTGGTTGGCATCAGTTCCTTTGCCTTGTGGCCGCATTGCGGGCACGTCAATGTCGAAAACGGCTCTATTTCACGGATCTCGGGCATATGCAGGATGGTAATACTCGAACGGCTGCATTGGGTTGCGGATTCAAAGGGTCGTCGCAACACCTCTACGCGCTAGTTCGCTAAGAAAACTAGAGGGACTATCCACCGAAATCGCTGCTTTTCCCTCACACCTCTTTCGCATGTAAGGCCCGGAGAACCGAATCGGCGTCTCAAACTCCAGAATCACGTTTTTCGCCGAGCCCAATGGAGACAAGAACAGGTCATCGCCATCCAGCGGCTCGGTAACGGCGATGCTTCGTGCCATCTTGATCTTGCTCAGCGGAATATCGGCCATCCAGGATAAGCCAAACCTGTATTTTAGATGGTCATCGCCCAACTCAATTGGCCGAAACTTAATGGCCTCAACTTGAGCCAGAAACCAGATGACAGACCAAAGAGTGAGCAGTGTAACCACCCATGCGGGACCCGGCCCTTTTTTGTACTCGAGAAAAACGTGTATGAATGGCAAGAATGGCAGCTGGGATAGCGCAACGAACAAGAAGATGTCGTGTGCATTACTCGATTTGGCATAGCTGAATTGTGTGTTCTTTCCAACGACGTCAGTACGCTCAAATTTCGCGAAAAACGCGTAGTACAACGTAATTAATTCCGTTGCCAGGAGCTTTAGAAGAAGCGGCGACTTCAATGTGTCTGTCAGCGCGGTTTGGATTGCGAAATCATGCGAACACTGTGTTTCTTCATACTCTTTAGCCACCGTCAAGAATTGGCTGACTTTCAGGTAATCAAATACCAGTGCCGCAAGAGTCATCGACAAAAGAATCGTGTACCCGTAGCCCGGTATCTGCTGCTGTCTTAGCAGTGAATAGTAAAAAAGCGAGATCATCAGCCCCAGACCGAGGAAGAACTTCGTTTTTTCTCTTGTCATAGACATCTGATACACAGCTTCATGCGGCGATCTCCGAGACGACTCCACCCGATAGCCGAATCAGATCTTCGGGACTCAAGCGAAAGACGGCGTTTGGTGTGCCGGCTGCTGCCCAGATTGTCTCGTAGCCGAGCAATGTGTTGTCGACGAATGCGACCGGTTGTGTCCGGTGAGCGACGGGTGGCACGCCTCCGATGGCGAACCCCGTATGTTCTCGCACAAAATCTGCATCCGCTCGTTCGATTTTTTCTCCAAGTAGCGCCGACACTTTCGCCTCGTCGACACGCACCGAACCCGATGCAATCACCAACACGGAACGTCTGCTTTCGGAAGCCATAAACAGCAGCGACTTGGCGATCTGCGGCACCGTGCATCCGATCGCCCGTGCGGCGTCCGCCGCCGTTCGAGTGCTTGCATCAAATTCGAGCACCTCAAAATCGGTTCCGAGCACCGCTTGTACTTTTAGGGCAGATGTTGCTGTCGCCGGTTTCATTATCGTTCCAACCATCGAGGAAAGTTACGGAAGCACCTGCTCAGAATGTCCGCCCAGCGTAGGTAGCCGCCATGCGAATACATTGAATCACAGAATTTTAGCTCTAATGTGTCTGATAGCCAATTACGCGCCACATCGAATCAGCATCCAACATTAGTCCCACCATTTCGGTAGCGCTGCTATTGTCGGTTAACGAACTGTCAAAGAATACGAAGGCATACTTGCCGGCGGGCATATCCTCTAATGAGTCATGGAACTCAATTGACTTGAATACTCGATGGTCTACAGCACCTAAGGGCTGCCGATAACCTCCTGCATGTTCAGCCCATTGGTCTGCGTCGACGTTATCTTGCAGCCATGACGAGGCCTCTGCCCAGGATTCCTGATATTTGCCTTGGTCTACTAGCGATAGAAATGCTTCAGCTGCGGATTGCGGTGAGTGACTTGCTCTGATTTCGTCGCTTGTACATGCCGCGACCATTGCGAGAATCAATCCTGACAATAAGGCTTTTCGCATACTCTTTCCCTTCTTTAGGACGCAATCAGTACTTCACTGATCTTGTCCTCACTTAGAAAGACGTCGAATAGAGGAAGCCAGCCCCGTAGCTCTGCCTCAACCATTTGACGCGAACTGGGAAACTTCGCCGTTTCGGTTCTTGCTTCGACCGTTATCTCGCCGAAATCGACTGGCGCGAGACGCTTTCCTCGAATGACCACAATGAATCAAGAAGCAGTCATTCTACATCAGAAGCCCTGTTTTTCGTGCAAGGCGAATGCGCCAAACATTGACGGGCCGTTGCATCGATATATGGAATCGCCTCCAGGTTGTTGGGCGACTTACAACATCAACAAAGCTGTTGTCACAAATGGCCAAGAAAAAGGTTGCACTGGAATGGTTAAAGCCATTGGCGGACTTGGGACAACATACAGTGAATGACGTATTGGCGGCCACCTCTCCCGTCGAGCACCACGAGGCAGTTGTGGCATGGGCTCGTTCCGTATGGGGGCCTGGGCAACACATCATCCGATCGTGCGAGGACGGGCATCGTTGTTGTCCTGTATTCTAGGCGAATGAAAAACTGCAATTCATGCGGCAAGTGTTGCGAAAAGTGGGGTAGTGACGGCCTGTCTGCATCAGCTGAAGAGATCGAGTGGTGGGAGACTTACCGACCGGACGTTGCTCGCTACGTCCGGGATGGGAAGATCTGGATTGACCCAGCAACCAATAAGTATTTTACTCGTTGTCCCTGGCTGCGGAAATCGGCGGATGGCAAGAAATTCAGCTGCGATATTTATGATGTCCGTCCCGAAGACTGTCGCCACTATCCTGTCGATATCGCTGAGATGGCTCGCGACGACTGCGAAATGCTCGAGCAACGTGATCTTGTTGATCTAAAACGCGCTCAAAGAACACTCGATGAAATCATGATCGACAGCCGACCCCCGGCCGGACGGCGCCCTTAAATGCGGGCCGAGTTGGTTTGAATAAATGTCGTTCGAGATCAAGTAGTCGTTTTTGAGAGTAGCCGTCATTCTACCGTGAAATACCGGTTGGCTCCTTGCGGCCAGATGCAGCCGTACACTGTCCACTTAAGTCATAGCAGCAACGACCGCTTTCGCAACCTCGACCCCGCTGTCATGTGCTCGCGATACACTGGATGACCCTTCAGGATGGCAAGCATCCCCCGCAAAAAACAGGCGATCGTCGATGCTGCGCCGCAGCGACTCGCGGGATGGCAATCCGCCGGGTCGCGCAGCTGCGTACGAACCGAGGGTCCATGGATTGTGGCTCCATCGAGTGAACGTGCCCGAAATTAGGTCGCTTCCACTGCCGGTGCCTGCGAGCGACTGCACATATTGGGCACCAAAATCGATAGCTGCTTCCATGCCATCGTTCTCGAGTTCCCTACCAAGGTCGCCACCGATGTAGATCATTATGAGGCCAGTGTCATTAACGTTTGATGCAAGTCCGGGTTCACGCTTGTCGTTCGCGAGCGGAATGATGTATTTGTTTGGCCCGTTGCCCAGCACATCTCCCTTGTACAGCAGCGCAATGTGATTATAGCTGCCCATGGGAAAGGCATGAAACGACTCGGTTTTCCATTGTGGCAGCACTGGCGTGAATCGGATGTGGCCTGATGCCAAAACGCCGGTCGACATCGTCAACACTACCGCTTTTGATCTGATGGACCCGTTGTTGGTGGTGACGGTTACACCGTTCTTACCCCATTTCACCTCGCTAACTTCGACATTGGTCCTTACGTTCAGGTCTCGCCCGTAATGTGCGACCAGTGTGCCGAGGCCTTGCGCACACAACCAGTCGTTATCATCGTCATCATTGAGAACAAATTCCGCCGAGATCTCATGCGGCTCCAGGCCATACCAGTCATTGATGATCAGTGATTCGATCGACGCACGAAGCGGATGATCGTCGTCCAGGTAATCCGAGATCGGTGCATCCGGCATGCCCCTGGATTCCTCCCAGGCTTTTTCCAGGATGCTGCCAATCGACTGGAAGAAGTCGTCGAGCTCCGCTCGAGGCGCAGGGCGCCCCTCTGAAAAGAGTATTTCCTCACCATCGTCCGGGTACACATCGAATCTGTGCTGCTGCCCGTACCCGACCCAGAAATTCGTGTCTGCGTGGTGCAACCAGTGGCATCCTCGATCGTAAGGAAATCCAAACGTTTCCGATTCCGTGTACGCACGACCGCCGATCCGACTGTCTGCCTCCACGATCATGACAGTCAGTCCGCCATCGATAAGATGACGGGCCGCCGCGAGCCCGGCAGCTCCAGCACCTACAACGATGACGTCAGGATTTGATGGGCTCATCGCACGCACCGAGCCGGGCACGGCTACTGCGGCCATGAGCGACAAGAGCTGTCTCCTTCCCAGTTTCATCGTTCTTCATTCAGACCCGAAGTATGTCAGGACAAACGCGATCGTTTGGTTGGGGGTTATGGCGGCCACAAGCGCCCGTTGAAGGTCGATCGTTACAATTCACCGAGCTGCTGTTCGATCGACTTCGTCTTGTCGATGGTCACGTCTCCAGTGTGCTTTGTTGAGACGGTTTCGATCAAGGCAATCCAACATTCATCTTCGGCGACCGGGTTGTGCATGACACCTTTGGGCACGACGTGGAAGTCTCCCTCATTCAAGACCACCTGGTCATCTTCATATTCGATGACCAAACTACCCTTGAGAACATAAAACAACTCAT
>Ga0265309_10001493_pt1 | contig 10288 bp, 5 predicted proteins | sample Helome_FD_192492 | JGI IMG/M metagenome (GOLD analysis project Ga0265309, IMG submission 192492) | Marine sediment microbial communities from subtidal zone of North Sea - Hel_20160524 (Illumina Assembly) | ecosystem: Environmental > Aquatic > Marine > Subtidal zone > Sediment ...
CCTTGACGTGGTCATTCTCCGTTTGCCTACGCGGCCAAGGCCGACAAAGTCGACGTTATCATTGGTTACGACGCCAAGCCCGGCAAGGCGGAGAATGACCACGTCAAGGGTCTCGGCGGCGAGACCAAGCGTGAGTTCAAGAACTTCAACATGAAGGTCATCAGCATCTCCGGGAATGCGCTTGAAGCGCTCGAAAATGGCAAAGACGTGAAGTTCGTTGTCAAGGACAGCGAAGTATTCGGCATGGCCGTTTCGCCGTCCTCACCACCGGGCAAGTCGGCCGCTCACAAGACCGCTGGCGTGCCGGCCAATGGTTCTGCCAACGCCTACTACAAGGGCAATGGCGTCGGCATCGCGATCATCGATTCCGGGCTTGGTCAGCACATCGATCTCGACCAGCAGTCCTGCCAGTACGATTTCCTGGGCGGCGCCAATCCAGGCGATGACATCGAGGATTCAGAAGACGCTGAGGACTGCGAGGATGGCAGCACGCGCAACGACCCGCTGGGTCACGGCACGCACGTCGCCGGTGTACTGACGGGTAACGGCTCTGGTTCCAACGGCGAACACAAGGGCCTGGCGACCAGTTCGCGCCTGTTGTCACTGCGTGCGCTCGACGGTGACGGCCGCGGTGTGGCGTCAGACGCTATCGCGGCGCTCGATTTCGTCCTGAGTTACGGCCACCACTACAACATCAAGGTCGTCAACATGTCGATCGGCAAGGCCGTTGAAGAGTCGAACATGACGGATCCGCTCGTGCTTGCCGTTGAGCAGGTGTGGGATGCCGGAATCGTCGTTGTTGTTGCCGCCGGCAACTACGGCCGCGACGGCCACATGACGATCACGAGCCCGGGTAACTCGCGCAAGATCATAACGGTTGGCTCGCTTACCGATAAGGAAACGGGCGACGATTTCAGTGACGACTTCGTCTCGACCTATTCGTCCGTAGGTCCGACGCTCGGCGACCACGTATTGAAGCCTGACCTCGTAGCACCGGGTAACAAGGTTACGGCAGCGATTTCTATGGGCTCGACCCTGCTCAACGGACTTCCCGATCGCTATGGCAAGTGCCGCACGATTGGAATCTACTGCAGCGCCAACTACCTCGAGCTCTCAGGCACCAGCATGGCGACGCCACTCGTGGCTTCTGCGGCAGCACTGATGTTGCAGAAAGACCCGAGCCTGACGCCCGCCACGATCAAAGCTCGCCTGATGCGTTCCGCTCGCAAGATGGATGCCGAACCCACCGAAATTGGCGCAGGTGTCCTCGACGTCGACGCCGCTCTCAACGAAACAGGTACCGTCACCGGCCAGGCGCTGTCGCCGCTCATGGCGCGCTCTGAGGAAGGCCCCGTAATTCTCGTCGAAGACACGGCGACACTCTGGGGCGACGCATCCTGGGACGCTGGCTACCTGTGGACGGACGGCTACCTGTGGACCGACGGCTATCTCTGGACCGACGGTTACCTCTGGACCGATGGCTATCTCTGGACCGATGGCTACCTCTGGACCGACGGTTACCTCTGGACGGATGGCTATCTCTGGACCGACGGCTACCTCTGGACCGACGGCTATCTCTGGACGGATGCTGTCACCAACTACAACTCGCTCTATGAAACCTCGGCTAGTTCTATCGCGCTTGACGACGACTAGGACCAGTTCAACGAAACAAAGGGAGAGGTTTCATGAGAGCAGCAATTAGAAAAGTCATTTCGCTCGATTTCGGTCGCGACTCGTGTCCAACGGACACGAGCCCGGCCGGGGAGCCCACCGCAGAGCTAAGCGGCGCAGCGCTCCTGGTCAGCAGCGACAGCCAGTCGCTGCAATGGGCGCCACGTTGGCTGCAGCAGGTCGGGCTCGACGCTGAAATCGTCAAAGACGGTGAACAGGTGCTGGAGCTGGCCGAATCTGCGAAGCCAGCCGTATTCGTCATCGACGCAGCAGCAAGAGACGCCAAACAGCGACCGCTTCTGCGAAGCCTGCGTCGCAAGTATGGCGCTGACCTACCGATAGTCGCGCTTTGCAGGAGCGAGTCCGACGTCAGTATTGCGTCGAGTTTCGAAGCAACCGACATTGTACGACGCCCCTACCAGTGGGACCTGATCACACGGCGCGTCGTCAAGGCCGTGCAGGCTTACAAGACGCTGCGGGAGCTGAAGGACGCTAACGCAAAGCTCGACCGAATGACGACGCGGGTATCGCAGGCGGAAATGGAACGCGCAAAAAACGCCGGCATGGATGCGCTGACGCGCCTGCCTAACGTAGAAAAGTTTCGCAGCCTGCTGCACAAAGCGACAGTCGGCCGCGGTGCCCAGGACAAGGACCTTTGCCTGCTTGCTATTGGTATCGATCGCTTTCGCGTCGTCAATGAGGCCATCGGCTACGAGAACGCGAACATGCTTTTGAGCCAGTTCGCCGATCGCCTCAGGAACTGCCTGCGTGACAGGAATGTCATCGGCGACCTGGAAAGCGGTTCTGTCACGGCTATCGCCGCACGGCTCGGTGGTGCGCGTTTCGGACTGCTGGTTTCGCACGGCGACGTCAAGCAAATTCGGCGTGTCAACCAGGCGATCACCCGTGAACTCGAGCAACCATTCGAAGTAGCCGGTCAAAGCGTTTACCTGACGGCGAGTGTAGGAGCCGCTATCTATCCGCGAGATTGCAAAAGCGCTGATGAATTACTGCATTACGCCGAGAGCGCAATGCTGCGGGCCCAGGACCTCGGTAGTGGGTTCCAGTTTCACACGGACCTGGAAGACACGGGCAGCCACCAGATGCTGGCGCTCGATCGCATGCTGCGCGAGGCAATAAAAAACAAGGAGTTGAAGCTCGCTTACCAGCCCATCACAGAGGCGGTCAGCGGCAAAGTCGTCGCAGCCGAGGCACTACTGCGTTGGCATCATCCCGAACAGGGCATGATCGCACCTGACGTATTCGTCCCGGTGGCGGAAAACACGGGCCTCATGACCGAGATCGGCGACTTCGTCATAGATACGGCCTGTCGGCAATTGGGCAACTGGATCGCGCTGGGCATGGTGCCCATCCGGGTTGCGGTCAATCTCTCGCTTTGCCAGCTGCTGCGTGGTGACATCGTCGGCACGGTAACAGCGGCGCTTGAACGCAATGGGCTGACTCCCGAGCTGCTGGAACTCGAGCTCAGCGAGCGTGGCGTGCTTAACCAGAATCCGGAAGTCATCGACGTCGTTCGTCAGCTCAAAGCGCTCGGCGTGCGAATTTCCATCGACGATTTCGGTACGGGTAACGCGGCGATTGGCTATCTCAAGGACCTGCCGATCGATGTCATCAAGATTGATCGATCCTACGTTAGCGGCGCGGACCGGAATGCCCGCGATGAAGCAATCGCCTCGGGCATGGTGGCCCTGGCACAGCGTCTCGATGCGACTGTCGTCGCCGAAGGTGTGGAAACGCGTGAGCAACTGCACATGTTGCGCGAGTGGGGCGCCCAGGAATGCCAGGGGTTCTATTTTTCGCCGGCCATCGATGCCGATGAATTCCATGCACAGTTTGCTCAACAGGTACGAAATTGAGACAGAGTTCACACTCTGCGCTCAAGATCGAGGCTTCATGTGCCGATATTTTTACATGAGGGCAATAAGTCACAACGATGCCGGCGCGTCCCAGGACGCACCGGTTCATTCGCTCGACAACGGGAATCCGGGCGCCGGACAGGGATGAGGACAACGACTACGGCATACAGGCACCTTGGGGCACTGGCGGCACGGCTGCTGGTGTTCTTGTCGTTTTTCGGTTTCTCGTCAGCGATGGCGTTCGATACGCACACGATGCGATTCGAGCGCGTCACGGTTGCCGATGGGCTGGCTCAGAGCGCCGTTTACGCCATCGAGCAAGACAAGGCAGGATTCCTGTGGTTCGCGACCGAAAGCGGCATCGACCGCTACGACGGCTTCACCTTCAAGCATTATCGCCATGAGCGCGGCAATCCCAACGCGCTGGCGAGCGACTTCATTCGAGACCTGGACCTTGCTGAAAACGGCACGCTGTGGATTGCCACGGACGGCGGCGGCGTCTCGCGCTGGAGGCCGGAGACAGACACTATTACGACCTACCGCTATGTCGGCTCGGACTCGACCTCGCTATCCACGGACCGGATTCGGACCATCCTCGCCGGCAATGACGGCTATGTCTGGATCGGTACTCGTGATTCAGGTCTGGACAGGCTGAATATCGCCACCAACGAAGTGTCGCACTACGTCAGCGATCCCGAAGATAGCGCAACGCTCAGCGCGGACGAAGTTTATGCGCTGGCACTCGATGGCCAGGGCTCACTCTGGATTGCGACGACTGGCGGGCTTAGTCGCCTGGATACTGAGACTGGCGAAATCACGCGCGTGGCGCTTGATGTCGACGCTGAGCCGAAGGTAAGCGCGCGCAGTCTCTTGATAGGGCAGGACGGAGCGCTCTGGGTCGGCACGACAAACAACGGCCTGTTGCGTTTTAACACAGAGTCGGGGGACGTCACAGGATTCCGTCATGACGCCGACAACCCGGCGAGCCTCAGCAGCAATCGCGTCGATACGATTTACGAAGATGACAGGCGGAGATTGTGGGTTGGCACCGACAAGGGCCTGAACCTGATGGACTCCCAACGCGGTACTTTCACTGTCTACAGGAACGAGGCAACAGAGCCGGCGAGCATCGGTGGAAACGGAATCATGTCGATTTACCAGGACCAGGGCGGACTTCTCTGGTTCGGAACGCTGACCGGCGGCGTCAGCAAATGGAACCCGCGCTCGTGGTCGTTCGGTCATTTCAAGCCACCATCGAGTGGCCCGAATAGCTTCAGTAGTATCAGCACTACGGCGTTCACCGAGGACTACGATGGCAATGCGTGGATCGGGACCTTTGGCGGCGGCATCAACGTAATTGATCGTGGTGGAAACGTCGTCCAACGGTTCCGGCACGATGCGGCCGCAAGCAACAGCATCGGCGGCGACCGGGTTATGGCGATGATCACCGACCGGCACGGCAAGATCTGGGCCGGCACGATGCGCGGCGGCTTGAGCCAAATCGATCCGAAGACGGGCAACGCCATCAACTACAGACACGACCCGTCTGATCCCGAAAGTCTCGCCGCCAACGGCGTGATGTCGCTGCTACAGGACAGTTCCGGCAACATCTGGGTCGGAACGTTCGGCGGTGGCGTCAGTCGCCACGATACGCAGACCGGCAAATTCACAAATTTCGCGCACGATCCTGATGATGAAACAACCCTGTCGAGCCCAAGGGCCACGGTGATTGCCCAGGGTCGGGACGGTGTGATCTGGGTGGGCACCGACGGTGGTGGCCTGAACTACCTCAACACGAGAACAGGTGATTGGCACCAGCTCGAGCACGACCCGGACGACCCGGCCAGCTTGAGTGCCAATACGATCTACTCGCTTCACGTCGATCCGCGCGGTCGCCTCTGGGTCGGTTCGAGAGAGGGCCTCGATCGAGTTTCAGCCTGGCCGTTGTCAGGTAATGGTGCCAGGGTGCTCGACATATCGGCGCCCCAAGGCATGAGTCGCGGCAACGTCTTCGGTATCCAGTCAGATACGCGCGGCAATCTGTGGCTTTCGTCGAGCCAGGGCCTGTTGAGTTTTAACCCCGACACGGGCGACATCCGGTCTTTCCACGAAAGCCAGGGCTTGCAAGGCGAGGAGTTCAACTTCGGTGCCAGCTACGCGAGCCCCGACGGCAGGCTTTACTTTGGAGGAACCAACGGCTTCAATGCATTCGATCCTGCGGAACTCGAGATCAACACGAGCCCGCCGCCTGTCGCGCTCACATCCCTGTCGCTCATCAATGAACCCGTCGTTTCAGACACGCCCTACGAGCTGATTCGTTCACTCGACCTCGACTACAGTGATCACGTTGTTACGTTCGGCCTGTCAGCGCTCGACTTTACAGCGCCAAAGCAGAACCAGTACTCCTACATGCTCGAGGGATTCGACGATACCTGGGTCAACGCAGGCAGTGAGCGCCGCATCACGTACACCAACCTTGACGGCGGCAACTACACGTTGAAAGTTCGTGCATCCAATAGCGACGGTGTCTGGAACGAGTCAGGCATTGAGATACCGTTAACAGTTGCCAATCCGCCATGGAAGACGTGGTGGGCGTACACGCTCTACGTGCTCACCTTCGTAGCGGCCGTGTTCATGTTCTGGCGCCACCAGGAAAACAAGCTGCAACGAGAATCCGAATACAGCAGGCGGCTTGAGCGCGAGGTGCACGAGCGCACCCGCGAGCTGAACACCCGCAACAAGGATCTCAAGATCGTCAACTCGAAACTTGTGGAAGCGAGCACGACGGATGCGTTGACCGGCCTGAGGAACCGCCGTTACCTGTTTCAGCAGGTCAACAAGGACGTCGATCTCGTGCTGCGCCACTACCGTGACGGCACCGAAACGATGCGCCCGGGCGGCAACAACGATTTGCTGTTCCTGATGGTCGATCTCGACAACTTCAAACCCGTTAATGACAATTGCGGCCACGAAGCTGGTGACCGGCTGTTGCTGCAGGTTCGCGACGTGTTGCTAGAGGCTTGTCGCACGTCGGATGACGTCATTCGCTGGGGTGGTGACGAGTTCCTGATCGTTGCGCGCGAGACAAACCGCAACTATGCGGCAACCCTCGCGGAGCGCGTGCGCAGCAGCCTTGCGGACCGCGTATTCCCGGTCGGCGATGGCCAGGTCGCTCGCATTACGTCGTCGATTGGCTATGCGTCTTACCCGTTCCTCAAGGACAGGCCTGACCTGCTGTCATGGGAAGAGGTACTCGGCGTCGCCGATGCCGCCATGTACGAGGCCAAGCAGGGCCGCAACGCGTGGCTCGGCATACAGGGGATCCAATGGCAGGGCAGTGGGGACGAACTGTACCGATCGATCAAGTCGGATCCGGGCCAGCTCGCTGAAGACGGCGTCATTCGTGCCGTTGAGTCCATTGACGAGGCCGCCGAGAGCCTGGCCTAGGCAAACGGGTAAAAACCCGTTGCGTGACCTGCATCACAGCAGCTTCGCCTGAGGCAAAGCAGTATTATGGTACATCTGGATTGAATCAAAGAGACGAAACATATGTGGTTGCCAACGCCTGTCTATAACGCACTGCCCACTGCATACGCCGTGATTGGCGTGGCATTCATCCTGGGCACCCTATACGTAGGGCCCAGCGCACCGTTGGGCGTCTGGTATCTCGGTTTCGGCATCGTGTCGATACTTGCGTCCATTACCGTGTCGCTGTGGCGAGCCAGGCATAAGACAAATCGCAGCAAGGTCGACACTGACGAATCCCCGGTCGCCTGAATCGGCTAGTCCTTCAGTTTGTAGGTCCAGCGGCCATAGACGTACATGCCTGCCGCTGCTACGATCCCCACCGAACCCATGATGTACCACGCCACACCCACGTTGTTGGCGGCATAAAGCTGCGCCGTCATGGCGTCCGCGCTCAGGCCGCTTACCTCGACAAGTTTCTGAAATGCCTCGCCGATGGGTACCGCGTCGACTTCTGGCTGCGTCATGCCGCCGTCGAGTAAGGTCCGCCGGGCGACCGTATCCTTGGCGCCAAACTCCGCATACAGAACCTGGCCGAAATAGCCTTCGAGAACCCAGCCGATGCCGAGTGGCAACTGGCTGAATCCGAGGTACATGGCTTTCTTCTGCGGCGGTGCGATATTGCCGAGATACTCAGAGCACTTCGGGCTGGACAGCATTTCGCCGATCGAGAAGCAGACGATGCCAATGACAATAATCCAGACGTAATTGAAGCTGCCGAACAGCATGAGCGTGCCCGCGGCGAGGAACGTGCCCAGTGCCATCGAGTTGGTCGCTTTCATGAGCGCGCTCCATCCCGCCACGATAAAACAGACGAACATGATCAGCATTGCGTTGAGATTGACGAGGCCTTCGGGCTGAATGCTCTTGCCGTCCTGGGCCATGCCGAAGAAGAAGCGGAAGAACGGGTTGCTCGTGCCGTCTTCGCCGAACATGTGACGCACCATGACCGAGGTATCGACCCAGTCGCGGAAGTACAGAGGAGCGACGTCCCAGAACGCCATCAGCATGAACCAGAACCCCGAAAACAGCACCATGTACCAGATCATGATCGGATGGCCGAGCTCTCTCAGGCTGTCCCGCCACAGGCTCTCTTCCTTGATTTCACTCGCGGCGACCTTGCGACGATGCGCGAGGCGTGCCTCCTTGTCCTGTTCCTTGTAGGTCAGCAGCAGCAGGAAGTTCAGCGAAATGATGGCGGCGCAGGCGTAGAACACGTAGGACCACTCGAGCTGACGAAGCTGGGCCGCGAGCAGCGGCCCGAGAAAGCCGCCAATATTGACGGTCTGGTAGAAGACGCCCCAGGCCATCGAGCTGTTCTCGCGATTCGTTGACTTGACGATGGTTGCCTGGATGCCCGGTTTGAAGATGCCCGTGCCGAAGGCGAGGACGATAGCGCCTGCCATGAAGCCCCAGTAGGTCGGGAACCAGGCCATCAGCAGGTAGCCCAGGATCTTGAAGATCGTCGACGCGAAAATGGTCTCTTTGTAGCCGACGCGGTCGGAGATTCCGCCCGTAAGCACCGGGACGAAGGACTGCATCAGGGCCCAGACCGCGAAAATCATGCCGATTTCAGCGCCCTCGAGCCCGAGGCCACCGTTCGACCGGGCATCGGTCGCGTACAGGCTGGAGACCTGGCGCACGCCGTAGTACGCGAGGCGCTCGACCATCTCCATGCCGCCGCAGATCCAGAATACGTAGCCGAGGCTGCCGATCGCCGCCCAGATGCCGAGCTGCTTGACGTCCTTGACCGAGGTTGTGTGACTCGAGTCTGAATTGGCCATGCGCCTGCCTCTAGTTGAATACGTCGAAGATGTAACTGTATTTGAGAATGAACTCGCGGCCCGTTGGCAGGCCATCGTCAGCGCGCTCATCGACCTCGTTGTAGACGAGATACAGCCCCGAGCTCGCCGTGCGCAGCCACGAGAAGCGCAGGTTGGTGCCGATCTCGTCGCTGGTTTCGTCGTACTGTACGAGCGACTCTATCTGCATCTTCGGCGTGAACGAGTACGACAACCGGACGCGCGCGAGGTTGGCCGTGAAGTCGCCGTTGGGCAGGTCGAAGTCGTTGTAGCGGAATGAGAACTCGGATCGAAAGGTCTCACCAATGCGGTAATACACTGTCGGCGCGAGCGAGACACGGTCACCGCCAAAACGTCCGCCGACGGTCGCACGCATGCTGAAACTCAACGGTCGTGACCGGTCGGTAAAGTAGACGATTTGCACCTCTGAATGATCATAGGTTCCCGGATCGACAACGACGCCGTCGACGATCTCGAACGCGTCCACGACGCCCGACCTGGTCACGTTATAGCCCGTATGGATTTCAGTACCAGTCTTGAATTCCCAGTGCGAGTCGAAATGCAGAAAACCGGTTTCCTGGAAGCCGTCGAACTTCCAGAAGCCCGTGTACGATACGTGCGGCCGGATCTCGAGCAATCCCCACAAGTCGTCCGGTCGTATACGACGTAAAATCGCGAACCGTCCCTTACGGTAATCCTCGCGGGACAGGAAGCCGACTTCGGGATTGAAGTCTTCTCGAACCTCGGTGTAACTGCCGCCGATGCTCCACTCGGCTGAACTGTAGTCACCTTTGACCGAAAATGCGTGGTCCTTGTCGTCGCGCCCCGGCGTGTCGGTCCTGGCCAGCCAGCCCTGGAACAACAGGTTGTCGCCAATGCCCCAACGGCCGTCGATACCGTAGGTGCGGTTGTAGTCCTCGCTCTTGGGCAGCAGGAAGCTGCCGTCACCATCGCGATTCACGAATATTGCGCCAATTGAGGATCGATTCGGCAACTCCTGGTTGACGCGAGCTACCGCAAAATTATTTTGCGGTGCTGCACCGTCGAATGCTTCCGTGCTCATGTACAGGAAGCCCACGTTGGTTCGTTCCCCGATCTTGCCCGAGAGGCGTGCGCCGCCATCCACGGGTATTATCTCGCCGTCGTCTCCGATGCCGATGCGGCGACTGAAGAACAACTCGACTTCCTGGCCGTTGCCCACGGCGAACTGGCCGGCGTTTTCGAGGAAAAATGGCCGCTTCTCAGGGAAGAACAGGTTGAAGCGGTCAAGATTGACCTGTACCTCGTCAGCCTCGACCTGGGCGAAGTCCGTGTTGTAGGTCAGGTCGAGGGTCAGGCTCGGCGTTATCGAGTACTTGAGGTCGAAGCCAACCTCGCTATCGGTTTCGCTGCTGTCGAGTTCCCCCCCGTCGC
>Ga0265309_10001495_pt1 | contig 10281 bp, 8 predicted proteins | sample Helome_FD_192492 | JGI IMG/M metagenome (GOLD analysis project Ga0265309, IMG submission 192492) | Marine sediment microbial communities from subtidal zone of North Sea - Hel_20160524 (Illumina Assembly) | ecosystem: Environmental > Aquatic > Marine > Subtidal zone > Sediment ...
AGGTGGTAGCGTAGTTTGGCAGATCGTGGCGATCCAGGAAGATGCGGTAGCGGTAGCTCCAGTAAGGAGCCACCGTCTCACCCTCCCATCGCACCACCAGCAACGCGCCATCGTCGAAGAAGAATCGCAGTGCGCGACGTACCGGGAAGGTCGCGACGGTTCTCGGTTCCGGAGCCGCAAGAGATTCAATGCGCACGGTCTGTGGGGGTAATTCATGTTCCTTCGGCTGCCCCCCCATCACGCGCTGGCGCTCTTCGAGCGATGCCACGAGTTGGTGGCGAGCATCGACTGCACGAAGCTCGAACGCCGCGTCGTCGGCGAGCTCGGTTTCAGTCACACCGTCGGTCAGGAATCGACGGTAGCTTCGAACCGGGTTTCCGGTTGCCGGGTCGCGGCGCTCCGTGTAGGTCCAGACAAGGAGTTGACCGGACCAGCCGATTGCGCGACCGATCCTTGACCAACGACCGTCGATGGTGGCGGTAAACGTGGACAGGGTACGGCCGCTCGATCGGTCAATGAATCGCAGCGTGTCGGATTGCGGGACACCACCCAGTGCGCTCTTTAGCGAGAACGGGAAGCGCGCTCGCTTGTCGATGACAACGAGACGACCGTCATCGAACAAATGGTAGGGCCGCTCATCAGCGCTGTGCTCGGGAGAGAACACCGGCCGACGATCGGCACATACGATCGCATTGCGAGATTCAAACGGTATCTTGAGATGGAGAGACGACAACGTAGCCGCCCATAATGCCCATATCACGAAAGTGATCTTCGCCACCGACGCCGATCGGCCTGGGCGGGTCTGCGATCCCGCGGACACCACTAGTCAGCCATCCCGGACATGCCAATTATCAACAGAGCAGAGGCAGCCGCGAGTAAGGCTATCGTCGCTATCACGACCGCGACGTTGACAAGTCGTGACGCAGCTCTATGGTGCCGTACGAGGCGGTAGTAGGCGCACAGCGTCCATATGGGCATTGCGGCAAACATGCAGCCCATCACCGTCTCAAGGGTCATCTTGCCGCGTAAGATAGTCGGCCCCGGCAAGTGTTGCATCACTGCCACCCACACCGCGATGGCTGCCAGGAGTATGCCGACAACAAGTGCCAGGCTAAAACGGCGCAGATCCCCCGGCCACACCGCATAAACGAATGCCGGGAGCAGCATCGCGAGGTAAGCGGGCAGAAGTCGCTCGTAGCCGATGAGTGCCAGAAGGGCGATTATCGTGAAGGGCAAAGTCCAGACACCACCAAGATGCAGCCCGATTTGCGTAGGCATGCTGAGACTACCGGTCTCCGTACTGATCCTCGTGGCACGCCAGGCAGCGACGGCGGAGAATAGAAACAATGCCACACACGGTATCAGGAACAGTTTGAGTGGCAGGCGGTGTATTGTGAGAACAACGATAAGACCTGTAAACCAGAGCGGCGGCGCCGCGCAGGCAAGCAGGCGTGTGAGCGTATTTGGTATGGCGGTCATAAGTCGATTGCACCAGCATGTTCGCGAAATGTGGCAATCGTGGGGCTCATCAGGGATCAATCATGACGGATGTCCCTGGCGTTGCCCATGATGCCGGTCACGATTTCCCCGGTGCTGATGCTTGTCGAGCAGATGGGTGAGAAGCCGCGGTCAACCGGCCCGAAGGACGAGAATCTGCATGGGCCGATTTGAGTCCATCGAACCCGCTGAGTTTGGTCTGGTCGCAGATACGAAAATGGGGACAGTCCCTTCGGGACAGTCCCCAAAGCGCTCTCAATGCTGCCTCGGTTTGCCCGCGCTGATGCCAAGTGTGCCGCGGGGCAACACCAGTTGCATTGGCGTTCCATCGCGTTCGATGTTGACAATCACAGACTCGCCTGGCGTGCCGGCACTTGACGCATCGCTCAATTCGAACACGTTAAAAACGCGCGCACCATCGTAATTGATGATCTCGTCGCCAACCTGCAGCCCGGCCTCAGGCGCCGACTACACGATGGAAAACTACATCAACGACCCGACGACAGCGGCGAAAGAGGACATCGAGACGCTGATCCTGATCCCCGTTATAAATACGCCGGTGATTACCGAAGATAGGGCCAAGCAGGCTTCGGAGGCGAAGCAGATTTCGAGAACGATCAAGCCTCGTGTGTGGTCATACTTACACACGAATCGCAGTGACACGAAACTCGGGGGGCCAGACGAATGAAAAACACAAAGAGAATCGCCTCAATTTTGCTCGTACTTGCGATCAGCGCGTACGCTTCGGAAAATGATGTCCGCCAGATGACCATGGGTGACGGCACCGTTCGCGGGGAACGCATCGATGATTATGAGTTCACGTGGTTGCAGTGCACGAAACAGGAGGATCACTGGGTTGATGCGGGACCGATGACCGAATCCTTCGTTTGGGTCAGCAATGAGTCGCGCCTCACGCAGCGAACGACGCAGTCGAACGGCGTGGCCAGCGAATCGACCACGTTTTTCGATCGCGCGTCGTTGGCGCCACTTCGCATGGAGCAGGAAGTAACAGGACCCGACGGCGAAATGCTCGCGGGCGCTTCACGTGTGCTGAATGCGCAAGGTTACAGCGGTACGTCCAGGCGAGGCGACCAGGTAACTGACCTGAGTGGTTTGGTCAATTCGAACATGTGGCATGGCAATACACTGGGACTGGTGCTGGCGACCATTGACCCGCCGTCATACCCGGTCGAGTTTGCGAGCTCGATGATCGCATTCGATGGTACCTACCGTACGATCGCGACGCTCGCCGGTCGAAAAACACTGGATCATCAGGGCACACCCGTCGAAGCATTGCTCGTCGATGTCGAATGGCACCATAACGAAAGTGGCGACGTCTATCCGCCTGGGCCCGATGCGAGCGGTGGACGTTACTGGCTCGTGACCAACCCCCCCCCTGGCATCCCCTACGTTCCGCAGTATCGAACGGACACCTATCTTGTCAGCACGCTGCTGAAGGACTGCCCCGAATAGGCAACTGGTCGATCGGCAAGCGCTATATCCTGAGGATGCCGCAACCTGACCGTTACAGCCAGATCTAAATAGGTTGGTGGCCAGGGGCAGAATGGATCGCTGGCTACGCCAGCTCGCACTTCGTGCGTCTGTCGCCGCTACGCGGCTCGGTTGACCTGCCGACACGCGGATTTTCAGAACGCTAGGTGATTGATTCGGCTTATATTTATCAACGAGTTACCGGGGCGTCCGTTGCTTTGATTGCATCACTTTGCATGACGATGCATAACTCATTCACGCAAAAATCAAGTTCGAGTGTTGAGTCTCTCCCGAAAGGTCAGCTATTCACTGCGAGACAGAAACGGCGTGACAGCTGACTGCTCCAGGCCTAGTGGACATCATTCGACCGTGAGACACGTGTTAGAATGGCTCGTTCACTCTTTTACTTCAATATCGAGCGTCGGAACTCTATCCGAATGCTGCCAACTCTAAAATCGATCGCCCTTATTGGCTCCTACTTGCCAAGGCATTGTGGTATCGCCACATTTACTGCTGATCTCGCCGGTGCGATCCTCGAAAACAGCCCAACAACTCATTGTTCGATTGTCGCCATGAATGATCGTCCGGAGGGCTACGAGTATCCGGATGAAGTGCGATTCCAAATCAGCCAGAACAACCTGAGCGAGTACCGTCTCGCTGCGGACTTCCTCAACGTCAGGAATCCAGCGGTAGTTTGTTTACAGCACGAATACGGAATATTCGGCGGTCAGCGCGGCAGCTTCATTATCGAACTCGTCCAACACCTGAAAAGCCCCCTGGTTACGACCCTGCATACGGTATTGAGTGACCCCTCGGCAGAGGAGCGGAAGATAATTACCCAATTATCGACGCTTTCCGCCGGCATGGTCGTCATGAGTGAGCGCGCCGCCGGTTTTCTTCGAGACGTCTATCAGGTTCCAGAGAGCAAGATATCGCTCATTCATCATGGGGTTCCCGATGTTCCGTTCTTGGACCCGGACCCTTGCAAAAGTAAACTCGGGGCAGACGACAAGACAGTAATTTTGACATTTGGCCTGCTCTCGCCGGGCAAAGGCATCGAATTCATGATCGATGCGCTACCTGGCATCGTCAATTCACATCCGGACGTGCTCTATTACGTCGTCGGCGCTACGCATCCGCATTGCAAGGCCGAAAGCGGCGAGGATTACCGACTGAGTTTGCACCATCGTGCCAAGGAACTGGGCGTCGACAACAACATTGTGTTTCATGATCGTTTCCTGGAGCGGGACGAATTGCTCGAAATCATTCGGGCTGCTGATATCTACGTAACTCCATACCTGAACGAGGCTCAGATTGTATCCGGCACGCTCGCCTACGCGGTCGGCGCCGGCAAAGCTGTCGTGTCCACCCCCTATTGGCACGCTCAGGAAATGCTGGCCGATGGGCGAGGCCGACTCGTGCCGTTTAGAGACTCGCAAGCTCTGTCGCAGCAGATTAATCAACTGCTAGCATATCCAGAGGAGCGCCGCAGGATTTGCCGGGCAGCTTATGATTATTCGCGACCAATGACTATGAAAGAAATGGGCCGTAATTATCTCGCTCTGTTTTCGCAGATCAAGGCGCCACACGCTCGCACTCGCAATTTGCCGGTACTGGATACGTTGAGCCGGCACGATCAGCGCCTGCCGCGTTTGAATCTAAGACATCTCCGCTGCATGACAGATCAAACCGGCATGCTCCAACACGCGAAGTACAACGTTCCCAATCGAAGCCACGGATACTGTGTCGACGACAATGCGCGTGCACTGATTGTGGCCGTGAGAGCACATGATCTGGATAGGGCCGATAATACGCTGACTGATTTGTCGTCGATCTATCTTAGTTTTCTGGATGATGCTTTCGAATCGGAGACCGGCCGTTTTCGTAACTTCATGTCTTATGAACGAAATTGGCTGGAGTCTACTGGGTCCGAAGATTCTCACGGACGGGCGCTTTGGGCCCTCGGCGTGACCGCTGGCTGGGGACATAACCCGGGTCAGGTCGCTCTAGCGACGGAACTTTTTCACAACGCGCTGCCAGCGCTCAGGAACTTTTCAGATTCCCGCGCCATTGCGTTCCCTATCATTGGCATGCAGGCGTACCTTCGCAGGCACAAGAATGACCTGGGGGTCCGTGAGCTGATGAAATCGCTGGGCGACAGACTGCGGGACCGATTCCGGCATTTCGCCACCAAAGATTGGCAATGGCATGAAGCGGAGCTGAACTACGACAATGCGCGCATACCCGAAGCTCTGATGGCCTGCGGTCGTTTGAACAACGATGCCGACATGTTGAAGACCGGCATCAGCGTGCTCGAATGGTTAAGAGACATCCAGCTCGATCAAGCTGGCGGGTGGTTTGCACCGATTGGCAATCAGGGTTGGTTCCCCAAGTCCGGGCGCAAAGCTCAATACGATCAACAGCCTCTTGAAGCGGCCGCGATGATTGGCGCCAGTATTGAAGCCTATGAATGCACGCAACAAGAGGAATGGGTGGAGCTGGCGTTGACCTGCTACAACTGGTTCCTGGGGAAGAATGATCAACGAATGAAGCTTTATGACCATGCCAGTGGCGGTTGCCGTGACGGCCTCATGAGCGATGGTGTCAATGAAAATCAGGGCGCCGAATCGACGTTGTCGTACCTGTGCTCGCTACTCGCTCTTTATAATCTGCGAGGATTGACGGCGAGTCAGAAAAAGCTTGCCGAAGCGGACGCCGATATGCACGTTACGGGGCAGTCGGATGCGGCCTAGGGACCGCTTAGTTTCTCTTGAGCCTTGATAACAGCTCCGGTATGAAGACGGTTGCAACCCTGCATCTTTGATCCGCAATACCATAAGGCAAAATTAATGTGTCCCTGTCAATCATGCTGCCACAAGTATAGACCACGTTGGGTACGTAGCCGTCCCGCTCATGCTCATCAGGTGACAGTATCGGGTCATCCAGTCGACCGATGACTTTGGATGGATCGTCAAGGTCCAGAAGTTCGGCCCAGATGCTGTATCTGCGCATCGGTCCAACGCCGTGAAAAAGCGCGAGCCATCCTTCGGATGTCTCTACGGGCGATCCACAATTACCAACCTGTACAAACTCAAGCGGATGATTCGGTTCTTGCAGAAGTTGCGCTTCATCCCAAAAGCGAACACCATCCGAAAACATGATGTAGTTATTGACGCCGTCCTGGCGAGACAACATGGCGAATTTGCCATTGATCTTTCGCGGAAATAACGCCATACCCTTGTTCTGCGCAGCTCTGCCACTAAGTGTGTGCATCTTGAATCTTAGAAAGTCGGTCGTCTCGAGTATCTGTGGCAGTATGTCGAATCCGTTGTATGCGGTGTACGTCGCGTAGTAGGTGACGGACCCGTCGTCATCAACGAAGCGCACGAATCGTGCATCTTCGATGCCTCTGCTCTCGTTTTCCGAGACTGGGAAGATTACTCTTTCAGAGATCTGTTCATCAGCGCGGAATATCACCTCATAGTTCGATCGAGCCAACCACAACGCCGCATCAATCGCGTGATGTTTGTCCTTCAGTCGAAACTTGCTCGAACGGAGTTTCTGTATTTGCGCTTGCAACTTGTCGAATGTAAAGGTCTCGCCCAGTCCTTTTAGCAGTTTGCTTGCAATTCGATCGAGCGCTCCCATCTCTTCGAGCTTTCGTCGAAAATGAAGGCGATAGTAGACAGGGTCTGTGTGCATCTCGGGCGTGGCAACGTACTGGCTGATAGGATCCAAGTAGATGTCCTGGTTTTCGTCAACGATTCCGCTACGAAATTCGTTCGACGACACATGCCCCTCGCCCGTCGCCCTGAAGCTCATGACAAATCGTAGTGATCCCTTGGGCACGCCTTTCTGGTCAGGATGCATCACCACAGAAGGATTAAAGAGTGCCGCTGCCTCAACTGAAAACTCTGCAGTAAAGTAAGCGCCCAGCAGAAGTTGTTGCTCGGATGACAGAGATGTTCCTTTCGGGACATGTTCTGCAATACGATCGAAGTTTTTCTGTAGAGAATCCCGGAATTTTCGGTGACGCCCTGAGAAGTCGTGGAGTACATCCTCCAGCAAGTGTTGTACGTCTTCGTCGGCTAGCTTCGAGACCCGGTCGATAAGGGCCGCGATCCGTGCCTTGTCTCCGGGTATATGCGGCCGGGTGATGACACGAGAACTCTCGGCGTTCAGCAAAATTGCCCGCCGTTGAACCAATGGTCTTCGTTGTTCTTTAATTCTCACTATCGATTGCGCCCGGAAGTGATTTGACTAACAATGATCATGGTTCGGTGGCCAAAGCTCAGACTTGCGGAGTATAGCCGTCTGGACTCCGGGAAGCTTGCTCCAAGATTTTTACTTTCGAAAAACCTACGGGTCGAGCGTGACCATGCGTATTGCCGTCCTTAGCCCCGTTTCATGGCGTACTCCTCCCCGCCACTATGGGCCATGGGAATCTGTGGTCAGTCTGCTAACTGAAGAGCTCGTACGTATGGGGGTCGACGTAGCGCTTTTTGCCACCGCGGACTCGCGAACCAACGCCAATCTTGTCGCTGTGTGCGCGCATCCCTATTCTGAGGACCCGTCGATTGATCCGAAAGTCGCCGAGTGCCTGCATATTTCGGAAGTCTTCGAGCGTGCCGGGGAATTCGATCTTATTCACAACAATTTCGACTTTTTGCCTCTGACCTACTCTGCATTGGTTGAGACCCCGGTGTTAACGACAATCCATGGATTTTCCTCTCCGAAAATCCTGCCCGTCTATAAAAAGTACAATGCGCGAGGCCACTTTGTGGCGATCAGCGAGTCCGACAAATCGCCGGAACTCGATTACATTGCTACCGTCCATCACGGCATTGACGTCGCACAATTTCCGTTTTCCGGCGACGAAGGCAAGTACCTTTTGTTCTTTGGTCGGATCCATCCGGAGAAAGGCGTACGCGAAGCGATCGACGTGGCGCGGCGCACGGGGATCAAGCTCGTAATCGCCGGCATCATCCAGGATCACGACTATTACGCTTCGCAGGTCGAGCCCTATATTGACGGCATAACAGTAGAGTACCTGGGTTCTGTAGGGCCAGAACAGCGGGCTGTAGTTTTGAGCCATGCGCTAGCGCTGTTGCATCTGATCAGTTTTGACGAGCCATTCGGACTGAGCGTGATTGAATCCATGGCTTGCGGAACACCTGTCATTGCTTTTGATCGCGGTTCAATGCCAGAGATCATCCGCGATGGCGAAAACGGTTATCTCGTTGCAGATATCGAAGGAGCAATAGTTGCGGTGGCCAATATCGGAACTATTGATAGAACCGCCTGTCGTGCCGATGTTGAAAAACGATTTACCAGTGCGCGTATGGCGCGCGACTATGTTCGCGTATACGAAAGGATCGTGAACGGGGAGACAGACGATGATCAGTAAACCGTTGGTGACGCGCTATGAGGGCAACCCGATCCTCACCAAACACGACATCCCCTACACCGTTGAGACAGTACACAACGCGGCGGCATGCAAGTTCAACGGCCAATACGTTCTGCTGTTCCGTTCGCATTTGCATAACGGTCGATCGATTATCGGCATCGCACGCAGCGATGACGGGTACAAGTTCAAGGCAGATACCAGACCATTCATGGTGCCATCCGACGCGGCCGCATTCGCGGCGCACGAAGAATACGGCGTCGAGGATCCGCGGATTTGCAAGATTGCCGACGAACACTATATTACTTACAGCGCCTACTCGAGGTTTGGCGTGCGCATAGGGCTTGCGAAAACGCGTGATTTCAAGACTGTCGAACGCGTGTCGCTGATTAGCCAGGCAGACATGCGCAATATCGTGATTTTCCCCGACACGTTTAACGGTCGTTATGCGCGACTCGATCGGCCGCACTCGGAAATCAATCCATGGTGCATTTGGCTGTCCTGGTCTCCGGACCTCGTTCACTGGGGAGACTCAGTACCGCTTATTCAGCCTGTTCCGTATCATTGGGACGAAATGAAGATAGGGCCTGGCGCGACTCCGATAAAAACCATGAAAGGATGGCTCAACATTTATCACGGTGTGTTTCCGACGATGGACGGTTCGGTGTACCGTCTGGGCGCAGCGCTGCACGACCTTGCCGATCCCGCCAAAGTGCTCGGCGTCGCCGATGATTGGATACTATCGCCGCAAGATCCGTGGGAGCTTACCGGATACGTACACAATGTGGTGTTCACCTGTGGCGCCATCGCCGAGGATGACGGCACCGTGAAAATTTATTGGGGTGGCGCTGACAGTGTCATGTGTGTTGGCGTTGCGAAGGTCGATGAACTTGTTGATCTATGCCTTCAAAGGACCCGACCGGCTTTGTCATGACTGTGATCCCCATCGAGGCGGCCGGGAACTGGAACTCGCTACCCTAATCCAGCGTGCACGCAGTTTTCGAATAAGTACTTTCCCAGATTGCCATACCCCACACCCGATCATGGGGATATAATTCGTATCATTGGTATTTCCTGCCGATGCTGAGGGATGTACGAGGAAGCTCTGAAACTCGACGAAGACGTTGCCGAGATGAGCGAAGGATTGCGTATCGGGCGAGATCTGATCAAGGCAACCGTGCCGTTTGCCGAGGAATCGGTAATGACCAGCTGGTGGTACGTTGGCTCGACCTTCGCCATGCTGGTAGCGGCGTTCGCTGGCGCCGGACTCGCACCCTGGTGGCCGCTTCGATTGCTGTTCTCACTGCTCGCGGCCATGTTGATGGTTCGCACTTTCATTACCTACCATGACTACATGCATCGAGCGATCCTGGTTCGATCGCGCATTGCGTGGATCCTGTTCCGGGTTTATTCGGCCCTTGCGCTCACTCCGCCGCGGTCCTGGAAGAAGAGCCACAACTATCATCATGGTCACGTTGGTCGGGAGTCCTTCTCGAGTATCGGCGCCTTCCCTATAATGACGACGCAAATGTGGCATGAAGCGTCGCGCGCGACGAGAACCAGCTACCGAATCGTCCGGCATCCGCTCACCGTGCTGGCGGGTTATATAACCATTTTCTTATTCAGCATCACATTATTGCCGCTGCTAAAGCATCCGTTGCGACATTGGGACTCCTTGCTGGTACTGGTCGGGCACGCGCTACTGATCGGATTGCTGTGGATATTCGGTGGCTTCGGTACTGCTTTCTTCGTCGTGTTGCTGCCAACGACCATCGCCTCGGCGCTGGGCAGTTACCTGTTCTTTGCGCAGCACAGCTTCAAGCGCATGCACATACTGACGCCGGAGGCGTGGACGTACTATCGGGCCGCAATGGAATCATCCAGTTACA
>Ga0265309_10001499_pt1 | contig 10257 bp, 11 predicted proteins | sample Helome_FD_192492 | JGI IMG/M metagenome (GOLD analysis project Ga0265309, IMG submission 192492) | Marine sediment microbial communities from subtidal zone of North Sea - Hel_20160524 (Illumina Assembly) | ecosystem: Environmental > Aquatic > Marine > Subtidal zone > Sediment ...
AGCCATCGATGTAGCTTTCGACGATGATCGTCCTGCCGTGTTCGCTTGCCTTGGCAAATCCGGTCTCGACTTCATCGGCGGAACGCAGGTTGATCGAGACACCGCGCCCGTGGTTCCCGGAAAGTGGCTTGAGCACGACCGGATAGCCAATACGTTCCGCCGCGCGTACGGCATCCCGCTTGGTGCGCACCAATTCCTGCTTCGGCACGGGCAGACCGAGATCGCGCAAAATGCCGTTGGTCTCTTCCTTATCGCCCGCCAGCTCGACCGCGATATTGCTGGTGCGGCCGGTTGTCGTCGCCTGGATTCTTTGCTGGTAGCGTCCCTGGCCGAACTGTACGAGACTGTACTGGTTGAGTCTCAGCCACGGAATATTGCGTTCCTCGGCGGCCTTGACGAGCGATGCCGTACTCGGACCGAATTCGCGACGTTGCGCGTATCGGATGAACTGATCGCGCTCTTCAGCAAAGACCCAGTCCTTGCCGGGCGCCTGCTCCGTCTGCAGTTCATCTGGCAGCAGGCTGAAAATGAGCTGTAACGCGAGCTTGCTCGCGCGCCGCCCGACTGCGGCGTCCTTGTACTGAAATACCATGTTGTAATAGCCGGGCTTGTCGTCGATAGAGCGCGTGCGGCCGAACGTCACGTCGGAACCTGCAACGTTCTGCAATTCGAGCGCGACGTGCTCCATGACGTGGCCCATCCAGGTGCCTTCGTCCTCGCGCATGCGACGCACGAAGCCGCCCGGCTCGCGATAGGAGCAGCCGTGATCGTGCAGGCCCGGCAGATGCTCGAGTAATGGCTCAATGAACGCATCGCCCAAGCGGACCGTCGGCCAATGCTCCAGCTCACCGAGATCCAGCTCATGACGGATGACCGGGAAACGGGCGAACAGGTTCGGCCCTACGTAGATATTTGTGCTCTCAATTCTCATGACCTGCGCCTTCTTATAATTATTCGGCGTACGCCTCTCGCGTGGCGATATCGAATCGCCCCCCCGCGATGAGGATATGCAATTTTACACCGATAAGGCTCACGGGGTCGCCGCGGCGTGCCTGGTCCATCGACGAGTAACTGAGGTCGGTGGGATCGATGACCGTGATTCCGCCCGAACCGACGACGTCAAAGCAATCCCCGGGGCGGATGAACGCGGCCGTATCCTCGTCGAGGCCGATACCGACGGCGAACGGGTTGTAGGCCAGCGCGGTCAGCAGGCGCCCGAGGCGATCGCGCTCGCGAAAATGCTGGTCGATGATAAAGGCGTTCGTCAGGCCGAGTCCGGGGGCCATGGTCACCATGTCGGGGTGCGGCGTGCTGCCCTCCATGCCACCGGCGATCATGTGTTCGGGCATGAACGCGGCGCCTGCAGAGGTACCCGCAACATGCATGCCTTCCGCATTGCGGCGGCGAATCAGCTGGGCAACGGCCGTGCCACCGAGCGTTGTCGACAGACGTAGCTGGTTGCCGCCCGTCATGAAGACACCGTCGCATTTCTCGATGTACTGCACGTCTTCGCCCGACTGGCAGTCCTCACGCGAGATGAAATTCAGCACCTTCGCATGCTTGACGCCGATCTGGCGGAACAACTTTTCGTAGTTGCGGCCCGTGTCTTCGAGCTCGGATGCCGTCGGGATGATGCCGATGCGCGATTCCTTGCCGCCGCAGATATCGATGAAACGGTCGAGGATCTCCGGGTTGTTGAACTTTTCTTCGCCGCCACCAATCGGAATGACGTAGCCGCGCTCGTTTCCGGAGACGTTGTTTGCAGGACTCATTGACTCAAAACTCATGTGTTGGCCAGCCCCGCGGGCCGATCGCCTGAGGACGGGGTAACAAAAAGGCGGCTATTTTACACAAGATTGGGCCCGATCCGGCCTCGATTGCTGCAAAATACCGCCCTAATGCCGGCAGCAGACGCCGGACCACGAGGACAGATGTTGTGAACGATCACAAACTACCGCTCGGCAGGGAAACCGGGTATCCGGACAAGTACGCACCGCAGTTGTTGTGCGCGATCCCGCGCGCGGCCAACCGCAGCGTGCTGGGCATCGCCGAGCCGCTGCCGTTTACAGGCGTCGACATCTGGAATGCGTGGGACCTGACCTGGCTGGGCAGCCGCAATCGGCCCACGGCCGCAACGGCCGAGATCGTCGTTCCCGCGGACTCCGTGAACATCGTCGAATCAAAATCGCTGAAGCTCTACCTGAATTCCTTTTCGATGCATCGCTTCGAATCACGGGAAATCGTGGCGGAGACGATACGCGATGATCTCGGTAGCTCTGCCGAAGCGGACGTCACGGTCCGCGTGACGCCGCTGGCCGCCAGCGAGGCGCGCAGCGTGTCACGACTCGCGGGCACCTGCATCGATTACGAGGATGTCGCCTGCGGTGACGAGGAAGTTAACGCCGATCACCTGCGCGCTGATGCGGGCTCGCTGGTTCGCGAAGACCTTTACACGCACCTGTTACGGAGCCTCTGCCCGGTCACGGCGCAACCGGATATCGGCAGCCTGCAGATAAGCTACCGCGGGCCCGGAATCGATCGCGCCGGCCTGTTGCAATACGTCGTTTCGTACCGCCAGCACAACGACTTTCACGAAAGCTGCGTCGAGCGCATGTTCCTGGACATTCTCGAGCGCTGTGAGCCCGAGTCTCTGAGCGTGTATGCCCGCTACCAGCGACGCGGCGGCATCGATATCAATCCGTTCAGGAGCAACGCGGGAGACAAGCCGCACAATCTCAGGCTCTGGCGCCAGTAAGCTACTCGATATCTTCGGCCGACAGTTCGTGGCCCCAGTCCTGTTTGGCCGTCAGGTAACGGCGATTGCTGTCGGTCACACCCGTAACGTGTTTGACGCGCGTGATCTTGTCCAGTCCCATTGCCTTCAGATCTTCGACCTTCTTCGGGTTATTGGTCAGGAGCCGGAACGGCTTGTCCTTGACAAAGAAGCGGATCAGGGAGCCTGCATCGCTGAAATCCCGCGAGTCGTCGGGTAAGCCCAGCGAGCGGTTCGCCTGGTAGGTGTCCTCGCCGCCGTCCTGCAGCAGATAGGTCGCGGCTTTCGCCCACAGACCGATGCCACGCCCTTCATGCCCGGACATGTAAATCACCATGCCGCCCTGGCCGTCCGCCTTGATGCGCTGCAGCGCCATCTGCAGCTGCGGGCCGCACTCGCAGCGCTGCGAGCCGAACACGTCCCCTGTGAGACAACTCGAATGCACGCGCAGGAGAGGATTCTCCCATTTCGCCGGGTCGCCGATCGTGAGTACGCTGTTGACAGCCATCGATGACGCCAGCGTGGCGAACAGGGCCTGGCCGTGCTGTGCGCGCAGTTCGTCGGCAATCTCCTCGATCTTGCCAAGCTCGGTGCGACGCACGCAGGCGTACCAGTCCACATCGAATTCGTGTTCGCACAATCTCAGCGGCAGCGGAATCGGGCCGAGCACGGCGATGCCCGGTCCACGTGTGGCCGTATGATCCGGCGCCACGCGCTCGCCGTCGCGATCGATCTGAAAGAGCTTGCCCTGGGCTTCCAGGCGCTCGCGGACCGTGGGGTCGATGTACGTAAACATAGGGCGCGATTATGCGCGAATTGGGACGCAACAGGCCAATTGGCCTTGCTGACTCGTTGGTCATTTACTATACTTACTGACCTATGAGTCAGTAAGGAACGAACATGACGGAACCGCGCTTCCAGCGGCGCAAGGAAGACCGGCCACAGGAAATCACCGAAGCCGCCTTCGAGGTGTTCGCCGAGAAAGGCTACGCGGCAACGACCGTTGCCGAGGTTGCCGAGCGCGCCGGCGTCAGCAAGGGACTCACGTACCTGTATTTCCGGACCAAGGAGGAGCTCTTCAAGGCGGTCATCAAGAGCGTCGTGATCAGGCGCGTCGACGCGCTCGTCGACGCCGTCGAGACGACCAAACTGTCATCCGAGGATTTCATTCGCGGGCCCCTGCTCGACTTCATGAAACAGGTGCCGGGGTCGCCGATTGCCATCGTCATTCGCCTACTGATCTCGGAAGGTCAGCGGCATCCCGATCTTGTCGATTTCTACTGGGAGAACGTCGTATCGAAAGGGCTGACCGCGATCAGTCGCTTCGTCGGTCGGGGCGTTGAACGCGGAGAGTTTCGGGACACGGCCGTGACCGACCTGCCGCAGCTCGTAATGGCGCCGATGATGTTGTCGATGATCTGGAGAATCCTGTTCACCGGGCGTGACCTTGACACGGATCATTTGATGGCCACCCAGATTGACATGCTTCTCGCCTACATAAGGGCGTGAGCGGAGTATCGAAATGCGAATACTGTGGATGATTGCAACGCTTGCCATGCTCGCGGCCTGCGATGCGCGAGAGGATCTCAACCAAGTCGTCGGTGAACTGACTTCCGAGCGTATCGAGCTCACCGCCGAAGTCGACGAGCCCATTGTCGAAATCGCCGTGGCCGAAGGACAGGTTGTTACGGCCGGGCAGGTTCTCGTCCGGCAGCACGATACGCGCGCGACGGCGCGCCTTGCCGAGGCCGAAGCGGCGCTCGCGCAGCAACAGGCGCGCCTCGACGAACTCGTGCGCGGTCCGCGCAGTGAGCAGATTGCAGCCGCCCGCGCCAACCTGGAAGGTGCGGTCGAGGAACTCGAGTTTCGACAGAGCGAGTTCGAGCGCATCACCGAAGTGCATGCTCGCGGTCTTGCCTCGCCAGAATTGCTGGACCGCGCAGACGCTGCGCGCGATGCCGCAGCCGCGAATCGCAAGCTGCGCGAGGCAGAACTCGAGGAGCGGCTGGCCGGTACAACGGTCGAAGAACTTGCGCAAGCCGAGCAGGCCGTATTGCAAATGGCGGCGCGTCGCGATAGCGCGGCCGTGGACCTCGAGCGCCACAAGCTCGTTGCCCCGGTCGACGGCGTTGTCGACAGTCGCCTGTTCGAACTCGGCGAACGTCCGGCCCGCGGGCAGCCTGTCATGATCTTGCTGGGTGGCGAGCAGCCGTACGCGCGGGTCTACGTTCCGGAGCGACTGCGTGCCCACATCTCGCCGGGCACCGAGGCACAGATCGATGTTGACGGCCTGGACGTCTCGATTGCCGGCCGCGTGCGCTGGGTGTCGAGCGAGGCGGCTTTCACGCCCTACTACGCGTTGACGGAACGTGATCGCGGGCGCCTGAGCTACGTGGCCAAGGTGGATATTGCCGAAATCCGTGCGCGACTGGCCGACGGCATGCCCGTCGAGGTCCGGTTCGCAGTCGACCAGGATCAGTGATGCATTCCGAATTCGCGATTGAAGCACGCGGCCTTTCCAAGCACTTTGGGGAACTCAAGGCCGTGAGCGGGCTGGACCTCAGGGTACCCAGGGGCCAGATCTACGGCTTCCTCGGCCCTAACGGCTCCGGCAAGTCGACGACGATTCGCATGCTGTGCGGCCTGCTGACACCGACCGAGGGAACGGCAACGGTGCTCGATACCCAGATTCCCGCCGATGCCAGGATCCTCAAGCCGAAGATCGGCTACATGACGCAACGCTTCTCGCTGTTCGGCGACATGACCGTCTTCGAGAACCTGCAGTTTATCTCCGAGATTTATTCGTTCCCATCCGCGGATCGTGCCGCACGAATCAGGGACCTGCTCGCGAAGTACGACCTCGAACCGCAGCGCAATCAACTCGCCGGGACGATGAGTGGCGGACAGCGGCAGCGCCTTGCGCTCGCCTGCGCCGTCCTGCATCGCCCCGAGCTGTTACTACTCGACGAGCCTACCAGCGCCGTCGATCCGCAGAGCCGGCGCGATTTCTGGGAAAACCTGTTCCGGCTCGCCAGTGACGGCACGACAATCCTGGTTTCCACGCACTACATGGACGAGGCCGAGCGCTGTCATCGTCTCGCGATTCTCGATCATGGTGTCAAGGTCGCGGACGGCACGCCACGCGATTTGCAGGCCGCGACGGGCATGCACGTCGTTGAAGTAAGCGCCAAAGACCCTTACGCCGCCCAGGCAGCGATACACGACCTCGCGCCTGTCGCGAGCGTCACCCAGCTCGGGGTTCGCCTGCGCGTACTGATCCCCGAACATTTCGACGGTCCCGTAAGACTCATCGAGCAGGCGCTTGTCAGGAACGATATCGCAGCCACGGTCGACACGACGGACGCGACACTCGAAGACGTTTTCGTGGCGGTCACGATGGCGCCGGAGAAAGCCGCGTGAAGTCTCTGTCCCGTCTGCTCGCGATCATCAAGAAAGAGGTGCGGCAGTTGCGCCGCGATCGCCTGACGTTCGGCATGGTCGTGGGTCTGCCGGTGCTGCAGATGCTGCTGTTCGGCTATGCGATCAATACCGACGTACGTAACCTGCGAACAGCTATCGCCAACCAGGCCAACACGCATCTGTCGCGTGAGTTCGTCGCAGCGCTCAAGCAAACCCAGGTTGTCGACGTCACGACAACCGTAACGACGGCCGAAGAACTCGAGGCATTACTGCGACGCGGCAAGATTTCGATCGGTGTGTTTCTGCCAGACGATTTCGATCGCCGCGTCAGCAGCCGCTCGCGCTCTGCCGTGCAATTGCTTGTGGACGGCAGCGACCCGACAATCCTGGGCGTCGCCAACCAGCTGCGCGTCATGCCGTTGAGCTTCGACTCGGCACGTCCGGCAGCGAGCGCCCAGCCGATGATCGAGGTGCGGCCTTATTACAACCCGGAGCGGCGCACGCCGGTCAACATCATCCCGGGGCTCATGGGCGTCATCCTGACCATGACCATGATCCTGTTCACGGCCGTTGCAATCGTCCGCGAACGCGAGCGCGGCAATCTCGAGTTGCTGATCAATACGCCACTCAGCTCGGCCGAACTCATGATCGGCAAGATCGTCCCCTACATTATCATCGGCATGCTGCAGCTGGCGCTGATCCTGGGTGTCGGTCGCCTGCTCTTCGATGTGCCCGTGCGCGGCAGTGTCCTCGATCTCTACATTGCGGCATCAGCGTTCGTTGCCGCCAACCTGGCGCTCGGCCTGCTGATTTCGACGGCCGCCAAGACCCAATTCCAGGCTATGCAGATGATGGTATTCATCCTGCTGCCGTCGATCCTGTTGTCGGGCTTCATGTTCCCATTCGACGGCATGCCCGAGGCGGCCCGCTACATCGGCGAAATCCTGCCCAATACGCACTTCATCCGCCTGACCCGCGGCATCATGCTGCGCGATGCACCGCTTGGCGAGCTGCTGCCCGATCTCTACTACCTGATCGGCTTCACATTGGTCGCCATGACGATCGCGGCCAAACGCTTCACAAAGCGGCTCGACTGACCCTGCTGCGGCACAAGAAATCGCTCGAACGGGTGGTCAAAAACTCGCATTGTGGCGCCATTTTTGGTCCAATCAGCGCCCATGACGCCCCAAAACGAACAAACGCCCACAGTCTTTATTGTCGACGACGATGCCGCGATCCGCTTCGCCATGCAGGCGCTGATGGATTCGGTGAACCTGAACCACGAAATTTTCGCCTCAGCTGACGAATTTCTCGAGAAAACGACGGACCAGCGTCCGGGCTGCCTGGTGCTCGATATCCGCATGCCGGGTCTCGGCGGCCTCGAACTGCAGGAAGAGCTCATCAAGCGCGGCAATACCTTGCCGATCATCTTCATTACGGGCCACGGCGACGTACCGATGGCCGTTGACGCCATGCAGAAAGGCGCCGTTGATTTCATCCAGAAGCCCTTCCGTGACCAGGAACTGCTCGATCGCATCCGCGAGGCGCTGGCCACCGACGAGGAACGTCGCGAGCAACAGCAACATCACGCCGAAGTTGCGAGTCGCCTGAATCGCCTGACCAATCGCGAGCGAGAAGTTTTCGACCTGGTGGTCACAGGAAAACCGAACAAGGTCATCGCGTACGAGCTTGGCGTCAGTCAGCGCACGGTGGAAATTCACCGCGCACGCGTTATGGAGAAAATGCAGGCCAGGTCGCTAGCCGACCTCGTCAAAATGCATATGACGGCCTGAGCTTACTGACGCGCGCGGCGGCGCTCGTCAAATTCCGCACATTCGATGCATTCGTCAGCGTAGGGATGGGCCTTGATGCGACCCTCCTCTATCGGCTGACCACATTCGACGCACAGCCCGAAATCGCCGCTGTCGATACGCTGCAAGGCAGCCGTAATCTTTGCGATTTCGTCTCGCGCCTCGTTGCCGAGGGCGTCGACGACTTCGTTGTCTTCAAGCTGCTTGGCGCGTTCCTTGGAATCCGCTTCGTATCCGCGACGCAGGTTCTTCGAGATACGATCCAGCCGCTCGGATAACTCGCGTTTCTTTCGCGTTAATTCGGCACGCAATATCTCGTATGTTGGGGTGGACATCCCAACCTCCTGTTCGTCACGTAGAACGCTATCTAAGCGTATTAGCGGCCCCGTCGAAATCAGTAAATTCACTTACGGCCAAATAAGTAGTAACCGAGAGGCGCTAAGGATCACGCCTTATGGAAAGCGGTTTCGCCGCGCGTATGCTCTGAGTGAGGTCCAGTCAAACCTCCTACAAATGCGTCAGGTGTGAAGATGAAAGAAATTTCCAGAATCCTAGCGGTCGTCGACCCAACCGTGAAGGATCAGCCGGCAGTGGGCCGTGCAGCCTGGCTGGCGAAAAGCAGCGATGCAGAGCTTGAGCTACTCGTCTGTTATTACAATGAGTACCTGAGCGGGGACCGCCTGTTTGATTCGCCTTCTTTGGAAAAAGCCCGGGAAGAGGTCATCGAGAGCCACGAAAAGTACCTCGAAACGCTGGCCGAACCTCTGCGTGCGGACGGTATCATGGTCAAGACTACTGCGGTCTGGGACCACCCGCTCTACGAAGGCATTGTGCGCTGTGCCATCGAAAGTGGCGCCGGCCTCGTCGTCAAGGACACGCACCATCATTCGGCCGTGACGCGCGCCCTGCTGACGAACACCGACTGGAACCTGATCCGTACCTGTCCGATACCGCTGTGGCTGGTCAAGCCACAGGGCCTGGCGGAGACGCCAGTTTTCGTTGCCGCGATCGATCCCATGCACCAACACGACAAGCCTGCGGCGCTGGACGACGAAATTCTGCATGTGAGCAAGGATTACGCCGCGAAACTCGGCGGCGAACTGCACGCCTTTCACTCTTACGATCCACGAATTGCAGTAGCGACGGCGACCGCAAACGCGTATATCCCGGTATCGTTGCCCTTCGACGAAATTGAAAAGCAAATGCACGAGGATCACCAGAAACGCTTCCGCGAAATTACCGAGTTCCACAAGGTTGACGACGACAAGGCACACCTCGTCGCTGGCCTGACTCACGAGGAACTGCCGATGATCGCGGACAAGCTCAAGGCAGACGTGGTCGTCATGGGCGCAGTCGCGCGGAATCGCTGGAAACGCCTGTTCATTGGCGCGACCGCTGAACGTACGCTGGAGCATCTGCCCTGCGATCTATTGATCATCAAGCCCGACTGGTTCCAGACGCCGGTCGACCTCGACAATCACGAAGCGGCCTGATTCCTGACAGGATCGGGTTTTTCATTGGGACAGTTAACTTTTCAGCTTAACTGTCCCTTGTCTTTGTTGGCACCGTAAATGCTGATGATCTACCTGGCCCTTAAGTACCTGCACATCCTTGCGGCTGTACTGACAATTTCGGGCTTCATCCTGCGTGGCGTCTGGATGATGACCGACTCGCCGAAACTCGAACTGCCGATCACACGCGTTGCACCACATATCGTCGACACAGTGTTCCTGCTATCGGGGATCGCGATGGTGGCCTTGTTGTCGTTGAATCCGCTTGCGCACGCCTGGCTCATTGCCAAATTCACGGGAATCATCGCGTACATTGTGCTCGGCGCGGTCGCGATCAGGCACGGTCGCACGCGTGAGCAGCGGCTGATTGCCTTCGCCGCGGCCCTCTCGGTGTTCGCCTATATCGTCGGCGCGGCCCTGACGAAATCGCCAGCCAGCTGGCTGGCCTGGTTCGCCTAGTCCTGCGGCACCTCACCCGTGCGTATCGCCTCGCGAGCGGCTACCAGCAGCCGATTGGTGTCGATTGGTTTGCTCATTAGCGTGCAATTGTCGAGCAGGCGGGCGTCTTTCACGACCTTGGATGTGTCTCCGCTGACGATAAACGCCGGAATATGCTCTTCGAAGTACTCGCGAATGCCGCTGACGGCTTCAACCCCGGTCGAACCATCGAGCAGGTGAAAATCCGAAATCAAGAGCGCCGGCACCTCGTGGACATGCCGGATCAGCGCCCGGGCCTCGGTCG
>Ga0265309_10001500_pt1 | contig 10257 bp, 8 predicted proteins | sample Helome_FD_192492 | JGI IMG/M metagenome (GOLD analysis project Ga0265309, IMG submission 192492) | Marine sediment microbial communities from subtidal zone of North Sea - Hel_20160524 (Illumina Assembly) | ecosystem: Environmental > Aquatic > Marine > Subtidal zone > Sediment ...
TTTCATGGGGACTCCTCCTTTTAGTTGAATGCTGGTGAGTTGATCCTCCAGCTTGGCACACCTGATGCCGTCCTGAAAGGGGGAGTCCATACCATTATTCCCGACATTTTCAAACGGGAATCCATCTTGAGGTTTTTGAGGATGGATACCCGCCTACAACTGCGGATATGAGAGAAATTAGAGGATGCCCGCCTCCGTGGGCATAATGAAAGGTAAGGATATTCAAAAAGTCCACCCAGCGCAGCCTCAACAAGCGAAGAGGCGAAACATACTGAGGTACGTTGAGGCTCTGAGTGATGCAAGAACAAAGCTGGTGGGCCCTTCGGTCAGACTCAGGACAAGCTTTTTCAACATCCTGCTAGACAAAGGCAATACTGGCGTATGTCACCGTGGAATTAAATTGATCCGTAATCCCGCGATCGTAGCGTAGCACCTGCCCTTTAAGCGATTCCCCGTCGCGTTGCAGCAGTTTCATCAATGTGAAAATGACTGAAAATCCTAAAATGCGGCGCTGATTCCCTTCTTTCAAGATAAATTCCGCGAAGCCTTCCGGATCAGCTTCTTCGACCTTCTTCAACATTTCCAAATCAATCTGCATACATCGATGAAAGGAAAAATCGGTGGGAGGTGTTTTATCGCCATAGCGAATACCGATATGCGCCAAATCGGCGCTGCCGATTACACACACCTGTTGTCCACTGACCTGAATCGCACGTTTGGTGATCGTCAAAAATTGATCGATTCGATGAAAGAGCTGTTGATACTCTCCGCCCGTGAGTGTGTCCGGAGGAAAGTCGACAAGAATAGGCACAATGGAAATATCACGACCTTCACCCAGAGCATGCTGAAGAAACGGCAGTTGCAATTCGAGACTATGCTCACGAAGATGGGAAATATCTTCCGCAAAAAACGTCTCACCCGATTCTTGACGAATCACATCAATAATCGGCCGATTCACCGGCACGGTCCCAAACGGCGTTTCAAAATCTTTATCTGTAAATGCAATCCCCCCTTCGAGACCGGCATGGCACGTGCCGATTAACACCAACACATCCGGAACCTGGCCTTCCCGTAATTCCTGATAGCCCCAGGCGTAAATGGGGCCGGCATCTTTCATTTCAAAATTCGGGGCCACCAACCCTTTAATTGTCTGACCGGCACATTCCGCTTTCCCCTTTTCCGGACCTTCCTTTGAGGCATAAAACCCTTCGATCTGTTCACGCAACTTGCCTGGATCAGCTTCATATTGCTTCCCAGCAAATGCCATCGGCCTCACATCCAGCTTTCGATAGGCCTCAAAGGCTTGTTTTTGGACTTGCTTCAGGCGATCCCCTTCCAAAAACAATTTCTCATCCAGATCAGCCACCAATTTGGAGAGTCGATCCGGCATCATGAATTCGCCATATTTCTTCAGGTATTCTCCCCCAACCTGTTCCAAGGAATGATCGCCATCAAAGAACTGAAACAGATAGAAATAATTGAGCGGCAACACCAGCTTTTCCGCTGACAAGCCAGTGGGGTCCCACAACACAATGTATTGCTCTTCCCCCTGCTTCAAGGGCGAATATTGCAAATTACGGAGGATCGGGTAGTTTTTCGAATCTTTTTCCACGGTCTCGGTGCTCATAGCGGTTCTATCCTGACTTTAATGCGATTATTGTCTCAAACCGGATCATTATACTGGTGCTTTGATCGGGCCCGCAACCAATAATGACAAGGGTTTTGGAAGAAGACAGTGAGAGGTGATAATTAAGGAGTTTAAACAGGCTGTAAGATGAGACAGGGCTCAAAAGGGAGGGAAATTTATGTCTTTTGTTCTGCCAGCCGTTTGGCCAGACGCTGGGCAACCCGCTTCATGGCCTTTGAACAATCGCCAGGATCCAGGAGCACATTCAAAACATGGGCTTGCGTGTAATCGTCAACGGCGGTTTTCAGGGCCCTGACTAATTCCCCAAACGTTCCCACACGATGACCCACGCCTCCTCCCAATAAGTCACAGATTTTTTCGTACTGCCATTCGTGTATGTCATTGAACGGCCCTTCGAGAATTTGCCGTTCCGTCGAATATCCATGGTTATTCAACACCACCACAATGGGGGACTGCCCATGGAGAATGCACGTGGACAATTCCGTGCCGGTCATTTGAAATGCCCCATCACCCACCAACACCAGAGGCCTGAGGGCAGGATCGGCAAACCCCACACCAAGAGCAGCCGGGACGCTAAATCCCATGGACGTGTAATAGGCCGGAGACAAAAACTCCGCGCTTTTTTGTACACGCAGATCCGCGGCAGCAAACAGGGATTCTCCAACATCAGCGATCACGACCGTCTTGTCATTGAGCAGACCATCAAGATATCCGAACACATTGCGAAGGGTCACCGCCACGTGCAGGCCAGGTGGATCGAACCGGATGCTGTCGCGAGGGGGAAGCACCCGCGAGGGGAATGACGGCAATGGCGACGTCACCAAGGTACGAATAAAATCTTCAAAGCGGACGCCTTCATAGGTATGATGCTTGATGGCGATGGAGTCCGCTGTCGCATGAACCGTGCGGCCTACCGCCAAGAGCGTGGTATGCGCTTTGACGTCTTCCATATCGGTGAGCAAGGTTCCTAAGGTCAGCAGGCAGTCGGCGTTCTCCACAAACTCCAGGATTTCTTCTCGTCCTACCAATCCGCCATACACACCAATATACAAAGGATGATTTTCGCGGATCACCGACTTCCCCAACAAAGTCGTTGCGATGGGCGCGTTCATATGCTCGACCAGCTCGATCAATTCATCCTGAAGACCAAACCGGTGAATTTCGGCGCCAGCCAGGATAACCGGACGCTGGGAACCTGACAGAAGGCCGCGAACTTCTGCGACGGCTTCTTTGAGGGCCGCTGGGTCGCTTTGGTAGGCGGTTTCTTTCGGGGGTTCCGGTGAAACCACCTGCACAGGAGCCAGGACAAGATCTCGTGGAATTTCCAAATAAATCGGCCGCTTAAATTGCATCAATGCCTTCAGTGCCCGGTCAATCTCCCGTTCTGCGGTATGAGGGTCGTCCAAAATGACGGAGGCCACGGTAATCTTTTCAAAGACATCGCGTTGGGTCGAAAAATCACGGACCATGTGATGGAGAAAGGGATTCTTCACCCGTTCCGCGAAGCCGGGCGAACCGGAGATCAGCACAACCGGCGACCGCTCAGCATAGGCGCAAGCCATGGCATTGACCATGTTCAGACCACCCACACAATAGGTTACACACGCACCACCGATTCCATGAATGCGGGCATAGGCATCGGCCGCAAAGCCTGCGCAATCTTCGCGGGTAGTTCCAATGTGCCGGATAGGTGATTCTTCGATGAGCTTGTAGAGAGTTAGAACATAATCGCCCGGGATACCGAAAATATGGTGCAGACCCAGCTTATACAAGCGGTCCAGCAGAAGGGTGCCAATGGTGTAAGAGTCACTCATACGTGTCTAACCTCTCTTCAATTATATCGGATTTTGTCTCCCGAAAAAGAAGCGATGACCGGCGCAGAATTTTGTGTCTGACGGTACGACGCGACTTCCCATAGATTATTGACCGTTTAATTGAAGAAATCGAGGTTAATCATGGTGGTCACGTATGATTACAGCTGCCAATGGCGTGACAATTCAGCGAGCTAAAAAGGTTGGCTGGAATTTATTTAAGTATAAAGATGGCACCAGACTTGGTGAGTGCCCTCAGGTGGGCCAATAGTGATCAAAGGCGGATCGGCGGTTTTACAGACATCCATGACTTGCGGACAGCGGGGATGAAACCGACATCCGCTAGGCGGGTTTAACGGCGACGGAACGTCCCCTGAAAGGATCGTCCGTTGGGATACAGTGGTGGGATCCGGCACAGGATTCGCTGACAAAAGAGCTTGGGTATAAGGATGCTTAGGCGCGGTAAAGAGATCTTCCGCCGGTGCGACTTCCGCGAGTTTCCCCAAATACATGACCGCTATGCGGTCAGCCAGATATTGGACGACATTTAGATCATGCGTGATAAAGAGATAGGACAGATGAAATTCTTGTTGGAGGTCACGAAGCAAATTTAAAATTTGGGCTTGGATGGAGACATCTAACGCGGACACCGCTTCATCACACACAATAAATTTTGGATTGAGCGCGAGAGCCCGCGCAATGCCGACTCGCTGACGTTGCCCACCGGAAAACTCATGCGGATACCGTGATTGGTGTTCAGGTCTGAGCCCTACCTTCACAAACAATTGGTTGACCCGATCTTGCAATTCCTGTCCCTTGGCAATTTTATGAATTTTGAGCGGTTCCGACACAATGGACCCAATCGTCATGCGTGGGTTCAGTGAGCTATAGGGGTCTTGAAAGATGATTTGCATGCGACGACGGGCTTGTCTCAACTCGCGAGGTTTGAGAGCCAGCACATCTTCTCCCTCAAATTTGATTTCGCCAGCCGTGGGTTCCATCAGCCGGAGAATGGAGCGTCCAACTGTCGTTTTGCCGCAGCCGGATTCTCCTACCAAGCCCAGCGTTTCGCCGTGATTCACATGAACCGTAATATCATCGACAGCCTTGACCCATGCTGACACCCGCGAAAAGAGTCCGCTACGAACGGGAAAGTATTTTTTTAATCCGGTGACTTGAAGCAAGGGTGAAGAATTTGTGGGAGCCATTGGCGGTATTAACAGATCAATTTTGACCAAAGACGTCCCAACGGGACGTTGCCACGAAGAATCGATTGGGAAAGCCTGCTTCCCACTTCATGATTGTTGCCCAGCACGCAGCCAGCACACGGCTTCATGCCCCTCTCCCACCTGAATGGTCGGAGGTGGCTGTATTGGACATTGTTCCAACACTTCCGTACATCTCGAGGAAAAATGACACCCTGTAGGATATTGCAAGGGAGAAGGCACCGTCCCTGGAATGGCCTCCAGCCGAACCTGCCGTTCGCCAGGACGCGGTAAGGATTTCAAGAGAACCTGCGTATAGGGATGACTCGGATGCTGAAAGAGTGTCTTCACCGAGGCACGTTCTGCGATTTTACTCGCGTACATCACAATCACATCTTGTGAAAATTGCGCGACAACACCCAAGTTATGGGTAATGAGTAATATCGCCATGCCTAATTCTTTTTGGAGATCAGCCAGAAGATCCAAAATCTGCGCTTGAATAGTGACATCTAACGCCGTCGTCGGCTCGTCGGCAATCAGTAAATCCGGTTTGCAGGCTAAAGCCATGGCAATCATCACCCGTTGCTTCATACCCCCGGACATTTCATGGGGATATTGATCAATGCGTTGTTCGGGTGAGGCAATCCGCACTTTTTCCAACAATCCAATCACTTCTTGGCGAATTGCTGAATTCGACAGATCGGTATGGATCTTCAAGACCTCCCCAATTTGATCACCAATCCGCATCACAGGGTTCAAGGAGGTCATGGGTTCCTGAAAGACCATGGCAATAGACTTTCCTCTTACCTTACGCATGGCCGCTTCAGGTAGGCTCAGCAAATCTTGCCCCTTAAAGTTAATCGTCCCACCCACCACTCGCCCAGGGAAAGACAGCAGTCGCATAATTGATAAGGCTGTGACCGACTTTCCACATCCCGACTCGCCCACCAAAGCCAGTGTCTGCCCGCAATTCAGGGTAAAGCTCACATCATCGACCGCTTTTATTTCGCCTTTGTCCGTAAAAAACGACGTTCGAAGATTGGAGACCTGTAAGAATGGATGAACTCTAGATGCCATTTATCGCATTCTCAATTTTGGGTTGAGGGCTTCACGTAATCCCTCACCTACAAGATTAAAGGCCAGCACGACCACAAAGATTGCAATTCCTGGAATGAAAAAAAGCCATGGTGCGTCGAACACGAAAGCCTTACCATCTGAGAGAATATTCCCCCAGGTGGCATAGGGGGGAGGAACCCCAAACCCTAAAAAACTCAAACTTGATTCGGTCAAAATGGCTGAGGCCACACCTATAATGGCGGACACAAAAACCGGGGCTAACGCATTCGGCACCATATGACGGAAAATAATGCGCCGTTCTGGTATTCCTAAGGCTTTGGCAGCTGTCACAAAATCTTGCTCGCGCAGTGATAAGAATTCAGCTCGCACAAAACGAGCTGTTCCCATCCAACCAAAAATCCCAATGATTACCATAATGGTATAAATACTTGGGGTACTTAGAGCAATTGCAGTCAGAATGAGAAAAAATACCGGGAAACACATCATAGCATCAGTAAAACGCATGATCAGTGTATCCACAGTGATGAAAACCAACTTAACCTGGCCATAATATCCCGCTAACCCCCCTAGTAGAATTCCAATACTTAACGAAATTCCCACTGCCACGAAACCTACAGATAAGGATACAAATGACCCTTGGAACATTCGGGCAAACACATCCCTACCCAATTCGTCGGTCCCCATGAGGTACATGCCGCCAAATGGTCTATCGGTTGGAAGGCTGTCTAGCGATGGGACCGAAAAGGGTGGAAGAAATTTGTCAGTTAGTCGCACGACCTCGGGATCAAACAAGATCCACCATTCTGTGAGCGCCTTCCCTGCCAACGCGGTCGCTAACAGAAGCATTAATACCCAAAATCCAAAGAGTGCCTGGTAATCCTTTTGAAAGATTCGAAGAAATTCTTCCCATGGGGTTTCCAAAGGAGCCATGGCTTCTGGGTCTAACGAAAGGGTAGCTGCCTGGCTTGAGGTGGATGGCTTTATTCCATTCATAAACGGATAATTTTCAACTTTTAACAATTAATGCAAGCGAATTCTGGGATCAACAACCGCATAGAGAATATCCGAGAGTAAGGTTCCAGCCAGTGTCAAAATTGCCGCCATAAAATTTATAGTCATGATTACTGGAAAGTCTCTATTTAATATCGCCTCATAGCTTAAGCGGCCTAACCCTGGCCAAGCGAAAATTTGTTCAAAAATAATCGATCCCCCAATTAATCCTGGCAACAAGAGGCCAAACATAGTGACAAATGGGAGTAGTGCATTTCCAAGGGCATGACCATAAATGACGGTACCTTCTTCCAGGCCCTTCGCTTTAGCTGTTCGCACATAGTCCTGGCTCAAAACCTCTAACATTTGAGACCGGACGTAGCGTGACAGGACTGCAATTCCCCCAATAGCCGTCATGACGGATGGAATCACCAAATGCCAAACTCGATCCATAATTTTATAAGCAGGCTCCGCATGCTCCATGCCAAACGTCTTGATACTAATCACCGGCACACCCAACCATCCCACCACCCACATAATTGCTAAATAGGACAAGAAAAATCCGGGGACAGAAATCAGCGCATAGGACAAGAAGACCGTACTTCGATCATACACCCCACCTCGATACACGGCCCCGTAAATTCCCGTGGGAAACGCCAACGTCCACACAAGAATCGTTGCCAAAATAAACAGGGGGAGAGAATTGAGAAATCGTTTCCATATTTTAGGGAGAACCGGCTGACTATCCTTAAACGACTTCAATTCGCCAGAGGCCAAATCCCGAATCCAATATACATATTGCACATGAAGCGGCTCGTCCAAGTGAAAAGCCGCACGTATTTTGGCAATATCTTCCGGTTTCATCCGAGGATTCATGGGATCCACTTCACTGGGCTCCCCAGGCGCCAGATGGATAAACGAATGCGCCACAAAGGACACAATGATCAAGAGAATCAATCGTTGCCCAATATTTCGAAGAATAAAATTCCACATAGTCAGTGTGTCATTAACAGCTCGCTTGATTTCATCTCAATTACTAAAAATCTGGCGTGAGTTCCAACTTGCGCCATTTATGAAAATGAAACGTAATATCGCCACTCTTGATGGGATAAATTTTCTGATAGTCCTCTTTCCCATCATCGCCTTTATTCACTAAGACAATTTTTTTATCCAACACCCTCGTACTTAAGGGTGCATACAAGAATGTATAGGGTTGATCCTCATGGATCAATCGATGTAGTTCGTGTGTGAGTTCACGTTGCCGATCTCGATTATATTCTTGGCGAATGCGGACAATGAGTTCATCGGCTCGTTGACTCTTATAGCCGACAAAATTGAGTTGTTGTGGCCCCGCCTGACTGGAATGCCAAATTTGATAGAGATCAGGATCGATCCCCATGCTCCACCCCAACACCACCGCATCAAAATCTCCGGTGTTCACAAAATCACCCAAAAACACCGCCCACTCAAACACTTGGGTATTCACTTTCACGCCAATTTTTTTCCAGGCATTCTGTGCAATCGTCATGAGATTTTTTCGAATTGGATTGCCATTATTGGTAATCAAATTGAATTCGAATATTTTCCCATCTTTTTCTAACCACCCCTCTCCATTTACTTGCCACCCATGTTGCTGAAAGATCGCTTGGGCTCCTTGAGGATCGTAAGGAAGAGGTTGAATTGCCGAGTCATACCATTCGGTATTTTGGGGATAGGGGCCAGTAGTCCGCTCGCCTTCTCCATACATCAGATATTGAATAATTTCACCCACATTGATGGCCATCCCCAACGCTTTTCGAATCTCGGCATTGGCGAACAAGGGCTTTCGATTGTTATATCCAATATAAGTGTAGGCAAAACCCAAGCTGGAGAACCATTGATATGTGGGATCGCTTTTATAGCGGTCGACTTGATGCGGTTGGGCACTATAATAGTCAATTGCTCCGGTTCGAAACTCGACTTCTTGCGTAAAGAGTTCTGGGATAATTCGCATATAATAGTCTCGATATTGAGCAGGCCCTTCCCAATAGTCATCAAACCGTTTGAGATGGATAAATTCATCTCCCTGCCATTCTACAAATTGGAAACGGCCGCTGCCGATTGGATGTCGATTGAATTGGCTATCCCGCATCCCAAATGTTTTCTGGGCTTCTTCTGACAAATTCCGCTCTTGTTTTTCACGAGTCATTGCCGCGTCATTGAGCAGGTGTGCAGGCAGGATTCCCATCGTCCAGGCGTTAATTGCTGGAGAATATAGACGTTTATAAATGATATTCACCTTATAGGGATCTAGGATTTCCACTGTTTTGATTGGTTCGAAATCCGGCGTCCGTGGCGAAAGATTCTTCGGATTCATAATGGCTTCATAGGTAAACTTCACATCCCCCGCATCGAATTCATGACCATCCTGGAAAGTGACGCCTTTCCGTAGATGAAACACAATGGTCGGATTGTGTTCCCCAATAGGAAGAATTTCAGGAAATTTCGCACGAAGAGATTCCTCTGTTTCCTTGGTGAGGTCTTTTGGAGGATGAATCATCTTATCGTAAGGGAAATGGTCGAAATACTGCTCCCCTATAATCGGTCTGAGGCGATCAAATAAGTCTTGGTCGACCTGGGAAAGAGTGAACGCCACTCGGGCTGGAACCTGGACCGTCACCTGCACATCTTTCAGCTGTGGCTGGCCCTCCGCAACTGGCAGTAATAAAGAAATGGTTTCTTCTCGTTGAGTCGATGGCAAGAGTTCCAGCGATTGAACATAGTTTTTCAGGCCTTCGTCTGCTCCCGTTAACCAGGCCTTTTGAATACGGTGAAGGAGGGTTGTTCCGGTCACCTCTGTCCCATCAGGAAAACGATGATGGGGATTCACTAACAAATACGCCCGTTCAGAAATCTGCCAATCCGTTGCTAACCGACCACGGAGATCGAGATTTTCATCAAGATCCAGTAGTCCTTCAAACACATGCGCCACAACATTCGAGCTCGAAGAATCTGCATTCAGGATGGGATTGAGTATCTTGGCATCGCCACTCGACCCCTCAATATAGGTCACCAGGCGATCGGGGTTTCCAGCCGCTTGATTTTCGTAGGTTGGAACCCAGAAATATGATTGAACTAGCAGGAGGACCAATACAAGAGGTATGAACAGAAGGAGTCGTTTAACAAACATTATTTGTCAGGGATGCCCAAAGAAAACCGAAATATTTCAATGGTATCAAGAACCTTCAGGGGATGCCATGCCTGATTATTGTTATCCACAGCCAGTTGATTGCCCACCACGGCTTGCCGCCAGAAGGAGGATTCACCAGCTAGAGCATTTTGACCTTGCAGTCTTTTTTCGATTTCGCTAAACTCGGCGTTCCTTTTTTTAGCATCCCTTGTTATATCGGTGCGGCAATGAATGCTTCCAACAATTTTGCTTGGCAGCAAGCTTTTCTTAATCCCTGCCCAATGCCGGCAGGCAAATCTTTTCAATTTCAATCCTTCCCTCATCAATTCGTGATGAGCTCTGTGTCAAATTCGTCTT
>Ga0265309_10001501_pt1 | contig 10256 bp, 10 predicted proteins | sample Helome_FD_192492 | JGI IMG/M metagenome (GOLD analysis project Ga0265309, IMG submission 192492) | Marine sediment microbial communities from subtidal zone of North Sea - Hel_20160524 (Illumina Assembly) | ecosystem: Environmental > Aquatic > Marine > Subtidal zone > Sediment ...
AACGCGCCAAAATCACGGACCCCGATCTGACCCCGTCGGCACGTATGCTTGCGGAAATGGCCGAGAACAAGGAAGAGTTTTATCATTTCGCGCTGCGCATGTCGCAACAGCACCAACAGTGGTTTGCAGAACGTCCACTGGATGACGACAAGCTCGCCGGCTTTGAAGCGGCAGCCCGTGCTTCGATTGAAAAACAACAGGAGATCGAGCGGGCAGACGATATCCCTTTCGCAACTTTCATGCAGAACTATTTCAATCAAGCCTGATCATCGATCACTATTTTCAGGATAAGAAATCATCCTGCCAGGCCTGGTAGCTGGCGTCTCGAGTCAACTGCTTGATCAGATCCGAGGAAGCAATGCCTTGCAGTTGTGCCGGTGCAGTGCCCTCGCGCAGGGCTTTGAGCGTGTCATGCATTGCCTGTACCGCCGCCATGAAAGGCTGGTGTCCCTGCAAACTGACCCGTACACCGCATTCAGCCAGATAATCCGGGTCCTGCAACTCCGCGCCGGAGCCACCAAGCATGATGGGCGCGTCGAGTTCAGTGGCAATCGCCTCCAGCTCCGGTTGGGTCTTGACCCCGACAAACATGATGCCATCGACGCCGGCGTCGAGATAAGCCTGTGCGCGCCGGATTCCATCCTCAACGCCATTCGGTCCTACCGCGCTGGTGCGACCCAGTACAATCAGGTCAGGATCCTGCCTGCCGGCAAGCGCGGCCTTCATTTTGCCGACCCCTTCGGCAACCTCGAGAAACTCGGTGCCGTGATTACCAAATCGATTAGGCAATAATGTATCTTCAATCGTAAGACAGGCTATTCCGGCGCTTTCCAGTTCTTCGACACAGCGTTTGACGTTGAGCGCATTACCATAGCCATGGTCGGCATCGACGATCAGCGGTAATTCGCCGGCGCGGCAGATACGCTGCGCCTGGTCGGCAAATTCAGAAAGGGTTAGAACGATGATGTCGGGTGCACCCAGAACCGTCAGGGAGGCAACCGATCCGGCAAACATACCGGCTTCAAAGCCCAGGTCTTCGGCGACTCGTGCCGAAATCGGGTCGTATACCGACCCCGGGTGAATGCATTGGGTGCCGTTAAATATGGCGCGTAGCTTTTGCCGTCGAGCGGTGCAATTCATGCTTTGGTTTCCAGTTGGCGGAGATATAGTCTGTAGCGCCACATACTAACATCTCCCGGTACCCGGCTGGAACCGGGACGATTCAGGCCTCTTTGGCAAGGCCTGTTTTCGGCATCCCGTCGAGTTTTTTCTCATACATCAGCACGTCGGCTTCGCGCAGCAAATCATCAACCGTACTATCCTGGTCAGGCTTTATACTGACGATGCCATCGGAAAACTCAATGTCGTAGCCGCGATTGGCATGGGCGTTATAGACGTCAACCAGGCTGCGAAATCGAATCACGATCTCACGCGCAAGCTGCTCTTCCGTGTTGGTGAGCAGCACCGCAAATTCATCACCACCAATACGCGCAAATACGTCTGAATCGCGAAACGATTTGCGCATCAGGCGGGCAAACGCGACCAGTGCCCGATCGCCCTCGGCATGCCCGAACTGGTCGTTGATCGGCTTGAATTTATCAAGATCGAGGAAGACCATCGATACCGGTGTTTGCTGACGCGCGCACAGGCTAATGCTGTTTTGTGCCAGCGACACGAAACCCCTGCGATTGGATATCTTGGTCAGGTCGTCGATGGTCGCCATATGCACCGCGCTCAACTCGCTCTCCGCCATCTCGGCCAGGTCACGCAGCATTTGGTAGTCGTCTTCGTCGAGGCTACGCGGCTGCTGGTCGATGATACAAAGCGTACCGAGCTTGCTGCCATCCAGATAGCGCAGCGGCACGCCGGCATAGAAGCGGATGTTGGGTGGGCCGGTGACCAACGGATTGTCCGCGAAGCGCTCATCCTCGAGCGCATCTTCGATTACAAAAACATCATTACCGAGAATCGCGTGACCACAAAACGAAATGTCGCGTCCGGTTTCGCAAGCATCTAGACCTGCTTTTGATTTAAACCACTGACGATTTTCATCGACCAGGCTGACCAGTGCGATCGAAACCCCGAAGACCCGCCTGGCCATACGGGTAAGGCGATCAAAACGTTCCTCGGGGTCGGTATCGAGAATGTCGATAGAACGCAACGTCTTGAGGCGTTCCTTTTCATTTGCGGGAAAATCGGGGGTTTTCATGGTACCGGCCCATTTGTCAGGTTAACTGCAAAAGCTCGCATACAGCGAACTATCGGCATACAGACGGATTACTTTAATTAAACAGGGCCATCCTCACCCCTCTAAAATTGTCATCCCGCGACTTGACCCGATGCGTCAAAACTGTGTTGCGGGCCAGGCTTCAACGAATGGCCCGGGAGACCACTAACGCATGCCCAGGCGCACGGCTTGCGTGGGTGCGGGATAGGCTTTGTCAAGCTTGGCCAGGTCCTCGGTGCTGAGTTCGATATCGAGCGCGGCAAGGTTTTCTTCGATGCGTTGCGGTCGCACCGATTTGGGTATCACCACGGTGTTGGGTTGATGCAGCAACCAGGCCAGTGCGATCTGCGCCGCGCTGGCTGAATGCCGTGCGGCCACCTCGGTAAGAACCGGCGCGCGCAACAGCGAACTGGCCTGATCGAGTGGCGAATAGGCCATCAGCGGAATCGAGCGTTGCCGACACCAGTCAGCCACTTCCCATTCCACCTCGCGATGCGCCAGGTTGTAATAAACCTGGTTTGAACCGAGCTGCGCCTGATCGGGTTCGGGAATATTTTCAAGGTCACCGAGATTAAAATTACTGACCCCGAAATCAACTATCTTGCCGCTGTCCTGCAGCGCGTGGAAAGCGTCGAAGGTCTGCGCGGGCGGGACACTCCCCGGCCAGTGCAACAGGTATAAATCAATCGTATCGCAATTCAAACGGCGCAGGCTGCGTTCGCAAGCCTCGATAACGCCATTGCGACTGGCATTGTGCGGATACAGCTTGCTGACCAGGAAGAGTTCGTCGCGACGACCCTGAATGGCCTCGCCGATCACCTCCTCGGCGCCGCCTTCGCCATACATTTCCGCGGTATCGATCAGTCTAACCCCGAGGTCGATCGCGGCACGCAGCACGTCGACCTCACGCCGGTATCGATCGCTATGCTCACCCATACGCCAGGTGCCGAGACCAAAAGCCGGCATGCTGTTACCCGATGGTAGATTTACGTTGCGCATATGTATCGATTTATTCTAGCTGCTAACTGCGCTATTGAAAGTATTTTGATCCAATTATGCCGTGGCTTCGACAGCAGGCACGAAGCAGTCCGAAGTATTAAAAATGCATTATTACCTGTTACCCATGTGCCCGGTTTAATGTTTTACCTATGTGACCGGTTAGTACCCACCATTGTAAGATCCCCACTTGCGCGGGGATGACATTGTAGGGTCGCGGGATGACACTTGTTGCTACCCCCTTCCCGTTCGAGTGTCATACATTATGTTCGTCATTAAATTTCGTTAGAATGGCGACTCGTGCCAACCCCAGAGTTAGAGACCATGGAATTTACAATCAACTATTTGCAATTGTTTTACGTGAATCTGAAACTGGCTTTCCCGTTGCTAGTTTTCTCGATACTGTTAATTGTCCTACTGGGCAGACTCGTTGGCCTTCGGGAATCTTGGGGCCACTTTGATTCGATTTACTGGGCCTTTATTACCGCCACCACGGTCGGCTATGGCGATATTCGACCGCTCAGGTCAGTGTCCAAAGCCCTGTCGGTATTGATCGCGCTCGTCGGTATGATATTTACCGGCCTGATGGTGGCACTGGCGATCAATGCCGCAACGATTGCGATTGGCAATCAAGACCAATTTGCTGCTTTAAGAAACTGCATCGAAGCGATCAAATGATTACCCACCAGGGCAGCAAGTTGGCGTTCATGACAGCGAATTCTGCCTGAACCGGCTTGGTGACTGCCCGTACCAGCGTTTGAAGGCACGTGAAAAATTACCCGGTTCGGCGAAACCCAGCAGGAAGGAAACCTCGTGCAACGAGTACTGCGGGTCGCGGACATATTGCAGGCTGAGTTCCCGACGCGTGTTTTCCAGTAACTGGCTAAAAGAAATCCCCTGTTTCCTGAGTTTACGTTGCAGGCTGCGTTGGCTGACATTTATCGACGACGCGATACCCTCTTCGTCGACCTTACCGCCGGGCAGGCGCTCGATCAGTTTGGACTTGACCCGCATGGTGACATCGTTACGGTCGAGTTGCGCCATGTAGTCGGTAACGATCTGGTCGTTTACCCGTGCCAGTTCCGGATTCGCGGTTGCCAGGGGTTCGGCAACCATCTGCGGATCCAGCAATAATGCATTTTCCGGCTGTGCGAAACTAACCGGCGCGCCGAACGTATCATTAAATCTTTGCAGATTTGTTTCTCCCTCCGGGGCTTGATGTTGCAGTGAAACCCGAAGCGCTCGAAATTGTCCACCGTAAGCGGCCCGGCTCATGTTCAGAATCATGGCAAGTCCGGAATCGATCGAAACCGTTGCGGGCCTCACCTTCATCCGTTGAGGGTCGAGAATCAGACAATAACTCTCCTTTGACTTTTCAATCTTTAACGCACCGTTTGCGGCAGAACTAATATAGCGCGCATAGCGTTGCAGTCGTTCGTATGCCTCTTGCAGACTATTGCTCGCAAACCAGGCATAGCCGAGTGCATGCAGCGTTGTCGGATGCCACAGATTCGCTACCGTTAGACCAATACAGGGATCCCCGCTTTCCTTCGCAGCCAGCTCCCACAATCGGGTAACTCCCGCGTAGGAGAAGCGCGCACCCGGGTCGCGCAGACGAGCATGATCGAGACGGCACCTGGTGAACAGATCAACGCTATCGAAGCCATAAGAATCGATCGCCTTCGCGATCAACAATACCCAGGAAGACAAAGCAGAATAATGCGGATTTGGATCCATTTCAGTTACTTCCTAACACAGACGTAATCGACTGGTACACAGGGTCTAACGGCATCTTGCCAACCTGTTTAACTTTAATGCTGAAACACCGGCTCGTTTCGAGATAGACCGGAATACATCATGCGAATTTAACAAATAATACCGCCCGATGCACTATTCCAGACTGGAGGGTATAATCATGGCCCATGTTCCGGGGAAATCTGAAGCTCGGGATATCTCACGGAAAGGCGAAAAGATGATAAAAATTAGCCTGTTCGGCAACTACTGTTTAATTGAACCGCAAGGCCCTTTAACAAAGGATGAATTCGCTGCCATTGCCGGCCGGATCGATCCGATCATCGACAATAAAGGGACGCTCGACGGGTTGATCGTGAAAACCAGGGAGTTTCCGGGATGGGAGGGTCTGGGTGACGTTATCGCCCATTTTCGTTTTGTCAAAAACCACCATCGCCTGATAAAAAAGATCGCCCTGGTCACCGACGCAAAAATCGCCGAGATCTTTCCAGTCATTGTCGATCACTTCGTCGAAGCCGAAGTCAAACACTTCGACTTCGATGACTTCGACGAAGCGGTCGCCTGGATCGACTGAACGGAGGCTATGCCATAGCCAGACCCGCGATTCTAGTTCGGAGTAATCTGCTTAAAGTAAGCCGACAACACACCTTGCTCACTGATTTCGAGCACCACAATCAGCGGTATACCCGGAGAATTGTAAGCGGGCACCTCGATGCCAACCTCATTGGTTTGCCGGTCGCTACCGCCGAATACCCAGTCAACGCTGAACACACCTTCCTTATACTGACGCCGCGCAAATCTGTCTGAGCAAACCCCCAGCGCTGCAATATTCTCGCAGCTGAAAATATCTCCGGAATCAGCCGTTCTCAGCGCCAACTTCTGAATCGGTTCCTTCGAATTATTGATAACCTGGATCTCATTGTAAACATAGGTCGGCGCATGGTTGGAGCCGGTAGCACAAGCCGACAACAATAATGCGACAGCCGCAATAATAGTTTGTTTCTTCATTTTTGATTCCTGCTAATCTAGCCCTCATTAATAAGGGACATTACATTGAAAATCCCAGGCATCACCCTGGCGCACACCTGGCCAGGCATTTTACACCTGTTGTGTTTGCTGGTCGTCACATTTACCGCCACAGCTAAACAGACTGCTGCATTTGTCGGTTCCGCACAGTGCGTCCAGTGCCACGAGAATGTATACGCAGACTGGCAACAATCGGATCATCACAAGGCAATGCAGCCCGCCAGCAAAGCCACCGTGCTGGGTGATTTCAACGATGTCAGCGTCAGCTTTCACGGCATCGACGCGCGCCTGTTCGAAAACGATGGGACTTACCGGGTAGCAACCGTGGGTAAGGATGGTGAGCCCGCTGTCTACACCGTCAAATATACCTTCGGGCACTACCCGCTGCAGCAGTATCTGATCGATATTGGCAAGGGTCACCTGCAGGCGTTGAATATAGCCTGGGACAGCCGGCCTGCAGTGCAAGGCGGGCAACGCTGGTACCATTTGCAAACCGACGAAGATATCGATCCCGAGCACCCCTTCTTCTGGACGCGCCATTTTCAGAACGCGAACAGTCGCTGTATCGAATGCCACAGCACCAACGTAAGCAAGAACTTCGACCCGGCCGGCTCGAGCTATGCGACCAGCTGGTCTGAAGTCGGCATCGGCTGCGAGTCCTGTCATGGGCCCGCCGCCGAGCACCTGGACCTTGCATCAAACAAGCAGCTTGATGCGGCGCATACCGGATTTGACAGCAAGCGAACACCACCGCTGGTCTGGGCATTTCGCGGTAACGACGATATCGCTTCGCCATCAGGCAGCATCAACAATGCGCATCTCGATACCTGCGGTGGGTGTCATTCGCGGCGTTCGTCACTTGGAGATACCACGCCGCTCGCCGACTACCATGATCAGTATCGGCTGGCTCTTCTCGACCAGGGGCTCTATTTTACCGATGGTCAGATCGACGACGAAGTATTCGTCATGGGTTCGTTTCTGCAAAGCAAGATGCACCGTAGTGGCGTGACCTGTAATAATTGTCACAATGTGCATTCGGGCAGGTTGATAGCCGAGGGCGACGCGCTCTGCGCCCAGTGCCACAAACCCGAGCGTTTCGATACGGCGAGCCATCATCGGCATCCGCCGGGCTCGACCGGGGCGCAATGCGTGAACTGTCACATGCCCGAAAGACTCTATATGTCAGTCGATTTAAGACGCGACCACAGTTTCACCATTCCGGATCCACTGCTGTCGACAGCTTCAAACGCCCCCAATGCCTGCACCAACTGCCACCAGGACAAAACCGACGCCTGGGCATTTAAGACAATGACTGAATGGGGCCTAACTGAGCGGCAAAATATCTGGCCCATAATCAACCAGGGACTGGACCGGCAGGACTCCCTGATGTTCCGCGACTACGCATCGAGTCCACCCAACTTGAACCTGACTCCAATCCGCCAGGCTACCTTGCTCAGCAAGCTCGCCGGATTCCCTTCACGCTTGTCCGTTGATGCCGCTTCGAGCCAACTGGCCAATCCCGATCCGCTGATACGGCGCGCGGCGGTGAGTGCGTTACGACCGATGCAGGTAGAACTACGTTGGCAGTTATTGAATCCGTTGATCGAAGACCCGGTAAAGGTAATTCGCCTCGAAGTCGCCAGCGTACTTGCCGATGCGCTCGTCCAGCTCGAAGGCAAGGATGCCGAGCGACTCGGCAAGCTCATCGATGAGTACCGCGAAGCACTGAATTACAATGCCGATTCCCCCTCAGGGCAGCTTTCCATCGGCAATCTCGAGGCCAGCCTCGGCTTCAGCATTCTGGCCGAAAATGCCTACCTGCGCTCGCTCGAAATCGAAGCCTATTATGTGCCAACGCTGCTCAATTTGGCCGACCTTTACCGTGCCACCGGCAGGGATCACGAAGCACGTAAGCTACTGCAACTCGCCCTCGAGGTGGCGCCCGACAGCGCAAATACAAACCATGCCTATGGTTTATTCCTGGTTCGAGAAGGTAAGCAGGACGAGGCGCTCGAGTATTTTGCAACGGCTATCGAGCAGCAGGACTCTTCCCCAAGGAATGTTTATGTTTATGCTGTCGCGCTGGACTCGGTCGGCCAAACCGACGCGGCGATGAGAGCCATCGATGCGGCGAGTAAAAGCTGGCCGAACAATCTCGACCTGTCGTTTCTGCAGGTTTCTTACATGGATAAAAGCGGGCAAACCGCCGGCATTCAGCGTTACCTGACACTGCTGCATTCAGTCGCTTCGAACTCCCCCCAGGTTAAAGCATGGATTGCCAGGTACGGTGCCCGGAGTGGTTCATAACGTCTGCGCCTGAATAAGGGAAAGGCGGGGTTCCCTGACGCTATCAGTAGGGCCCGCAGTGCACCACCGCGCTGAAAGATACCGCCCGTGAAACCTCGGCGCCGAGTAGACTAACAGCAGAAATGCACCCGGTAAGACTGGCGTCTTACCGGGTGCGGCATCACGCCAGGCCAGCGTTACTGCCCGGTCTTAAATTTCTGATACTTTATCCACTCCAGAAATTCCTGGTACTCTGCCGAATCCGCGGCATTCGTGCGCAGGTTATCCCATTTCTTGAATTGCTCAAACTCGGCCTTTTCATCCATTACCGGCGCAGCGACCGGTGCCGGTTTGGCAGCTTCTTTATCGGCTCCCGTTTTCAGTGTCAGGGGCGATTCACCCTGTTCGTCGGCGAGCACGCCGGGTCCGGGCATCGCCTCCCGGGGATCGTCGGTTTCATCTATATTTCCCAGGTTTGCATTACTGCAGCCAGCAGCAATTACCAGCAAAATGCCAGCCAACACGGCTTGCCTCAGCTGCCAGATATGAATTATATGATTCATCATTAGAATTTGACCCTGGCCCCACCAATAACGGCGTCGATATCGTCGTCGTCGTCCACGTTATCGACGCTTTCGACCCGGTAAGACGCGTAGACTTCAATGCCTGACATTGGTACATATACCCAGGCCAGGCTGACCGAACTGCCATCACCGGGGCCCAGGTCCTGGGTTTCAGACCAGTCGATACCATAGGAGGATTTACCCGTCTTGTAGCCCAGTTTCACGTATATATTGGTCGGATCGTCAGCCTCACCGTCACTCGCATCGGTGCCACTATATTCTCCGGTAAGGTTTATACCGTTCTCAGCTATCCAGGTAGCCGATATAGCTGCGCCGCGGTCACCATCACCGCTTGAAGCTTCATCCCACCACGCGGCCCTGACTTCCAGGTTTTCCAATTTGTAACGGGCGGCCAGCTCCTTTTTATCGCCATTGCCGTAACTGCCGGCAAAAGAAAAATCACCCACCGCCGCGTCGTAACGAAGATTGTCATTGCGGCCCAGGCCGTCAAACGCCGATCTGGCGTCACCGACGGTTACCCCGGAATCGCCATACTCCATTGAGCCCAGTAAATCGCCGTTTGAAGTTGGGTACTGGATTACCGTGGTGCCCGATAAATCAGCCTCGGTCGAACCATCGGAAGCACCGCTGCCCTGACCGAGCGTCACTCTGCCAAAATTACCCTGGACCCAGATATTGGCATTCCGGTTTGAAAAATCGTCGCCGCCGCCGACATCGCCGCCAACACCATCCGAATCGAGATCGTCTGCGGTTATTTTACTGGAGGGATTACTCTGCAATTGGTACTCGTAGTAGAGGCCGGCGGTCAAATCATTGCCGATATCGCCATTACCCTTGACGCGCACGCGAGTACCACTGACCGAGTTGTCAGCGTTGACCACTCCACTTTCTTCGCCATTATCGACATTCATTATCAGGCGGTTTACCTGCCCCGAAAGTGTAAATTCGAAGGCGTTGGCGCTTGCGGGCAGCAGAATCACCGCGGATGTTGCCAGTGCTGCCAGTGTGTTTGGCTTACTAATAAAGCTACTCATAGTTACACTCCTTTTACAGGTTGATAAAGTTGATTACTGAAATAGTTTCGGGGTCTAGTTGAGGCATGGCTTAGAATCTGTAATTCATCGTAGCGCCCAGAAACACGACGACATTGGTATCGAACTCGCCTTTGGCCCGAACGCCCTGTTGGGTCTGGTCAATCGCAGCGTCGCCATAAAAAAACACGGTACTGGCGATCGAATAATCGAATTGTTGGTCACCTTTCCAGGAATAGGATGCCGCCAGCTTGTAGAGCTCATCGAAGGGGAGATCGAAAGTGCGGTCTTCGTCATCGACCGGCGAACTTTCGTAGGCCAGACCCAGGGTTACATGGGCGCCATTTTCCAGTG
>Ga0265309_10001503_pt1 | contig 10253 bp, 5 predicted proteins | sample Helome_FD_192492 | JGI IMG/M metagenome (GOLD analysis project Ga0265309, IMG submission 192492) | Marine sediment microbial communities from subtidal zone of North Sea - Hel_20160524 (Illumina Assembly) | ecosystem: Environmental > Aquatic > Marine > Subtidal zone > Sediment ...
TCATAGCCTCCAGTGTTTTCAGCATTCGTTCATCTCTCGGGGAAACGAAGAACACCAGTGGCATCATCAGATTAGACGCATCCAGGCTATCACTACCGTAACTTTGGACAAATGCCTGGAGTTCTTGATTCCATCCTTTGGCCATGATTTCTTCAAAGATTTCATCCCGGGCTTTTAGCCACTTTTCCCTTTCGGCCGGAAAAGATCTTTTATCTGCCAGTCGGATGCCTCGGTCGAGGGCAACCCAACTCATAAGTTTCGAGTAAACAAAATGTTGTTGGCCACCCCTGACTTCCCAAATACCTTCATCGGTATTCTGCCAATTCTCAGATATCCAGTTAACCACCTTTCGGAGGTTAATCCACAAATCATAGGAAATAGGGCTGCCATATTTATTGTATAGATATACCGAATCCATTAATTCACCATAGATGTCCAATTGCAGTTGATCATAAGCCCCATTTCCAACCCGTACTGGGGCGGATCCCTTATATCCTTCCAGGTGATCCAAAAGCTCTTCAGTTAGTTCATGTCGGCCATCAATTCCATACATAATCTGAAGGGAACCGTCAGGATTGAGTTCCTGGCAACGGGCTTCGATCCATTGCATAAAATTTTCCGCTTCCTCATTAAAACCAATCCGCATAAGCGAGTAAATTGTGAAGGAAGCGTCCCTGATCCAGGTGTATCGGTAGTCCCAGTTTCGCTCACCTCCAATTCCCTCCGGCAGAGAGCAGGTTGGAGCAGCAACGATGGCTCCGGTCGGTTCGAAGGTTAGTAATTTAAGTGTCAGTGCTGATCGGTAAACCACTTCTCTCCAACGACCCGTATATGTACAATTCTTCAGCCAGTTTCGCCAGAACTGTACGGTATCCTTAAAACCAGAGTATGCTTCCGTCTCCGAAAAACTGATATCACAAAGTTCACCAGAAGGAATTTCCTTTATGATGAAATTGGTTGACTCCCCTTCAACCATCTCGAACTCTTTATAAGCTTTGCCTTCAATTTCCTGAAGAGGTAAACTAGTTGCCAGGCCTAGGCTCAAACTTTTCGAATGGAAGGCTGCTCCAAACTCATTTATGGCAATATCATGATTTTCCCTGCCATAATTAAAAGCAGGAGCACATTCAATTTTAAGCTTCATTTTTCCCCGACCTATATGTACTCTTCTAACCAAACGGTTTTGCCCAGCTCCGATATCGGTTTTGCCAACTGGCATATAATCTAAGATTTCGCACACTCCCTCATCGGTAAGGAAACGGGTGATCAAAACATTGGTATTGGGCCAGTAGAATTGCTTACAAGTGTAGTCATTTTCAACTGGCTGGATACAAAATGATCCTCCTTTTACATCATCAAGAATACTGGCAAATACACTAGGTGAATCAAAATACGGATAACAAAACCAATCAATGCATCCGTTAGTGCCAACCAGGGCGATAGTTTTCATGTTACCAATCAGGCCGTGGTTTTCTATAGGTAAATAACTCATAATTATTTTTTATCAGTTTAACTATTGCTTGTACTATATTGATCCAACATTATGTTAGATTTTCGCATGAGGTCGATCGGTACGTAAACGTGCGCAAGACGCACAAAGTTCCCTTTCCAGCATTGCAGACATATGATCGGGCAAGCGGTTATGGATAAAATCCCTGTGTTTCTGGGTATTAGTAGGTGCACCACATTCACTGCATACCAATAAGGGCTGCTCGCAAACAACGGTTCCTGTAATTATTGTACGCCTCATACCATCCTTATCTTCAAGATGTATTGCACCCGTTGGGCAAACCTGAGTGCAAGCTCCGCAGCCAATACATAAATCGGCAGGTCGCTGGAAATCGAAATATGCTAATCGACCGGCTTTGGTATCCTCCATGCGCAAGGCTTCAACGCCCATTTCACTGCAGGCTGCCATACATTGACCACATCCTATGCAGACATCGCAACGTAGACAACGATGAGCTTCATTAAGTGCCATGGCATCCGTCAAACCTTCTTCAATTTGTACAAAATTGCCTTGTCCGACTACCTCTTCAGCACTTCTTTCCGGCATCAAGGAACGACGTAATTGGGAGCGATTTACCGCTGAAGTTATTATTGGAGTTACCTCCTCATGGCGAATGGGTTTACCAACTGATTTGTCCATAGGTGCCTTTTTCAACCAGGCATCAATGGATGCAACAGCAATTTTCCCTGACCGAATCGATTCAACAACCGTACGTGGGCCGGTCTCAGCATCTCCACCGGCGAAAACGCCCGGAACAGCAGTCATTAATGTTGTTGCGTCTGCAACAATGTAGCCATGATTATTTTCGACTGCACTGCCATCAAGAATAGCCAGATCAGTCCCCTGACCTGTGGCCAGAATGACATGGTCCGCTTCGAGCTTCATTAACCGAGAAGGGTTAATTTTCAGTTCTTTATGCCCGTCGGCATTAGTAACGGTTTCACAATATTGACAAGTAACTACCCCATCTTCATCAATGCTTGATGGTCCCCAACTTGCCAGAATTTGTACACCTTCTCCCACTGCTAATTCAATATCTGTTTTACCGGCACTCATATCACGCCGTGCTTGGCGACTGGTTAATACAACATCTTGAGCACCTTGTCGCAAGGCCGTTGTGGCTACATCGATGGACACATTTCCACCACCAACAACTACTACCCGCGGCCCCACTTTTACATCTTTGCCATCGCGTACAGCACGGAGAAAATCCATGCCACCCAGTACAAAAGGCTGATGGACACCTTCAATGGGAATAAGCCGTGCCTTTTGAGTACCTAAGCCCATATACACGGCATCGTAATCTTTTCGAAACTCTTCAAGATTTTCAACAGGTGAGTTTGTTTTAATCGTAACTCCCAAAACCGTAATCTGTTCAATCTCCTGTTCAAGTTTATCCGGAGGCATTCGGTACGATGGGATTCCGTAACGTAGCATACCACCTGCATGTTCCTGGGATTCGAAGACTGAAACCTGATGCCCCATGATTCGCAGGTAGTAAGCCACAGTAAGACTTGACGGTCCGGAACCAACAATTCCAATTTTTTTACCGGTATCGGGTGCAATTTCAGGTTTGGGATATCCACCTTCTTCAAGGCATTTTTCGGCTGCCTTGGCTTTTAATGGACGGATAAAGACAGCACCATTTCCACTACCGCGCACGCAAGCCGATTCACATGGAGCAGGACACACCAGGCCACAAACCAACGGAAAAGGATTATCCTCCCTTATCACCTTAATGGTTGAACGGTGATCACCATTTCCAAGATGAGCAATAAAGGTAGGAATATCAATATTGGCCGGACAGGTGCTGTGACAAGGGGCTGCTTTGCGCTTTATCAGGCAAAGATCTTCAGGACAAGATTCGTTTTGGACGTGACTTTGCCATTGATCTCGGAAGTAACGCAACGAACTGACTAATGTACCTGCCGCTGCCAAACCCTGGGTCGTTAATTCAAGGGCTATTTCGTCAAGAGAAATCAGAAGCCCCGGGTTGCCGTCCCCCAGCGTAATACTGGCTGTGATTCGAGCAGCTCGTGCCAGTAAACCTCGTACATATTTATCCTTTCCTTCTGCAAGGAGATAATGCTTGTAAAGGGCACGGCGGGTCTGTTTTACCATACAAGCCCCCCCGGCAATAACCATGAGCGAAGATGGGGAGGGATTAATGCCAACATCTCTAAAAGAAAGAGGTTCGCAGCTAATATCTGCTTTAGAGGTGGGTAGGAAACCACCCAGGCCGTCGTCAAAGATAAGTACTGTATCAGAACCTTCTAATTCGATACCACCACCCCAACTGTTAATTTGTTTTATCAGATTTCCCTTCCGGTCCAATTCCACAAGGCCACGTTGCTTCAACCCACGTCTTAGGGTTAGGAGGGAGGCATCTTGCCTGGACTTTCCAGCAAATAACAGGGCTATACGGCACCAGGTTTCCGGGGTATGGATAAGGCGTGAATTATCATTGTTTTCACCTTCGCTCCAACAACTTGGTTTGCAATGATAGAGCACCTCAATTTGCCATTGAGGAATGGTAATCTTTGCGAGTAACCTTATTTCGTCAACCGTATTTAAAAAGGCAGCTTCACGACCTTGAAGTTCATCAGGAAGGTGCAATTCTATTTTCGAGATATTGCGTAAGCCGGTTGCAATGATCACACCTTCAGCCACCAACATGGATGCAGTTTCAAGAACGGTAGCTGACCCCTGAGAGCGTTCATCATAACAAGTAGCATCAATAACCAGGGTCGCTGGCCCCTGTCCACGAAGAAATTGCCTCCAGGAGACGTGAATGGGTACACCGGATCCGCCACTCTCAGACAAACCCGACTTCTGCACAATTTGAAGGCGCTGAACAGGTGTTAATTCCTGTGCTTTTTGAAATCCCGGCAGTGCACTTGCCAGGCTGTGCTTTGATTCCTGGTTGCCAGCAAGGATTGTAGCGTCTATATCCAACCAGTCAGGCAATTGATTTGTCTTGGTTTTGCTCATGACTACTCCTTTTTATCATTTGCACTATTAACATTAGGTTCGGCCATAAGAAATTGTGCATATCGCTCACGTCGTGGATCTGGTAATTCATCCGCTTCTCCGAAGGAAAGACATCCTGTTACACATTTGGTTACGCAGGCCGGCTTTAAACCTGCATCTACACGATCCATACAATAATCGCATTTCACCGCCTTATTTGTTGTCGGGTCCCATTGAACAGTTCCCCAGGGACATGCTGAAATACAGCTCTTGCAACCAATACAGAGACTGGATTCTATATGTACAATCCCATCTTTTTCACGTTTTTTAATGGCATGTGTAGGACAAGCTCTCAGACACCACGGGTCTTCACAATGAAAACAAGGCATGAATACTGAGCGCATGCGTGGTTGACCCCCAACATCAATGGGGCCAACAGATATTATCTGGCATGGACTGGGACCCGTCAGGTTTTTATTGGATTTACAATGTACTTCACAAGCCAGGCAAGAAATGCAATTGGCCTCGTCGTGTTTCAACATATACTTACTCATGGCTGGCTCCTTTATTAATTACAGGTTTAATTTGGACAATTTTCTCGGTCATGGCACATCCGCCACCGGCCGGATCGAAATCAAAAAGTTTTCCCTTTTGAAGTCTCTGGTCGGCTACCCCGTATCCTTTAGCACGTGTTGCCAGGGGCACTGTCGCACCATAACCATGAAGCATAAAAACCGCATCCCGCTGGATCCATGGGGTTACATTTGCCCTTAATATCCCGGTATAGCTACCACCGCCATTTACTTCAACTTTATCACCATTTTTAATTCCCAATGGTTGGGCTCTGTCAGGATGCATCCAGATGACCTGTTCTGGTGCAACTCCACGGAGAATGGGATTGTTTAGAGATTGGCCATGTGCTAACGAACCAGTTCTTCCAAAAAGTAAATTGAAATCATTTCCGGACGGTGCCTCCTTAACCTGGTATTCTGGTAAACTTCCCAATCCTGCTTTTTCAAGTAGTTCGTTTTTTATTTCAATTTTGCCGGAAGGTGTTGGGAATTTAAATGTTTCGCGTGGATACAGTTTAAGTGTATCGGAAAGGTTTACAAATCCTTTTTCCCGCATGTCTGCGATAGTCACATCTGTTCCGTCAAGTTGATAATTCCAAAGTTCTTCGATAGTTTCGAAATCAAGAACTTCCTTTATCTCCATACGATTCAATATTTCACGGAAAATCCACCATGCCGGACGGCTGTTATATCGAGGAGCAATGGCCTGATCACGCATCATAAATGATGTTACTGGCGCATTCATTTGGGCAAGAATGTTGGCGCGCTCGAGGTAAGTAGCCTCAGGTAAAATCACATCAGCGTACCAACCGGTTTCGGAATACCTTACATCAATTGAAACAACGAGTTTCAATTTGTCCAATGACTTTTTGGTTGTTTCCGGATCGGGCAAGCCGGTTAGGGGATCATGTCGGTATGCGAAATAAGCGCCCAGACCATACGGCTTTTTGCTTTCCATTGCAGCAAATGCCTGGTGCAACATACCAATAGCGGGATCCCACGATGGATGCGTAGATCCTGCCCCATCAACACGAGGTTCATCAACCTCATTTGGTACCCGATCAGTCAAGTGTTTCAGTCCTTTGCGTCCATAAAACTCCGGGGATTTTCCTAAGAGCATGCCACCCGGAACTTCGATATTGCCCATTAAGGCATTTAAAATCAGGGCTGTGCGGGTTACATAAAATGATTGTTTGTGTCGCGCTGTCATCCAACCCGGATGAAATACGACTTGAGGGGCTTCTGTAGCAATTTCTTTTACGAATGCCCGAAGTTTGTCTGGAGAAAGACCGGTATGTTGCTCCTGCCATTCTGGAGTGGTATCTTTCACTGCTTCCTGCAGGTAGTCCATACCGTTTACAAACTTTTCGACAAATTCTTTATCATATATTCCTTGCTTTAAAATCTCGTGAATAAGCGCAAGGTTTAGTGCGTAATCACTGTTGGGACGCACCTGCCAATAATCTGTTGATTTACATGCGGTAATGCTGGCACGTGGATCAATATAGGTACATTTCATTCCCCTCGACAAAGCAGCAGTAAAAGCTTTGGCTTCTTTAACCATAAGCGACTCAAGGACATTACGACCGTAAAGCACCACATGTTTGGTGTTCTTTAAATCGATAACCAGGCCGGCTGACTGAAAACCGAAAATGGAAATACCGGCATTGTGCGCATTGCCATTACAGCCTGCATCATGATTAAAATAATTAGGTGAGCCCAATGCCTTTACAAAGGTTTTGGTCAAATCGGTAAAAGGTCCTCCACGATCCGACAGTGCAATACCTTTGCCCCCAAATTCATCAATTGTTTCCTTTAGTTTATCGGCAATATATTCAAGCGCTTCCTCCCATGATGCACGTTTCCACTGGCCGCCGCCGCGTGGACCTTTCCGAATCAGTGGGGTTTGCGGACGCTGGTCATCATCGTATTCAAGAGCCAAACCTGCGGACCCTTTGGCGCAAAGGCTGGCACCAATAGCAGGATCATTTGTGTTTCCCTGAATCCAGGTTGCACGGCCGTTTTCCACGGTCACCTCCATTGGGCACCGTACTGCACACATGCCACACATACTATACACCAGGCGTTGACCCGCACCATCAACACCCGTGACATTTGGTGCCGGGTTAGAAATAATATTAGTATTCATATTTTATCATTTTATTAAAATTAACTAAAATTACTTATTATTTGGTATGATACCTTTTATATCTTCACCAATATTCACCTCTTTCATAAATACTTGCTTCCTCGCTCATTGGGATGACTCCTTTTATAGCATGAAGTTTAAAATGTTGAGTATTAAGATAGTATCTACTATCATAAATAGGTATACCACCTTAGGGGTATAAAACACCTGGTCAGTTGACAACAAACCCGACATAAGATCTTCATAATAAACGACTTATGTCTTTTATCTACCATTCAAATAAACATCTTGCTACCACGTCTGCCCATGGATAGGTGAAGTGGAAGTGTAAAATATCTCTACATTTTTCTTCAGTTTTTGTTGTCCTCATGCAAAGCTTTTCCCAAATCTTATTCCGACTCTGATAAGTTGAGTTCTTCAAACTCAAGATCTACTTTTACTTCTACTAAAAGCTCTTTGATTGTGTAATTATCATTTTCATTGCTCCACTTTGCTATTGATAAATAACTCCTGAGTTTTCAGTATACCAAAAACCCTTGAAAATTCTTTAAAAGAAAGAAGTGAATTTTTTCATTTTTTTTCGTTTTATCGTTCTCCATATCTAATTTTTCTATTAAACACTTTTTGAGCCCTTTTTTCTAAACAATCCATCACTATAACTATCGAAATGGTAAAGTTTCGCCACGGTTATCCGTTTTGCCAGGAAACTACAGGCAATACTTGCCAATAAGGCACCTGCAACCGGGCCAACCCAATAGATCCACCAGCCATCCCACGCACCAGAAATGAGTGCTGGCCCAAGGCTACGCGCCGGATTGGTACTTGTGCCAGAAATGGGTGATTCCAGATAAACCATTATAGCATATAAAAATGGAAATAATAAAGGGGTATAAGTACGGAGCACTCTAAATCCAAGAAATATAGCCAACAATGCGACCAAGGCGAATGTAGTGATCAACTCGCCCAAAAATACTTCATTTAAGGAGTAGCCAGCGCCAGGTAGTGTAGCACCATAGGCAACACTTTTTCCCATTTGACCCCAAAGCAAAAGTGGTAGCGAACCAACAATAGCACCTGATAATTGTGCCATGACATAAGTACCAGCTGTTCTCAAATCAATTTTCCGGAATAACCAAAAAGCCAAAGTAACTACCGGGTTGATATGCGCACCACTCACTTTTCCAATTTTAGAAATTGCTATTGATGCCCCGGTTGAACCAAACAAAAGTCCGGTAAGTAATCTCCCTAGGCCTGCATCATGCAAAAAGTCAGGTATTGGACTGCCCTTACCAGTCATGAAAATAACAATTGACAAGCCTATTAATACCAATAAAGCCGTTCCAATAAATTCGGCAAGGAATAGTTGCTTCAAAGAAGGTTGGTTGTCATTCATATGAATAGGTTCATTTTCTTTAGAAATTTCTAGCGGTATTTTATCCTTTTATTAAATTCAATAATCCGTTATTTCTTGTTTAGAGTTATGCCTTTTACGTCTTCACCGATGTTCACTACCGCACTTCCTCTAAACTTCCGAAAACTGAATAATAACCTTGATATCATCAGGTGTTCTTTTCAAGGCGTTCAAGAAATTCTCAGGTTTTTCGCGACGGGTTATCAATTTCGCTAACCAATTTCTGTCTGCTTTTGCCAATATTTCGGCGCCTTTGTACCAATGCCTTTTATTGGCATTTACACTTCCAACAATCACATTGTTTTTTAACACAGCTGCAGAAGCCACATCAGCAACAGGAGCACTATTCATTACACCACCATGGCCCAATCCGGTCAGACATATAATTCCATTGGCGCCAATCTTCTCGAAACATGGGGCTATTACCGGTCCGACACCTGTACATTCAACGATGGCATCTGGCTCGATATCGAGTTCAGAAACCAAACATGAATGATACGTCGCACCCAGTTCACTTACAAGCTCAGGTTTTGCCCCTGTTTTATTCTGGTCGAGTACATGTACATCAAAACCCAATTGTTTTGCGGCCATAGCAGCTAATAATCCAATTGGTCCGGCACCTGTAACTAAAACGGTTTTGGGCTCCCAGAACGAGCGTCGGCCAATCCTACCGATTTGTTCCAAAGCTTTTGTAATTACTGTTGTGGGCTCCAGCAAAACGCCGAAAATACCCAGGGTAGGATCTACTTTAATTGCATACTCCGGTTCAATTCTCCATCGTTCCGACATAAATCCATGTATCTGCTTGATCCCTCTTTCGGTGTATTGTCCATTCTGACACATATCCCATTCCCCTACTGCACAGTTCGGGCACGGCACAGGGTCTGGGCGGCGGACAATGCCCACTACCAGGTCTCCTTTCTTAAGGCCGCTTGATGGACCCGGGTCAATTACCCTGCCTAAAGACTCATGCCCTAAAATTAGATGTTCTTTTCCTTTAGGTGCCCACCCATAACTACCTTCTACAATTTCCACATCGGTACCACAAACTCCAACTGCTATGGCTTCTACCAGGATTGAACCTTCGTGCAGTTCTGGTTCTGAAACTTCCATCAGTTGAGCTGTTCCTGCTTTCTTAGGCATTACTGTTATCGCTTTCATATTTTTTATTTAACTGTTGATATTTCTGTTTTATGTTTTCACAACCATATTTATTTTAACTTCTGACTTCAGATTTCTTAATTATGCCTTTAGATTTCTTACTTCTGACTTCAAACACATTGTATCGCCATGCCGGAAGATCTATAAAAAGTCCCTTTGATAGTAAATCTGTTCCCTCCCTCACATAAACTTCTTTTCCCATCAAATCAGTAAGATGAACTGATTGACCATCCATTTCCTGGAAAGGCAAACCGATATAGCATTGCCCCTGATAAGGAGCATAATTTACAACCACGATCCTTCGTTTTTTTTGTTTGCCCTCCCATGAACAGGCCAGAAAAGAATCCCAGGTATTGTTGTTTTGCCATGCTGCCTGGCACTCAAGCAAATTCCATTTTCCTTCACGGAAAACGGAATTATTCATTACTAAAAGTAGCTGAGAATAAAATTGTTCTATCTCTTTGTTGAAAGGTTCTTTAG
>Ga0265309_10001508_pt1 | contig 10238 bp, 5 predicted proteins | sample Helome_FD_192492 | JGI IMG/M metagenome (GOLD analysis project Ga0265309, IMG submission 192492) | Marine sediment microbial communities from subtidal zone of North Sea - Hel_20160524 (Illumina Assembly) | ecosystem: Environmental > Aquatic > Marine > Subtidal zone > Sediment ...
CGATGCCGAGATGCTCCTGAAAATACAGCGGCAGATCGCTGCCGGGCATCATGCCCCCGCTGAAGAAATGCCGGCTCATCCAGTCGCCGGCGTCCCTGTCCTCGAACAGGTACGGCACATCGCGGTGACAGAAGATATGCATGAAAAACTGCCCGCCGGGTTTAAGCCAGTTGCTGATTCGTTCGAACAGCACGCGGTAGTTGCGCATGTGTTCAAACATCTCGACAGAGACGATCCGGTCATAGGTCGCACCTGCCCGGTAATCGTTCATGTCGCAGGTGATGACCTCGATGTTGGCAAGCTGTTGCAGCTGCGCCTGTTGTACGATGTGTTGCCGCTGGGATGACGAATTCGAGACGGCCGTGATGCGGCTGTGCGGGAAATGCCGCGCCATCCACAGTGTCAGGGAGCCCCACCCGCAACCCAGCTCCAGGATATCCATGCCGTCCTGCAGTCCGGCACGCTCGCAGGTGATACGCAGCGCATTCTTCTCGGCCTGGTCGAGATCGGATGTACCCTCACCCCAGTAACAGCAACTGTACTTGCGGGCCTTGCCCAGCACCTCGTCAAAAAACGCAGCCGGCACCTCGTAATGCTGTTCGTTGGCCAGCTGGGGCAGGGGCGCAACGGGAGAGCGGTCCATGGCGCGGATAAAAGCAGCCATGTGGGCGGCGGCGGCTTCGCAGTCACCGCTCGGCAGTCCGGCCAGACGCGCCCTGAGGAGTCGCCTGATACCGTGGCGTATGACTGCATCCGGGACCAGGCCCTGTTCTGTCCAGTCGATTGCCCTTGCTGCGCTGTTTGCCATGCTCATCGTCCAGGATATTTAATATGTACAAATCTTATACGTATTATTAACTTGACTGTCAAGCGTGACGGGGCTTTCAGAAACCTCCTTCCGACGGAATAATTGATATATATAATATATTTCAGTCATTTATGTAATTATAAGGCTGCTGGCCCTGTTTACATAAAAGTACAATACTTGTACACTTTATACAATCATTGTATAGAAAGCTGGCAACCACGAGGAACCACCCATGCGCCCTTTCAGTACCTTCATCCTGTTAATGACACTGTTGCCGGGGAGCCTCCCGGCCTCTGCCGCCGAATGCCCCGAATCGCTGGATCATTACAAGCGCCCCCTGACCGGCCAGCAGCCGGTTCATCTGTGCGATGTCATGCAGGGCAAGGTGGTGCTGGTCGTCAATACGGCCAGTCGCTGCGCGTACACGCCGCAGTACGAGGGCCTCGAACAGCTCTACGAACGCTACCGCGAACGCGGGCTGGTGGTCGCCGGCTTCCCGTCCAACGATTTCGCCGGACAGGAGCCGGGCACGGAGCAGCAGATTCGCAAGTTCTGCCGCCTGACCTACGGTGTTGAATTTCCCATGTTCGAGAAGGTCCATGTGAAGGGCGCAGCGGTAGATCCCTTTTACGCGTACCTCGCGCGGGAGACGGGCGTGACACCGCGCTGGAATTTTCACAAATACCTGCTTGACCGAAACGGCCGCGTCATTGGCAGCTTTCCCAGCCAGGTAAAGCCCGATGACCGGCGGCTGGTCGACAAAATCGAGGAGCTGCTGTGAATCATCCGGTCTCCAGTACGCCCGGTACGCTGCAGTCATCACGGCCGCAGGACGGGGAGGCCCGGCGCAATGCCGCCTGGCTGGGTTATGCCGGACTCATTCCCTTCGTGGCGCTCGCGGCACTGGTCTGGGCCCCTGAGGGTGACCTTCAGTCGCAGGCCCGCGCAGCACTCATCGCCTACGGTGCCGTCATCATCAGTTTTCTCGGCGCCTGGCACTGGTATGCCGCCATCACGCACGGCGGCTCCCGTGCAACCCTGGCAAAGATGTCGTTTGCAGTATCCCCCGCCCTGCTCGGCTGGCTGGCCGTACTCTTGCCCTACCGCTACGGCATTGCACTGGTCATTACCGGACTGCTGATGACCTGTATCGCCGATGGCCGCTGGCAGACGGACACGCATGCCTGGTACCGGCAACTCCGACAGCGGCTGACACTGATTGCAACGGCAAGCATGACGGCCGCGGTATTCGCACAACTCTGAAATGTTGCAGGGTCATACCCGCTGAACGCACGTCATTCAAAACATTATCCGCACTGGCGCAGCAGGGCTTGCTTAAACACGGCTGAAAATAATTGATCGAATCCTGCCTGATCTCCCGGCCATGCTTATTTAATCTGTACGTACCGCAGGGAGTGTTACTTGAATGTGAAACAAAGAAACCCGGCATCAGTCCAGCATTCAGAGTCAATTCCGGATAATACGGACCTGTTTATCCCCTACCCGCAGAACCCTGCTTGTATGCCTGTTCTAATTACATTACTATTTACTCATATTCCACACAAAACTATAATTAAGGAGATCCAGCCGCTCATTGCCCAACCTCTGATAGTTCATTACACAGCGTGTCATCCGCTGGGTGTTTGCAAGTTCGTCGTGCAATTAATCACCGCGTTATTGATAAACATCAATGAAATCGCGGTGGCATCCGTTTGTAATTGGACTGATGTGATGAAGCGGCGTGAGATCAGTGTTGGCCACCCAGGGTGTTTATAAAAAATATCTACAGTTTTTTCATGCATTTACAAGTATTTTAATCAAATAAATAACAGGGGATATCCGATGAAACTATTCAGGATTGCGAATTTCATTGTTGGCCTGACCCTCGGCCTGTCAATGATCGCTCCGGTGCAGGCCGCCACGCACACGGAACGCCATACCTTCTCGATCGGCGACGTGCAGGGTGACTTCCAGGGCCATACCTTCGGCGGCGCCGCTGGCATCCCGGCAGACAACAGCATCCTCTGCGACGCCCCTGGTGCCGTGGGCTGTCCACAGGGAGTATCCAAGATCACGGATACCAAGCTGTACGGACAGAACAATCCCCTCGACCTGTTCCCGATCGACAGTGAATTCGGTTACGAGGTCATCGACTTCCTGGGTGCGGCCCAGAAGACCCGTGACGACGACTATGCGGAAGGCTTCATCGGTGACGTACCGCCTGCTTATTTTCCGACCCAGGCAATCATCGACGACACCCCCATCCTCTTCAATGACCCAAACCCGCTGGATAAATATCCGCCAATCCAGGGTGGAGTGGCCATATCCAATGCCGCTACTGACACCTACAAGGTGAAGCCCCCAATGGGCACCTGGTGTCGCGGCCTGGGCGGCCTGTCGGTGAAGTGCGAGACCGAGCACTACTCGGTCATGGAGCACATCCTGAGTTGCCATGAGCTGATCCCCTATTTCTACGCCGATCCGGTCAGCGGCATGCAGGCAATCCTGAATCCACAGAACCCGCCGCCTCCTCCGATTCCGAGCCTCGGGGAATTCAACTGCGCCGATGCCGGCCTGGATGACATCGCCCTGATCCTCGTTAACGGGACACCCGGCCCCCAACTGGTCGACGGTACGCCCTGTGAGGCCGTGAACGATCCACCCGGCTGCCAGATGTTCCCCAACGACAAGACCGACACGCAGAACAACGTCGCCCTGACAGACGACTACTCGGTGCAGTTGAAGGACGATGGCAAGGCCCTGTACGGCTGGGGCGCCATCCACAAGCGCCCCAACGACGCACGCCTGTATGCCAAGCTGGCACTGCCGGCAGACTGGAAGATGCCGGGCGCCAACTACATCATCAACAGCGCCAAGCTGGTGATCCGTCATCACATCACCAACAATCCCAACGACCAGATACGCCCGGAGGACCTGGAGAACGAAGCCGCCACGGGCCGCAAGCCGTCCTACACGGTTGAAGATCCGGGCACTGCCTTAGAGACATGGAAATCCACCAAGGCCTGCTTCGAGGGTGACGGCGACCTGATCGATAACGAACTCGGCGCTATCGATCCAACCTTTATCGGTGTTGGCACCGTGTTCAAAAACACCCAGTTTGCCATCACCACCAGTCCACCAACCTCAGCCGTTCCAACCAACGATCCGGATCTGCCCTATCCGCTGTCTTCGGATCTCAGGGAGGCATTGACCAATGCCTGGTACACCACGGTTGATCGCGATCCGTTTGCCTGGTCCTATGACCCGGACGGTGATCCTAATAACTTAGTGCAGGACTTTGTCGGCACCTGGCTGGAGGATCCGAGCATCGTCGCTAATGGTGGTGTGCTGGTGTCCGGCCCGCGCTGGCGCCTGCGCCCCAACAAGTACGGCCAGGACCTGCCCGGCCTGGAAGTCGCCATCGAGCCGGCAGCTGGCGGTGGCACGGATGGTGCGGACTGCTACTCCCCACCGTTTGAATCGGCGCTGATCAAGTACCCGGTGGGCGAACCGACCATCACCGAAATCAACATGCTCGACTGGGAAGCGGGATCCATCTCGCCATTGCAGTACAGCCGTGGCTGGATAGATGTGACCCAGAACAGCGGTGTTGAGGTTGCCGGCACCAACAACGGCGTGCCCTACTCGACCAACGGCCTGCCCATGACGGATGACTTCGACCTCGCCATCTACATCAAGGGCGACCGCAAGCCGACGGCTGTGTACGACGCCTATCTCGAGATCGACTACGACGTCGCACCGGCCATCCTGGATGTGCCAGACGTTGTCGGCCTGTTGCAGGCTGATGCAGAGGCTGCCATCCTGGCTGCCAACCTGACCGTCGGTACCGTCACTACAGTCAATGACCCGGCACCGGCAGGAACTGTGATCAGCCAGAATCCGGTCGCCTGTGTCGCCTGTGCGACATTTGGCGACCCGGTTGATATCACCGTCTCGCTCGGACCGGGCGTGGTCCTGATCGACGTGCCGGATGTGACCGGCCTGACGCAGGCCGCTGCCACCACGGCGATTACCAATGCCGGCCTCACGGTGGGCGTGGTATCCACCGCCGTTGATCCGGTGGTCCCTGCCGGCAGCGTGATCAGCCAGAACCCGGTTGCCTGTGTCGCCTGCGCGACGGCGGGTGATCCGGTCGACCTGGTCGTCTCACTGGGTCCGGTCGCGGCGCCCGATGTCACCGCGGAATGGGTGCGCCTGCTGTCGCCGTTCGACACCAACAGGACCCTGACCATCATCTATAACGTGGTCAATAACGATACGGTACCAGTTTCCGGCACCGCGACCCTGACCGATGGATTGGGCGCCGTGTACACTAGAACCTTCACCAACCTGCTCCCGGGGGCGGTACAGCGCGTCACAGAACGCTGGCCATCGCCGGCCACACCGCAGACGGTGAACTTCACCGTGACGGTCACCATCAATAACGTGGTTACTGACACGTTGACCGGCAGCGCGGTGATCCAGTAGGCCTGCCTGACAGGCCCTCAGCCCGGACTCCGGCACAGGAGTCCGGGCCCCTCTCAAGGAGGAAGCCAGCGCTTCCTCCTTTTTTATGTGAGCAGTTAATATTGGCACAACTGCCCGAACCTGCAGGGCGACACTGGCACCACCCGGTTAAACCCTGGTAAAGAGTAACGAAGCGATGAAAAGAAGCTGCTTGGTATTAATCATGATGGTGTCTGGCCTGCCTGGCGCCGGCCTGGTGTCAGTCAGTGCTGCACAAGGAGAAATCGGCAACCAGGCTGCTCGGGATCAGCCACCCGTAACACCGGCCGATACGGCACCCGGTTACCCGCACGCCAGCGGCAAGGGGCCGGGATCGGGGCACAGCTACCGGCAAGGCTCGGCGGGGCCGGGCCAGGGCTCGCCGAATTACCGGGGCGGCAGAGATGCACAAACTGCGCTGGCCGTCGACACCCCGACCAATGGGGTAAAGAATGACGCACCAACCACTGAGGTCCAGAGTGACGCGCAACCTGTGCGCGCCGTAGATGCCACGACCCGTGAGGTGACGAAAGACGCCGGGCCCGCCATCCCGGGCCCGTATGGCATTCCTCCACGACCCGGCTATCCGTACAACACCGGCAGCGGTTATCCATATTCCGGGGGCCGGGGCCGCGGTTATGGCCGCACCCGGCATGGTTACGGCACTGGCTATCCGGGCTATCGCGGTCTCGGCGGCGGGCGCTATCCCCATCACCGCCAGTTTGGCAACCCGCCCCTGTATCCCGCACAGCCGGCCGTGAGCGATCCGTCCACGGTCACCGAATAAACCCGCCTGACGTCAAACAACAGCACCGATGTTTGCGCCCCTTCGAATCTTCGCGCTTCACTTCACGCTGTGCATGCTGGCCTGGCAGACCAGCGCACTGGCAGAGCCGCGCACCGACCTGTTCGATGCCGCACGCCGTGGAGACGTACAGGCCCTGCAGCAGCAGCTGGCACAGGGTGCCGACGCGGACCAGCCGGACGCGAGTGGAAAAACGCCGCTGATACTGGCCGCTGCACTGGGCCGCACGGATATCGTCAGGGTCCTGCTGAAGCATGGCGTCAGTACCGCAACCGCCGACAGGGATGGCCAGACGGCGCTGATACTCGCCGCACGCGGTGGTCATGGCAGGGTGGTCGAGGCACTGCTGGCGGCCGACACGGCAACCGACCCGACGGACAAGGACGGCATGACCGCCCTGCACTGGGCCGCCATGCGCGGCCACCATGACGTGGCCGCCGCACTGGTCGGCAAGGGCGCTGACGTGAATGCGCTGAACCGCGCCGGGGCAACTCCCCTGCACTTCGCCGTCGCCCGTCGCGACAGTGCAACGGCACGGCTGCTCGCCACGCATGACGCCGACCTGGAGGTCATGGACCGGCAAAGCGACATGACACCGCTGCTGCTCGCGATCGAGCAGGAGGACCCGGTCACCGCCGGGCTGTTGCTGGAACGCGGCGCCAGCCCGGACCATAGCGACAGCAAGCAGGTCACGCCGCTGATGCTGGCGGCTGCAAAGGGCCTGCCGGGAATCGTGCGCGACCTGCTGGAGCGCGGTGTCGACATCGACCTGCGTAACACGGCCGGCCAGAGCGCCCTGCTCATGGCCCTGGCTGCCAACCAGGGTGACATTGCGAAAACCCTGCTGACGCGCGGCGCGGCCATCGATATCGCGGACCAGCGCGGCACCACCGCCCTGATGCTGGCGGCGCAGGCCGGTAACACGACACTGGTCGAGACACTGCTGGCAGCGGACGCGGACATCGACCAGCGCAATACCCGGGGTTTCACGGCGCTGACGGGTGCCGCCTTTGGCGGCCAGCCGGACGTGGTGCGACTGCTGCTCGAACGCGGGGCCGATCCGCAGGCCAGGGATGCCCTGCAGAGGACCGCACTGATGTGGGCGGCCAGCAGCGGACAGGTGGAAATCATCGGGATCCTGCTCGGCGCGGGGGCGACGATCGATGCCGCGGACACGCGCGGCACCACCGCGCTGATGCTGGCACTGGCCAGGCCGGAGGCCCTGGCCGCACTGCTGTCTGCCGGTGCCGACGTCGACCGGCAGGACGCCCGCGGCTTCACGGCGCTGATGAGCGCCGCCTGGACGGGCCGGGTAAAGGCCGCGCAACGCCTGCTGGAACACGGCGCGAACATCGATATCAAGGACACCACGAACGGGCGCACCGCACTGATGTGGTCAGCGCTGAAAGGCCACACCGCGTTCGTCAGCATGCTGCTCGATGCCGGCGCCGATGCCGCCCTGCTGGACAACGATGGCCGCAGCGCGGTGGCACTGGCCAAACAATACCGGCAAAAGAGGATCGTCGAGTTGTTCGCCGCACGGCAGGCGGCAACACCTGCAGGGCAGGGACGCAGCGGGGCGCTGCCGCAGACAGCACCGGACCGGCAATCCACCGGTGGCAGGGAACCGTAACAAACCATGCATTCGGTCCGGCATCAGGGGCTTTCATGATCTGCATCAATGACCACCGGGCAAAACATGGAATAGTTGTAGTGTAGAGAACGGACTTACCTGCTAAGGAAAACTTCACCATGACCAGCACTGCCACTGCGACCTGGCCGATGCGCGCCCTGCTGGTATTGGTAATGTTTAACAGTATGCTGTCGACTGCGGCGGTCTATGCGGGCAGCGCGCAGGCAGACAAGCCAGCGGCCAGTGCGTGGGACAACATGCCCCACCGTCCGGCGCACACCAACCATGCCTTTTTCTTCTTCGAGCCGTTTGCGGATGGCCCCAGCGTCACCCGTGCCTGCCTGGAGTGCCATCCCGATTCGGCCAGGGAGGTCATGCAGACTGCGCACTGGAACTGGCAGGGCGAGGAAGTCATGGTGCCCGGACACGAAGGTGCCGTGCGCATCGGCAAGCGCAATGTCATCAACAATTTCTGTATTGGCGTACAGTCCAACTGGCCGGCCTGCACCATGTGCCACATCGGCTACGGCTGGGAAGACGAACAATTCGATTTCAATGACGCCTCCCGTGTCGACTGCCTGGTGTGCCATGACAACAGCGGCACCTACCTGAAGAAATTCCGCGGCGCAGGCGTACCCGACGAATCCGTCAACCTGTTGAAGGTCGCGCGCAGCGTCGGTCTGCCCCGGCGCCAGAACTGCGGCAGCTGTCATTTCGCGGGCGGCGGCGGCAACGCCGTCAAGCATGGTGACATGGACGAGACCCTGCTGTTCCCCAGCGAGCGCATCGATGTCCACATGGGCAGGCACGACATGCAGTGCGTCGACTGCCATCGCACCGAGCACCACCTGATCCGGGGTCGCGCCATGGCGGTCAGCGTCGACGACAAAAATCACCTGGAATGCACCGACTGCCACGCGCCGAAGCCACACAAGGATGTGCGCCAGAACGCGCATACCGACCGGCTGGCCTGCCAGACCTGCCATATCCCGCACATGGCGGCCGACACCGGCACGAAGATGACCTGGGACTGGTCGGAGGCCGGCCAGGACCTGGACATCACCGACGAGCACCGCTACCTGAAGATCAAGGGCCGCTTCACCTGGGCCAGAAAGGTCAAGCCGGAGTACTACTGGTACAACAGGACCTCGACCCGCTACATCACCGGCGACGTCATCGACCCAACCCGGCCCACACAGATTACTGCGCCCCTGGGGGACCGTGATGATCCCAGGGCAAAGATCTGGCCGTTCAAGGTGCACCGCGGCAAACAGCCCTACGACACGGAGCACAGCTATTTCCTGGTGCCGAATGTACACGGCGACAGGGGCTTCTGGACCGCGTTCGACTGGGAGGACGCGCTGCACAAGGGCTCGCAGGTCACCGGCCTGCCCTACAGCGGTTACTTTGACTTCGCTCCGACCGAAATGTATTTCCCACTCTCGCACATGGTGACCAATTCAGACGAGGCGCTGCAATGCCGCGACTGCCACGGGGAGCGCGGCCGCATTGACTGGAAGGCGCTTGGTTATCCCGGCGATCCGCTTGGCCGGGAACGCCTGGCGCATGATCCGGTTTATTTGACTGATGGAAATGGCGACCCGGTGACCGAATCGGGCGGGCCGCTGTCGATCACCGAAACCTGCGGCATGTGTCATGAACTCGAGGACGATGACTTTATTGCAGCCCATGGCTATCACAGCAGCGTGCGGGATGAGCAACTGCCGCCACAACGCCGCCGGCTGATGAACAACGGACCGCGCATTCCCGCCAACGCGGACAGCGAGATGAACTGCTTCCTCTGCCACCTGCAGCAGCCCGATCACACAGGCATTCAGGCCGCCATCGATGCCGGCACACCGGCATGGTCAGTCAGTGCCACCCTGCTGGGCACCGGCCTGCTCACCGCCACGGCCGACGGCTACCGGTGGAACAGCGAGCGGGTGGGCGCAGACGGTGAGGCTGACATCGATTTGCAGTCGGTCAGCGAGGCCCATTGCGGTGCCTGCCATGGCATGGTGCACGACGGTACCGATCCGTTACTGGTGCCACTGGGTACCGGACAGCACTGGACCACAGAGACCACCGGCCAGGTATTCTCGCCGCAGCCCGTACGACTGTCCGGCATGAACCATGCGAACAAGGACTCACTCGACGTGGTCTGGGACGTGCATGCCGAACGGCTGGTGTCCTGCGGCGATTGCCACTATTCCGGCAAACGCCCGGCGCGGCTGGCCGGCACGGCCACCCCGGCGAATGTCATCCCGTCCGAGGGGGTCAAGCGCCGCTGCGAGAGTTGCCACAGCCTGGACAATACCCATGACTGGTTGCCGGAACCGGCACGTCACTTCAGCGCGGTTGCCTGCGAATCCTGCCATGTACCGAAACTGGAAATGGGTGCGCGGCAAAGTATCGACAAAACCGTGCTGCAGCCGGATGGAACACCGCTGATCACCTATCGAGGCATCGATAACACCGGCCTGTCG
>Ga0265309_10001509_pt1 | contig 10235 bp, 10 predicted proteins | sample Helome_FD_192492 | JGI IMG/M metagenome (GOLD analysis project Ga0265309, IMG submission 192492) | Marine sediment microbial communities from subtidal zone of North Sea - Hel_20160524 (Illumina Assembly) | ecosystem: Environmental > Aquatic > Marine > Subtidal zone > Sediment ...
AACTGGATTGTCATCCAAGCAAAGAGTACGTGATGGCAGAGAAGAGTAAGATGAAGTGCAACTCGCCTACGCGGTCTACGAGCAAGGGCAAGAAGATGATGGTCAAGGCTTGTGCCAATGGTAAGGAGAAGATTATCCATTTTGGTGCAAAGGGTTACGGTCACAACTACAGTGCTGCGGCGCGTAAGAGTTTCAAGGCACGCCACAAATGTGATACGGCCAACGACAAGCTGACGGCTCGTTACTGGGCGTGCAAGAAGTTATGGGCTGGCAAGGGCGGAAGCAAGAAGGCGAGCCCCAGCGGTCGGAAAGGAAAGTATTAACTTAGGGGCATGAAAGGACTCGGCGACGCGGTAGAGAAGGTCACTAAGGCCACCGGAGTTAAGTACGTGGTAGACAAGGTGTCTAAGGCCACGGGCAAGGATTGCGGATGTGGTCGCCGCAAAGATTCATTGAACCGTCAATTCCCATTTGGTAAGTAATGGCATATCAAAAACTCCAAGTCGAGCGTGCGCTCAAGGTCATCCCTAGCGACACCATCAACATCCCTAACGTTGCTGGTCCTTCCGCTAGTGGCACCACCGACGGGACTACGGCAAACAAGCTCGTCGACAGTTCGGCTTCGTTCACCAGCAACCTAGTTGGGTATATCGTGTACAACACTACCGACAGCACTGTGGCTACGGTTACGGCTTTCGATGATGCGGGCACGCTTAGCCTCAGTGCGGATATTATGGCTAACGGAGAGGCATATACTCTCTATGCCGACGACAACAACGGATGCGTTTTGCAGAGCGGTTTAGCCGGCGCTATCCGTGTCTTGACTATCGGGGGCGACGACGTCACTTTTTCTGTTGTTGCTGGCGCTTTCGTTCCTGTTCAGGTCAAGCGCGTTCTTGACAGCGGCACTATGTCACCTAACGACATTATAGCCCTCTGGTAACATGCCTATTCAGATAGGTATCAATAATGCCATTAAGGGTTCTGACGGAACGGGTACGGGCAGTGGTGGCAGCGGTGGCGTTATCCCTCCTCCGCCTATTAACTATATCCTTCAGCAGGACTTGGGTAAGATTACCTTACAAGACGGCACGGGATTTCTGATAACACAATAAGATGCCAGATAAAAAGATAACGGACTTAGCCGAGCTAACTACAGCGGTAAGCACTGACGTATTGGCTATCGTTGACGTTGCAGCTAACGTCACCAAGAAGATTCAGGTCGGCAACTTACCCGGCGGCTCTGGCGGTGGCGTCACTGCCGTTACGGGTACGGCTCCTATCACTTCGTCTGGGGGGGCTACTCCTGACATTGGTATCTCTGCGGCTACGGTTAGTGCTGCGGGTTCTATGAGTGCGGCTGACAAAGCTAAACTCGACGGCATCGCTGCCGGTGCTCAGGTGGGCACGGTAACCAGCGTTGCTACCGGGACGGGTCTTACTGGGGGCACTATCACTGGTACGGGCACCATCAGTCTCAACGCTAACCTTGCCGACCTCAACGATGTTGCGGCTACGGTTCCCGGTGACGGTCAGGTGCTTACTTATGACATTGCCAACGGTTGGCAACCTGAGACCCCATCCTCTGGCGGGGTGTCTTCGTTGAACAATCTTACGGGAGCTCTTGACATTCAAGGTCTTGGCACCAACACTCAAGTTATTGCCTCTGGCAGTTCTATCCAGATAACGGGCAATGTTGTGGGCGATACTACCCCACAGCTTGGCGGCAACCTCGACGTTCAGGGTTTCCAAATCGACACCAGCACGACCAACGGGAATATCGCTCTTGATTCTAACGGCACTGGCGTCGTTGAGGTCCGGGGTAATCAAGACGCTGGCGGAACCAACGTGGGCGCCATCAAGTTCAACTGCGAGCAGAACAGTCACGGGGTCACCATCAAGAGCCCTGCCCATGCTGCTGCGGCGACATACGAGCTTACGCTTCCCACCACTGACGGCTCCGGGCAGTTGTCTTTCTCTGACACTGTCAAGGCTACGCTTCAGGGTTCTGTTAGTGGTGCTCAGATAAATTTCAAGGCTGAGACTGCGGCCGCTACTAACGCTGGCGATGCTGAGGGGACGGTGGTCTATTTCGGTACTGGCGGCACTACGGCAGGCAAGGTGTACACATTCAATACTGGCACTTGGGTCGCCGTCGATGCCAACGTAGGCGGCGAGGCCACCACCAAGGGCTTGCTTGCTATGGCTTTAGGCACTGTCCCAGCCACTAACGGCATGCTCATTCAGGGCATTGGCGTCTTGGACCACAACCCGGGTGTGGCGGGCAATATTTTGTATGTCACTGACGGCGCTACGGCGGGTGAGCTTACGGCTACCCAGCCTGCTGCTACTGACGAATACTCTCGTGTTGTAGCCCACCAGATTGGCGTCGAGGGTGGTGCTCGCGCCAAGGTTCTTTTCACTCCTTCTCAAGACTGGATTAAAATTGCCTGATATAAGCGCACTCAACGGAACTGCCATTGATAACGTGGCTGAGTTTGACGGGCTGACGGTTACTGCTGCTGCTCCGGCTTTCCTGCTTGACACCTACACGGGCGCGGCGGCAGCCTATTCCGTCCGCAAATTGCGTTCTGCTTATGTTGGAAGCTGTATGCGTGTCCGTGAAGACGGGACAGATACCGAGACGGACATTGGATTCGATGCCAATGGAGACCTTGACACGGCAGCCATTGGAACGCATTGTGGCAGTAACAACGGATTTGTGGTCACTTGGTATGAGCAATCCACAAATGGAAGAGACATAGAACAACCGACGGCAGGAAGTCCGTCCCTTCAGCCGAAAATATATGATGGGACAACGCAAAGCGTGGTCACCGACGGAACCAGCAGTATTCCCGCAATCTACTTCGACGGCTCGAATGCGTTGGGTTCGTCCTCATTTACTACCGTAAGCCAACCTTTGACGGTATTCCACTCTTTGACCTTAACGCAAGCCTTCGGTGGAACTAAGTATATCTGGAGCCTTCAAGGTTTCAGTGGTGGCGTAAACAACATGGCCGATAATGGGACAAAGTGGAAATACTGGTATGGGGGGTCATTGGATAGGAATGTGGGAGTTTCAGGAATAGGTCAGCACTTACTCACTTCGTTAGCCGACGGTACGGATTCCACGGTATGGCAGAACGGGAGTATGGTCATTGAAGGTAGGCAGGACGCTGGCTCTGTTGGCATGGACCAAATCTATTTAGGTGGATGGAATAGTACAATAAACCAATTTGACGGATACATCAACGAGTGGATTATCTACCCCACAGACCAAGACGCGGCGGGCAATAGAAGCGGCATCGAGGAGAACATCAACTCCGAATACCTCATCTACCAACCCACCGACGCTCCTACGTCGGGCCTGCTCTACGATTACGGCAGTGCCACGGGCGGTACTGATGCCGCCGCAGCGTACTCCGTCCGTCAGTTGTCAGACAAGGCGGTTATCTGCATGCGTATCCGTAGGGATATGGGCGCGGGTAATCCCGGCGATGATGACGAGACAAACATCGGTTTTGACGCAAACGGCGACCTTGACACTCAGGCCATCTCCGACTTCTGCGGGACAGGTACGGGATTCGTCACTCGATGGTGGGACCAGTCGGTCAACGGCAACCACCTCGACCAGCCTGTCGGAGGCACGGGAAGCAACTCACTGCAACCGCAGATATACAACGGTACGGCGGTGATTACTGAGAACGGAAAGCCTGCACTTAGTTTTGACGGCGTTTTGGACCAGTTCCCTATTGACAACACCGGTTTAGATATTGGCAACCTTTCAGTCTTTATAGTAACTAAGCATAATACTACTAGCCAAACCAGTATTGTGCTATCTATGAGCGGCGGCACTTCACCAACCAATAAGAGGTGGTACGTAGGTTATCAAGACTTGGGTGATTTTAATTTTGGATACGCAAGTGTATCCAAAGCAGTATCAACAACAGCAACTACTGACCAACAATTGAGTACCATGATAGCGGGAACGACTCAAGGCAATATGAGCGCGTTTATTGATGGCTCTTTGATTGGCACAGCAACACGCGACACAGGAATATCGAGCGACCAACAAGCAGCTCTTGGCACCTTCAACAATCAATTTTATGCAAATGCAAAGGTTCAGGAGTTTATATACTGGAGCGCTGACCAATCCACCAACCGCACCGGCATCGAGACCAACGTCATGACTCACTTCAACATACCATAATGGCAACAGTATACCTCCCCGTCGAGCCCATTGAGGGCATGGATTCAGCAGAACGCGCCGAGGCGCTGGACGCTCAAGTTTGGTGCCTCCGGCGCCCTCAGTCTTTGCAGAGTCCGCAGGACATAACCAAGTACTACTACCCGCGCATCACCCACCCGGATACGGGTCAGGTGGCTATCGTAGGAGACACCACCGAAGAGGTGTATATCAACCCCGCTGTCGACCTGACGGAGCTGCTTTTGCTCCTGCCCGAAGTACCGCAAGCGGAGAAGGACGGGCTCGTTATGTACATCGACGCCAACAAGGGCGGTAGCGTTCCCTTCGGGCAGCTCATCCCGTCCACCTCGACACAGCTCACCCAAGCGGAGGCTGAGGCTTTGGGTTGGTTACCAGAAGACCCCATTTAATATGGCTAGTGTTGCTGAAATTGATGGGCTGACTATTTCTGGTGGGGCTCCGGCTGTCCCTTCACCTGCGGCGGCCTACTCGGTGCGTCTCTTAGATAGTGCGGTCGGTATCTCTTCATATACCGGAGCCGCCATGCGTGTCCGTAGGGAGACCGCAGGAGGCACGGGCGACGACGACGAGGCGGATATTGCTTTCGATTCCGGGGTCATCTCTTTGGACTCGGCCATCAGCAACGCAAGCGCGTTAGTAACGGCGACGACGTTGGGGCAGTTCCTCAATGTGGGGACGGTGAACGGTACGACCTACACCAATCCCGATTCTTTGACGGTGACGGCTTCGTGTTTCGTGGACGAGTGGAAAGACCAGAGTGGAAACGCAAACCACGCGGAGCAAACGACCAATGGAAGCCAACCGCAAATCCATTCGGGGACGGTCAATACCGACTTGATACTTGAGAACGGGAAGCCCGCGCTATCCACCAACGGAAGTCAATACCTGACTTACAGCACTATTTCGTTTGCGTCTGACTTGTGCTTCGTGAACGTTCAAACTGCACAAGTTTCTGACGCGGGCTATGGTGGTACAAGTGGAAACTTTGGTTCCTATTTTGTTACTACAACGCGTATGCGATGGAGATTCACCGGCAGTGATAGTGACCTTTTAAACTTCCCGGCAGCTACCGCTGGCGACCAATACACCTCTTTCGCAAATCGTGCAAGCGGTACGATGACGATGTACTACAATGGTGTAACCTACGGGTCACCCAGTACAAACACGGGTACAGCAACATTCACGCAACTTATGGCGGGCAACGGTACAGGCTCGCTGGGGTTAGATGGCAACAGTCAGGAAATTATTTTCTGGGACAGTGACCAAAGCAGCAACCGCACCGGCATCGAGACCAACATCAACTCTGATTACCTCATCTACCAACCCACCGACCAGCCTACGTCGGGCCTTCTCGCCACCTACACAGGAGCTGCCGCAGCCTACTCCGTCCGGCAGTTGTCAGACAAGGCGGTTATCTGCATGCGTATCCGCAGGGATATGGGCGCGGGTAATCCCGGCGATGATGACGAGACAAACATCGGCTTTGACGCGAACGGCGACCTTGACACTCAGGCCATCGCAGACTTCTGTACGACAGGTACGGGATACGTCACTCGCTGGTGGGACCAGTCGGTCAACGGCAACCACGCCGACCAACCTGTCGGAGGCACGGGAAGCAACGCACTACAACCGCAGATTTACAACGGCACTGCGGTGCTTACTGAGAACGGGAAGCCGGCGTTGGACTTTGACGGAACAAATGACCGACTAACCTTTTTGAATAGTGGTTTAGACATTGGTAGCTTGAGCAGTTGCGTCGTAGGTAAATTTAATTCTTTGAATCAAACGGCGGGAATGATGCAATTAAGTGGCGCAAGTTCCAATAAACGTTGGTATTCACCTTTCGAATTCAGCTCTACTTTTCGTTTCGGTTACACTACAACCACCTCGATAAATGGCGGTGCATCCGATACCTCTCAACATCTTTTTACAATGATGGCTGGCAGCACTTTGGGCAATGCTTCGGCGTGGATTGACGGTGTTTTTAAAAATTCGACGACACTCGACAGCGGCATCTCAGGGAGTGGTGGGATTGGTGACGCGGACTCGACTTACGCCGATTGCAGGGTGCAAGAGGTTATAGTTTGGGGGTCTGACCAATCCACCAACCGCACCGGCATTGAATCTGACATCGACACTTACTTCCAAATACCATAATGGCAACCGTATACCTCCCCGTCGAGCAGAACGCGCTGAGTCTTTGGGATGGTTCCCGCCCTTCCCCATTTAAAGTTTGGTAACTTCCACATCAGAAGAATAAGACATGCCTATTATCCCTGTAGACCAGAAGTTCCATACGCTCAACGCGAGCACGCCCACCAAAGACCGTGGCTCTGCTCAGACCGACAGTCTGAGGGAGATTTACACGATGCAGGATATCATCGACAGTGTCACTACTGGCGGCGGCATCGATTTCACTGAGCTTGGCGATACGCCCAGTACATATGTTGGAGCTGCGGGACAAGCCGCTATTGTTAACGGTACTGAAGATGGATTAATTTTTGGCGCTGCTGGCGCGAGCGAGCTTACTGAGCTCACCGATACCCCGGCAGGCTACGGCACCAGCGGTCAGGTCCTTACGACCAACGGCACCAACGCCACCACGTGGAGTACAGCCGAGGTGTATGGAATGTATGGGGATAATTGGGAGTTTAGTGTAAGGGAGACCAACGCATCAGCAGTAGGAGACTATGAAGGAACGCTTACGTATGTTGGTACTAATCCTGCCGGGTTAACAGCAGGTGAGATATACTATTGGACCACCAGCCCAAACCCGGGATTTGTTCAAGCTGATGCAAGTGCTGCATCCACTGGTTCTGGGTGGCTTGTACTATCAGTTGGACCTCCGGGCAAGTTGGTCAGTGGTATTGTTTACTTGTCTTCTGTCCCGGGCTCTATTGGAGATGCACTGTACTTGAGTACTACGGCCGGAGCAATAACCAATGTCGCTCCTACTGGTTCAGGAGAAATAGTAAGGGTTTTAGGCTACAAGATTGATGCTAATAGGATTTACTTTAACCCCAGCAACGACTGGCTTGAGATTGTCTGATGGCTTTAGTTAGGTCAAAAAACGGTGTTCCCGTTGTCGTCGCTGAAAAAATGTCAGGGAGGACTGTGGACGGTGGAGATAAATCAAGTTCCGTACGGATGGATTGGTTTGAGTGTGTAATTGACACCACTAATACTTCCGCTGATACATCCAACTCCGACCAATTCAAACTCCCATCATATTCAAATGGTGGAGCGGCTCCATATAATGACTTTGACGTTAGTTGGGGTGACAGCTCGTATCTATTGAATCAGACTGCCGAAAACATTCTGCATACTTATCCTGCTTCAGGTAGCTATAATGTCAGGGTCGTTGGACCTATTTATTGGAACTTTAAGCAGGTAAGTGGTTCAAATACCAACGACGCCATTAAGACAACAGATATTCTTCGCTTTGGGGAGTTTGGGTCTTGGTCAACGGTTGAAGAGTTCAATTTTAAGGGTGCATTTTGGGGCGCGTCAAACTTGACCACCGTTACTGCCCTTGACACCCCTCCTCCGGGCAGCGACGTTCCCGGTGGGATTGGCTCGATTGGAGCGTCGAATATGTTCCGTGACTGCACAAACCTTGTCGGTCCTTTAAGTGGGCTTAATTTTCTTGGCAAGGATGAGATAGCGAATGTGTTTTTCAACTGCACAAGCTTCAATGGAGACATTCCCGGTCCTGCAACTCCTCAAGGTGCAAGGATGAGTAGCTTCTTTGGTAATTGCACTTCTTTCAATCAGAACATCAACGATTGGGATGTGACAAGTCAAAGCTATTCTCCGTCTGTGTTTAGTGGTTGTACATCGTTCAATCAACCGCTTGACCAATGGCAACCAAGTACAACTTTCTATCAAGGATGGTTTCAAAATTGCGCCGCATTCAATCAAGACCTAACTAATTGGAAAGATTACACCGCTCAATCAGGTAATTTCGGGTCTATGTTTGAAGGTGCGACCAACTACAACAACTTGGGTGTTGGTGGAGTCGGGGCGGGCATTGACTTATGGAATACAGGAAACGCCACAAGCCTGTCTTTGATGTTCAAGGGTAGCGGATTTAACCAATATATCGGCTCTTGGAACCTACTGAAGGTTACGACTTTTCAGGAAATGTTCCGGGACTCTACCGCATTCAACCAAGACCTGTCCGCTTGGGTTTTTCACCCTACGAGCAATGTGAACATGAACGCTATGTTCCGTGGTTCTGTGTATCAGAACGGTGGACTGAACGGGGTGGGCTTGGGTATTGACGCTTGGGATACGACCAACGTAAACAATATGCGGGCTATGTTCCGCGATTGTCCTTTCAACTCGTACATCAACAGTTGGATTACGTCATCTGTTACGGATATGGTAGAGATGTTTTACGGCACTACGGCGTTTGACCAAGACATCAGTTCTTGGGACGTGAGTAGCGTGAGTTCGTTCAATGATATGTTCCGGTCTTCACAGGCTTTTAATACAAGCCTTTCGGGATGGTCGTTCAAGACAACGGGTAACGTCACCATGTCTCGGATGTTTCAAAACTCCGTAGCCTTTACGGGTCTTGGTCTGCAAGATTGGGACGTAAGTAACATAAGTAATTTTAGTAGCACATTTCAGAGTAGCTCCACCAATTTTGCGCTGACGCACACAGACTTTTGGGATATGAAGCCGGGTGTTTCGGTGGGCAATATGTTCAATGGCTCTCTCTTCAATGGGGGGCAGGCTTCCGGCGTTGGTGGCAGGAACTGTGAAATGCGGTTGAGCACTACTCCCGGAGACTCGTACAGCTTCGATTCTATGTTTTATGGTGCGAGGCATTTCAATCAAGACATCAGTACGGATGCGACCAATAATTATTGGCAGACCGACAACGTAACAAATCTTCGACTGATGTTTGCAGGATGCTCGCAGTTCAATCAGAACATTGGCAATTGGAACACATCGAGCGTTACTAATATGGTCGGCGTGTTTGATTGTAATGGGTTTCCCTCCGGGGTTTTCAATCAACCCATTGGCTCTTGGGACATGAGCAATATTAGCAGTTTGAATTTTTTCTTGCGAAACCAAAGTTCATTCGACCAAGACATTAGTGGTTGGACAATAGCAAGCCTGACAACTGCAAATTATGGTGCTTTTGGCTTGGGATTTAGCACCGCTAACTACGACTTGCTTCTTGATAGTGCTACGGGGTGGCCTTCTCAAGCGACCATTCAAACGGGGGCTACTATTACCGGACTTCCACAATACACATCGGGAGGCAACGCCGAAGCAGGACGCAATATCTTAACCGGAACTTACGGTTGGACAATCACAGACGGAGGCCCTGTCTAATCATGCTACTATCTACAACAACATTCGTTTGCACGGTCGCTACGGGACCGAAGTTTTGGTTCGCTTGGAGCGAGTCGGGGACCATTGAAAATTGGTACTACGGATATATCGAGCCGGGTCAGCGCGTCAGCACCGGGCAACTGTACCTTGAGATTCTCGATACCGAAGCAGACCTTATGGCCCGCGTCGATACTGAAAAAGGTATTGACGGGTGGTACGATACCTGCGACAACCGCATCCCAAGTCCTCCGAACCCCAACGAGTGGGAGTGTGTCGACGGAACGCCTGAACCCGCAGTATCATGAGCCACCATACTTTCACCGCTACCGAGCCAACATATTGGTTAGCGTATGAGACTACCATCGAGAAGGGCAACTACGGTTTTTTAAACACGGGCTTTGTTCTTGATACTGAGCAACACGACCTTGAGACGTTTACTACGGAGCAAGAGTTGGCTGACCGCATTGATACAGTAAAAGGAACAACAGGTTGGTACTACCTCCCAGAGAACCGTATCCCGTCTCCTCCTCGCCCCTCGTAAAATGGAGCTGAAGTATATTTACAAGACCAACGAACACGACCAGTATTGGATTTACTGGGACGGTCCAGTATACGAGGCGATATGTCCAGCACCATTACCCTATTCGAAATCCTCACT
>Ga0265309_10001510_pt1 | contig 10225 bp, 7 predicted proteins | sample Helome_FD_192492 | JGI IMG/M metagenome (GOLD analysis project Ga0265309, IMG submission 192492) | Marine sediment microbial communities from subtidal zone of North Sea - Hel_20160524 (Illumina Assembly) | ecosystem: Environmental > Aquatic > Marine > Subtidal zone > Sediment ...
CAAAGTCGTCGCTAATGCCCATATTCTTTCGACCCAAAAGGCGGAACTTCGGCGCACGTATCAAAAGGCCATTCGACAAATTGAATTGATTATCGCGAAGTTGCATAAATCTCGGCGCAAGCCTTCGTCTTCGAAAGGCCATAGGCCTCTCAAGTTTCAATCAAATATGACCTCGTCTGAATTTGAAAAAATGGTACTTCGGACAAAAGAATATATTCAAGCGGGCGACATCATTCAAGGTGTGATGTCCCAACGGTGGCATACCACGATTGGGACGAATCCATTCGAAATTTATCGGGCCTTGCGTGTCATCAATCCTTCACCCTATATGTTTTATCTCCGTATCGCCGGAACGGAGCTGATTGGTGCCTCGCCAGAAGTGTTAGTTCGCTGCGAGGATGGCAAAATCGTGGTTCGACCCATTGCTGGAACCCGGCCACGTGGACGAACATCCGAACAGGATCAACAAATGGAAGTAGATCTTCTTGCCGACCAAAAAGAATTGGCTGAACATGTGATGCTGGTAGATTTGGGGCGAAATGACGTGGGCCGCGTGGCTAAGACCGGATCAGTTACTCTTGAACGATTTATGAACGTTGAACGCTATTCGCATGTGATGCATATCGTCTCGCAAGTCATCGGTGAATTAGATCCCAACTATTCGGCCTATGACGTCATGAAGGCCTGCTTCCCGGCTGGGACCCTTTCCGGGGCACCTAAAATTCGGGCCATGCAAATTATTGAGGAATTAGAACCCACTCGTCGTGGACCTTATGGTGGTGCCGTCGGGTATTTCAGTTTTTCGGGAAATATGGATACTTGCATCAACATCCGAACTGTCGTTGTCCAAGGGAACAAGGCTTACATTCAAGCCGGGGCAGGAATAGTGGCGGATTCCGATCCAACGCGCGAATACGAAGAAACACAAACCAAAGCTGGGGCCATGATGCGAGCCCTCGAAATGGCCGAACGCGGCTTAGACTAGATCCCGTAAGGAGTAGGGAAAGATGAAAAGCCCTTGCCCGAACGTTCATAATCCTTGACTTATTATTGATACCTTACTTTTGACGCCTAACTATTTTTTATGATTTTAGTCATCGATAATTACGACTCCTTTACCTATAACCTCGTACAATATTTAGGGGAATTGGGAGCTGAAGTTCAGGTTATTCGGAATGACAAGCTCTCCAATAAAGATATTGAACAATTGGCCCCGGACCAACTTTTGATTTCTCCAGGTCCCTGCACTCCAAATGAGGCTGGAATTTCCGTCGACGCCATCAAGTACTATGCTGGAAAGCTTCCCCTGTTTGGCGTCTGTCTTGGGCATCAATCATTAGCCTATGCGTTTGGAGGCCAAATTGTGCGAGCCGAGCGTCTGATGCATGGGAAAACGTCAATGATTCACCACGATGGAAAAACCATTTTCAAAGGGTTACCCAATCCTTTTGAAGCCACAAGATATCATTCATTGATCGTTAAGCGCGAAACGTTACCAACAGACTTTGAAGTATCAGCCGAAACGGTAGAAGGCGAAATCATGGGGCTTCGCCATAGACCGACAGGAGCAGAAGGGGTCCAATTTCATCCTGAGTCCATTCTCACAGGGGCGGGGATGGATCTCCTAAAAAACTTTTTAGCTCTGCCTTTATCTTCTTCGACACTAGCATGAGTAGACCAATCGGTTTTGGCCTAATTTAGAAAAGATAATTATGAGTGCATTCAAAGACATTCTTGTCAAACTCCCCGACGGAATAGACCTGACGGAAAAGGAAGCGGAAGAAGCCATGCGAGAGATTATGCAGGGCAACGCGACGGATGCTCAAATCGCAGCCTATTTAATGGGTTTACGCATGAAAGGAGAAACAATCGAAGAAATTACGGGGTCTGTGCGAGCTATGCGGGATCTGGCCACCCGTGTTCCAATCGCGGACCCCCAAGTCGTCGATACATGCGGAACAGGCGGCGATAAAAGCCAAACCTTCAATATTTCCACTGCCGCAGCCTTCGTTGTGGCTGGTGCCGGAATTACTGTGGCCAAGCATGGCAATCGATCAGTCTCATCGCGATCAGGAAGCGCGGATGTCTTGTCAGCCCTTGGCGTGAATATTGAACTCTCACCCCAAAAGGTTGGGGACTGCATCAACGACGTTGGAATTGGATTTTTGTTTGCCCCTCTCTACCATGGTGCCATGAAACATTGTGCGAAACCTCGTGCAGAAATGGGCATTCGTACGTTAATGAATATTATGGGGCCATTATCCAATCCGGCTGGCGCAACGGTTCAAGTCTTAGGCGTGTATGATGCCAGTCTTACAGAAAAATTGGCGCAAGTCTTAATACGTTTAGGGACACAACATTGCTTTGTCTTGCATGGGATGGACGGATTAGACGAAATTTCACTGACGGAGCCAACGACCATTGCGGAAGGGAAAAAAGGACGTGTGGCGAGTTATCTTGTTCGGCCAGAAGATTTTGGGCTTCATCCCGTAGCTGCCAAAGAATTACTAGGTGGGTCTCCAGAAGACAACGCCAAAATCATATTAGACATTCTGCGAGGTAGTCGTGGGCCTAAAAGCGATATTGTCTTAATGAATGCGGCTCCCGCATTGGTCGCATGCCACAAAGCCACCTCTTTGAAAACCGCCTTTGAAGAAGCCGGCCGGGTCTTGGACAGTGGCGCGCCTTTTGAAAAGCTTGAAAAACTCATTTCGTATACAAAAGCAATCCCTGCATGATTCTTTCAAGAATTTTAGACCACAAAAAAGCAGAATTGCGCCGGAAACAAAGCCGGGGTTATCGGTCGACCATGAAAACCCGGATTGCCAACCAATGTGCTCCGCTAGGTTTCATTAAAGCCATTGAAGCTGGGCAATCGTCTGCGGCGCCCGCATTGATTGCTGAGGTTAAAAAAGCCTCTCCAAGTCAGGGCCTCATGCGTCCTGAATTTGAAGATTTTTTTGAGCCAGTAGAAATTGCCAAACAATACCGCGATGCAGGAGCTCATGCGCTTTCCGTGCTGACGGATCAAGAATTCTTTCAAGGCAATCTAGACTTCTTATCATCGGTGAAAGATTCGGTTGATCTCCCCACCTTAAATAAAGAATTCATGGTGGGCGAGATCCAGTTTTATGAGGCCCGGGCCTATGGTGCCGATTGCGTCTTGTTGATTGTGGCTGGCTTGGATCGCATTCAATTGGAAGATTTTTTTGTTCTTGCAACCGAACTCACTCTGGATGTCTTAATTGAAACCCATGATGAACGAGAACTCGATGTCGTCCTTGAACGGATTCCTCAAGCAAGGCTGATCGGCATTAACAACCGTGATCTCAAAACCTTTTCCACGGACCTCGGCATTACGGAACGTTTAACCAAACGAATTCCCTCCGACAAGCTGATTGTCAGTGAAAGTGGGATTCATAAACGTGACGATGTCGTGAGAATCTTCCAAGCCGGCGCTCACGCCATGCTCATTGGTGAGTCTCTTCTTCGGGCCAATTCCATTGAAGAAAAGATTAAAGAATTGCTACCGACATCGACAACTTCCCTTGAAGAACCTTCTGGAACTCGTTGGGTGTAATGGCTTTATTCAAAGAATCCCTTAAAACCACTCAGATAAGTCATCATTGATGCCCATCAAAATTAAAATATGTGGGATAACGAATGCTCAAGATGCCGAGGCCGCAGTAACAGCAGGGGCCGATGCATTGGGCTTCGTGTTTTATGCACAAAGTCCGCGTTGTATTGAACCGTCCGTCGCCAAACGAATCATTGCGCAACTACCGCCATTTGTTCTTCCCGTTGGTGTCTTTGTCAATCATGATCGGGATACCGTCCGTGAGGTATTTGACGAATGCGGTCTCGCAATTGCGCAACTACATGGCGAGGAGACTCCAACATTTTGTGAATCCCTCGGTCGACCCGTGTTACGCGCGCTTCGTCTACGTGATCGTGGCAGTTTGCTGGCCTTAGCTGAGTACAGGGGGCGAATGGGAGTCAGGGGATTTGTCGTCGATGCCTTTTCAACAGAAGCCTATGGAGGAACAGGCCAAATAGGGAATTGGCCTTTGGCCCACGAAGTCGCACAAGCAGCACCAATCCTTCTTGCGGGAGGATTAACCTCGAGCAATGTACAAGAAGCCATACGACAGGTTCAGCCTTATGGGGTCGATGTGAGCAGTGGATTGGAAGAACGCCCAGGCAAAAAAAATCATGAAAAGATTCGCGCCTTTACTCAAGCCGTTCGCCTTGAGTGTTAGCCGCCTCGTCGCTATACTCTCCTTTTTTCAATTTCCATTTAAATCTCATATTTACATTCAAATGTAATGGATTTATTGAAGCACCAAATAGAGAAGGGAATGCTCAGAAAGGCCACAGCCGATGTGGCGCGCGGCGGAGTATAATCGGGAGTACGTAAACACGGCCCAGTGGCGAGAATACCGCTGGTAGATTTTTTCCACATTCTCCATTTCAATGGCAACGTATCCTGACAAACATGGTCGCTTCGGGAAATTCGGGGGCATGTATGTGCCTGAAACCCTGATGCCGGCGATTCATGAGCTTGACCAGGCGTATCAAAAGATAAAACGAAACAAACAATTTCAACAAGAATTTCAGACCTGCCTCAAGAACTTTGTAGGTCGCCCCACTCCCCTCTATTTTGCAGAACGCCTGACCAAAACTCTTGGTGGCGCCAAAATTTATCTTAAGCGAGAAGATCTGTGTCATACCGGAGCGCATAAAATTAATAACACGGTAGGCCAAGCCCTGCTCACACATCGAATGAAAAAGAAGCGCGTCATTGCCGAAACCGGTGCGGGACAACATGGAGTAGCCGTCGCAACCGTCGCCGCCATGTTCGGGCTCGAGGCAGAAATTTATATGGGTACGGAAGATATGGAGCGCCAAGCACTCAACGTGTTTCGGATGCAGTTGTTAGGCTCAAAAGTAACGGCAGTTAACGCCGGAAGCCGCACTTTAAAAGATGCCATTAGTGAAGCCATGCGCGACTGGACCACGAATGTTCGTACCACCCATTATCTCTTGGGTTCGGTGTTAGGTGCCCACCCCTACCCGATGATGATTCGAGATTTTCAATCGGTGATCGGTCGAGAAGCACGTAAACAAATTCTATCCTTAGAGGGAAGGCTGCCCCATTGTCTCGTGGCCTGTGTGGGCGGTGGGAGCAATAGCATTGGTTTATTCTATCCGTTTGTTAAAGACACGAAGGTCAAAATGGTTGGTGTTGAAGCTGGCGGACTGGGCATAGAAAGCGGAAAACATGCCGCGCGTTTTTCTGGTGGGAAATCTGGCGTCTTACATGGCACCATGACCTATCTGCTGCAAGACCAAGATGGCCAGGTCAATCTCACCCATTCCGTCTCGGCAGGATTGGATTATCCGGCGGTCGGACCGGAGCACAGCTTCTATCATGACACGGGACGCATTCACTACACCTCTGTGACCGACAAGGAGGCTCTGGCAGCCTTCGACTTATTGTCTCAAGTAGAAGGCATCATACCAGCATTGGAAAGTGCCCATGCGGTAGCAGAAGTGGTCAAGATTGCTCCAACAATGAAGAAAAACCAGATTCTCTTAATGAATCTTTCTGGCCGAGGAGACAAGGATGTTCAACAAATCGCCAACATGCGCGGCATCCCCCTCTAAAATATCTCTTTCCTTTGTAAGTAACGGTCGCGACTTGCAGGACCCAACATGTAAGAGATTAGGTGAGGTAGAGTCCTGGAAATTCTCGATCAGCTAGTGAAAAGACCACTGTGACTAACCGCATCCAACAAACATTCGATGATTTAAAGACCAAAAGGGAAAAAGCCCTCATCCCCTACATTATGGCTGGCGATCCTTCTTTAGATGTAACTGAATCACTTGTTCTGACCTTGGCGGAAGGCGGTGCAGATCTCATTGAATTGGGTGTTCCGTTTTCTGATCCCATTGCCGATGGTCCGGTTATTCAACAGGCAGCGGAACGTGCGCTCCAATCAGGAACAACGCTAAAAAAAATTCTTTCGACAGTTCGGTCACTCCGAACCAAAACGCCTGTACCAATAATCTTCATGGCCTATTACAACACGATTTTAGCTATGGGCTTGGAAAAGCTTTGCGCGGAGGCGGTGTCGGCAGGAGTCGACGGCTTAATTGTTCCTGATCTACCCCCGGAAGAATCAGAGGAACTTTATAACGCAACAAAGACAGCAGGTGGACCTGTCGTCATTTTCCTCTTGGCTCCCACCAGCACTCCTCAGCGGCGTAAAGAAGTCATTAAACGAACGCATGGCTTTATTTACTATGTTTCATTAACCGGCATCACCGGTGCGCAGCTCCCTGATTTGAACCAAGTCAAAAAAAATGTACAGACCATTCAAAAAATGGCCAAAAAACCAGTCGCCGTCGGATTTGGCATTGCGACACCAGAGCAGGCACGCAACGTGGCACTATTTTCTGACGGCGTTATTATCGGGAGCGCTCTCGTCCGCAATATCTCCGAACACCATCAAGACTCTGAATTTCTCACGAATCTCAAAACCCTGACCAAGAATCTCAAATCTGCTATCAGTTGACGCAGGATTTCTTTGGCCCTTCAATAGTTTCTGTGCCCGACATCTTTCGGAAACCAAATGTGGGCGAGAGACAACCATAGCTGCCGACAAGCCGGCCAGAATCGTACGCATCATCGTGGGGTTTGCTCCACTCAGGCCAGCAGAATTTGTCATTCTCAACATTCAACAAAAAGCTCGCCCCATTTCTTTTGGAAAGAGGCCTTGAAGGTTTAGGCCACTCACGCTACATTGAACCTGATTTGTTCTGTTATGTTTCCTTGAATAAGCCTGTGGGAAAACCGGGCGCATCAAAGGTTCTCCTTTAAATCTGGTTTCATGCCAATACACCCTAGAAGGTCTTGATGACGGTCCAACCCCTTCGTGTTCTTCAAACATTTTGGAAGCCGGGGAGCAGTAGAGTTTTAACGCTGGTCATCCTGGTCACGCTGCTCTTTTTCGGCGCTCTGTTTTATATGTATGTGTCCCAAAATTATTCCTATTTAGTCGAGCGAAACTTTCGGCTCTTGGCCACCTGGGGTACAGAATTATCGGAAACATTTGACAATTATGAGCGCAGCTTCCGATTTCGCCTTCAAGAACACAGAAACGCCGACCTGGTTGAAGCATTTTCTCCCAATCAATCCCGCGCTGTGCCTCATGCCTTAACGAACAAAGGTCTCGTTCTGGACGGATTCGCACTCAATAGGGAAAGCAAAGATAAGTTACAAAAGAAATCCAAAGAAAAATTGACTCAACAAATAGGTGAGCAAATCAGTCGCCTACCCTTTGTCATAGATGTCAAAGTGAAGGAACACGCATCGAGCGAGACAACGCCAGAAGTCCATCAACACAATGTCACATTTTCCTATATGCCAAACCAGCCCAATGGATTGGTGAAGGTGAATGTCACTGAACAGGACGACACTGTGGCGGCCAGTGCCAGTATCGTGCTCGGGGATTTACTCAAACATGTGGTTACGGAAGATATCTATGAGGATGTGTTATTGGCGCATCCTTCAGGAGCCATTGTGTATCAACGTAATCCTTCAACATTGAAATTTCTTCACCTGGAAAATCTGCTGCATCACCAACAGATCGAAAATGGTTTACTCACGGATATCTTTACAGAAGGCGGCTTGAAGCAAGCCAAAGCGCTCGACCCTGAAAATCTTCGTCATGTGATGAAGTCAGCCATTCCTTCACATTTTCAAATGATGGTTGGCGGCAACAGTTATGAAGTTTTCATGCAAGCTGTGGCCTTTCCCTCCATTACAACTTCCAAAGACAAACAATTCCAAGACGTTCCCTGGATTATCTGCGGCATTCTTCCAAGTTCGACCTTTCAAGAACAATATCTGGCGATTCCCTTTACGACACTCCTCTTTTGTCTCTTTTTGTTTATTAGCGCCTTTTTAGCGTTACCTTTTTTCAGCCTGGTCATGATGAATCCTGGCGAACGGCTCACACGATTCAGTGTCGTCAGTCTTTTGATTACCAACATCCTCGGTGCAGGAATTGGAACCCTCTTTCTTTTGGATTTGGGGTTTTATCGGCAAACGGTAGCTGACTTTCACGATCGCCTGACCACCACAACCGACTCGGTTGCCGAAGCCTTTCACACGCAATTAGACCGAATGGTGTGGCAACTCGACCGGTATAACCAGGAATTTCAGGAGTTGAATGACCGAGGTCGGTTTCCGACGGAACCCGGCTCAAAAGCCTGGCTGGCCCGTGTCAACCTTCCCGATCCATGCGAGGATTCCCAGGAAAAGACTCTTCCTTTCTGCTATCCCAATTTCTCTGTCGTCTTCTGGGCGGATGGAGAGGGAATCTTACGAGAGACCTGGACTAAGGCAGCAACACCCTATGTCAGAGGCACCCATGATTTGCGTCAACGAGACTATGTCACCAGGGTGCAGGCCAGTTCCAAGAACCTCCATCGTCGCTTGATCGATAACCGCTGGTTGGAGTTTTATGTTCAGCCGCTGATTTCTCTGGAATCCAGCACGCGAAGTTTAGTGATGTCCATACCACAAAAGATTTCTTCTTCGGGTCAGACACACTCCACGCCCTGGGTGGCCGCTATTCAATCGGAAGATTTTTCCCTTCTCAAGGAGCCGGTCTTACCACCCGGGACGGGCTATGCGGTTATTGAGGATCAGACCGGATTGGCCTTATTACACTCTAATGGCCGACGCATGCTTCGTGAAAATTTCATAGAAGAAACCGATAACAATCCAGAAATTGCCGCGCTCATTTATGCCAGGGCGGAAGGTGCCGTCGAAGGCGACTATTGGGGCAGCGGTCATCGATTTGCGATTAAACCTCTCTCCGGCCTTCCTTGGACCCTCGTGGTATTCGAAAGTAAGGAGGGGTTTCGAACGACGAATTTTGAAGTCCTCCTTTTCTCCTTATCCTTATTTACCTTGTACATTCTGGCACTCTTGCTTTGGATCAAGTCGTTGACTCTGGTGTATCGCTCTGACGCATTAGGACGACGCATTCGTTGGACCTGGCCTAAACAGGACTTGCGCGTGCCCTACAAGTGGCTCAGTTTTCTACAACTCGTCATTTTCTTATTGGGCTTAACAGCTGTATTCGGAATGGATTGGCAACCTGAAATGGGGATCGCCACTCGCCTCACCCTCGCGGGGCTGCCCTTTTTGACCATTTGGGTGATGGTGCGAGTCTTATGGAAAGGCCATTCGATTCCTAGTGTTGAGAAACCAGAACCAGCCAGCGATCCCTGGACCCTTCTTCAAACGTCTAAGTTAATCGGGACCTTCAGCAGATTTGGCTTGACCAGCTTTCTGCTCCTTGGTGTGTTCCCGGCCATTCTGTTCTTTAAAGTGGCGCATGATCAAGAAATGAGATTGTTTGCCCAGCATCATCTCTGGGGCTTTGCTCAATCATTCGCCCAACAGACGGAGGGCCCTTGGTTGGCCAAAGGAATTGGCGAGAGTCAGCGTGACTTTCAATTCCTTACGTCTCCCAATAGTTGCCTGATATTGGGATGCCTTACCGGAGGGGAATCTACACCTAGGATGGAATCTAGGGTCTGTTCACCGTGGAGTAGCTCTTCTGAGACTCCATCTCTCCAATACTCTTTACAAAGCGTTTTTCCGTCATTTCCCTTGATGACTTGTTTGTCCTTTGACCCAAGGTCATGGAATCCAAATGAAGTCATGAGACCTTCTCCATTGGACCGGTTGCATCAATTAATTCGAAAAAGTTCTTTGCAAAATCCCATGAATAAAGAGAGCTGGGGATTTCTTCATACATATTCTTCAGATACCACAGCTACCTGGACTCAGAACATGACCAATGGGCACCAACGAGTAATGCTCCGACTCAATGATTTTCCGCAGGGCGCAAAGGACTCGGCATCGTTTGGGCCTCTCCATCTTTCCCTTTGGAACCCCCTCTTTCCCTGGAACCTTTCCACCCGGCTGTTTGGAATCCTATTCATGGGCGCCATCCTGCTGGTACTTGGCTATTGCATCCTTCGCTACATGGTCCAAAAAATATACGCGCTCCCTTCCTTTTTCCATCGTAGCCACGAATTTGAAACCTCCCCTGTTTCACCAACACATTTCTCGTTACGGCATCTATTTGTTTTGGGCCCGCCTGGTTCAGGCAAAAGCCAACTGGCTCGAACACTTGGGCCT
>Ga0265309_10001511_pt1 | contig 10224 bp, 7 predicted proteins | sample Helome_FD_192492 | JGI IMG/M metagenome (GOLD analysis project Ga0265309, IMG submission 192492) | Marine sediment microbial communities from subtidal zone of North Sea - Hel_20160524 (Illumina Assembly) | ecosystem: Environmental > Aquatic > Marine > Subtidal zone > Sediment ...
TTTTATCTTTTGGAGCCTCAGTTGCAGGAGCCTCAGTTGCAGGAGCCTCAGTTTCTTCAGTAGTTACTTCTACTTTTGGTTCCTCTTTCTTTGTTTTTTCTAACATTTCAGGAATCTTTGATTCTGGTGTAAAACGAACACTGTCTTCTTCTTCAACAGTAACCGTATAGGATGGAATGTTGACTTTTCTTTCACCAATCATGATGTGACCATGAATGACTGCTTGTCTTGCTTGATAAGGTGTTTTGAATCCAAGTTTCTTTGAAACAATAGTTTGTAATCTTCGTGAAAGTAAATCTTTTGCATTTAGATTGAGTACGTCATCTAATGTTGCATCTCCTGACACTAAACCAATTCTTGCAAGAGATTTCATTAAAATTGGTTCTTTCTCTGCTCTAACTTCTTGTCTTAATGCAAGTAATGATCTTGCTTGATGTCTTACACGTGATAATTCTGTATGTGCTTTCCATAATTCTCTTTTAGTTCTTAATCCAAATGTTCCTAGAGTTTCTAACTCTTCCATTTTTAATTCATAATTGAGTGGTCTTTTTGGTTTTCTCCAGACTTTACGTGGATATTTAGGATCTCCCATTCAAAACACCTATTCTTTTTTCTCCGCTGCTGCTGGTTTTTCTGCTGCTGCTGCCGGAGCTGCTGCTGCATCTGCTGCCGGAGCTTCTGCACCTTCTGCTGCCACTGCTGCCGGAGCTCCTGCACCACCTTTCTTAACGGGAGCTGCCAACCCACCTTTAGCGACACCAACTGCTCCACCTTTTCTACCTGAAGTTCTAGTTCTTTGTCCTCTAACTTTAAGACCACTTAGATGACGATAACCTCTCCAACTTGCAGCAATCCTTTCTCTTTCAATATCATTTCTTAATGTAAATGGAATATCTGATGTTAACAAATGTAAATCTGCGCCAGTTTCAATATCTTTTCTTCTGTTAAGGAACCATGTTGGAATGTTACTTGCAATTGGATCTGTAATTAATTTCTCAATTCCTTGAACATTTTCATCTGTAAGATTACCGATGTTAGAATTAGGATTAATTTTTAGAGTATCAAGAATAGCTGTTGCAAACATGAAGCCAAGACCCTTAATCTGGGTTAATCCGATAACCATTTTCTTCTCTCCACGGATATCGTTTCCTACAATTCTGACAATGTGTCTATATTCTTGTGCGCTCAAGTATTCAAAAATTCTTAGAATCCCAGATAAAAACCATGCTAGGCATCAAATTACCTGATTTTTGAAATATGGTTAAATTATAATTTTAAGATCATGCCTAATCTTGATACCTTTTTTTGAATTTAATTATCTAAAATCCTCGTCACTGGTCCAATCATTGCCTTGGACATTCCATATGCTGCATTTACAACATTTTTTGACTCCCCTTTGAGCGTCAATATCTACACAAAAACAGTGTATCCCTTTCCCTGAGGGATCCTTACTACAGAGTTTTTGCATAATTTTGAGGGAATCTATTTCTTAATTATCTTATTGGAAGGTTAATTCAAAAAGTTATTACTTTGAAAAATTTGTATTTTATTATGGATGATACATTTGATCGAGAAAAAGTCGTCGAATGTATGTTTGATCCAACCACTTCATCAATTTTAGCTCAACTTGAAGATGGCCAAAAAGAATGCTCTTTTTTGGCCGAACAATCATCCATTTCTGAATCTGAAGTTCTTGAAAGGCTTTCGTATTTGATTGAATATGGATTTATTTTAAAAAATCCTAATGATGGAAAATGTACACTAACAGCAAATTCTGAAAAACTCACCAGTATTGTTGAAGATGGTGATAACTTTGATGCAACTATCAGTGGCTTAGAAAAAATGGATAGTTATCTAAACTGATTTTCTTCTATTCTTTATTCCGATAATTCCAATAATGGCCAATCCTATCATTCCTATGATGAGAATACTCAAGGAAATTATAGATAAGATAAATTTTTTATCTGCGTCTGGTAGCGGGCCAATTGCACCAGCTACATAAATTTCATCTTCATCAGAACTCTGAATAATTAATTGATAAGTTCCAGTTTCAAACACATCGAACTCTTTTTCAAGTGTTTCTTCATTTATTTTTTGAGAAATAATTTCTATGTTTGATGGGTCTAAAATTATTGCAGAAATTGTATTTTTTTTGAATTCCATTATTTGAACTGCAAAAATCCCTACAGGTGTAATTTCTTTATCTAATTCAACTGAAACTGTAACTGTCTCAATTGAACTAACTTTTCCATTTCCTTGATTGATCCCTTCCAATGTTATTTGATTTTCCACCATTGATACTACTAGCCCTGTTACAATCAACAATCCAAAAATTACTGTCATTAGTCCTGACTTTTGCACAGATTTAGGCTGATTATCTTTAGTTTAAACCTAATTTTTTTATAATTATTTAGTCTAATACAACAAAGTTAGATTAGGCTAAAAAAGTTAGCTTAGGGTAACTTTAAATAAAGAATTTTAAGTTTTTACTTGTCTTGAGAATGGGCCGTTCGACTGTAATGATTTTACTGATTTCGTTAGTTGTTGGATTTTCTATAATTGCAGTTTTTCCAACTTTCTCTGATGCTCAATCTGAATCTAAAACATTTGTAACTCATTCAGGAGCAGTGGTTCAAACATCTGGTGAAATCATTGATCCGCTGTATGCTGTTTCTACTGTGGAATTTGATCCAATGGAGTATTTGAGAGATTTCAATTATGGTGATATTTCACAATTATCTGATGGTACCGTTCTAAGAGAATTTACAATTATTGCTGAAGATGATAAAATCATGGAAGTATCTCCTGGTGTATTTTATAATGTTTGGACTTTTAATGGAACAGTTCCTGGTCCGACCATTAGAGCAACAGAAGGTGATTTACTTCGTATTCATTTCATAAATAATGGCTCTAAAGAACACACAATTCATTTTCATGGCATTCATCCTGCTGGAATGGATGGCGTCTTTGAACCAGTTGGAGGAAATGGCGGACAATTTGTATATGAATTTGAAGCAGGACCTGTAGGTGTACATCCATATCATTGTCATGTGATGCCACTTGAGGAACATATTGTTCATGGTCTTTATGGTGTGTTCATAGTTGATCCAAAAGAAGAACGTCCACCAGCTGATGAAATGGTTATGGTGCTAAACGGATTAGATACTGATTTTGACACTGAAAATAATTTCTATGCTGCTAACACTATTCCATTTTATTATCAGCATCATCCAATCCAGATTAACACTGATGAATTAATTCGAGTTTACGTTGTCAATATGGTGGAATTTGATCCAATCAATAATTTTCATCTTCATGGAAATTTGTACAAGTATTATCCTACGGGAACTGATCTTGTACCCTCATTTTACACTGATATGATAACTTTATCTCAAACTGAGCGTGGAATTATGGAATTTCAATATGATTTTCCAGGAAAATACCTTTTTCATGCTCACAAAGTTGAATTTTCAGAAAAAGGCTGGGTTGGAATTTTCCTTGTAAATGATTCCACTAAAAAAAATGTTCAGGAGATAGACATTGGAACTAAGTGATAACACATCAAAAGGAAAGATAATTGCAAGCGGGGTTATTCCATTTATTTTTGTTATTCTGATGATGGCGTATATTTTTGGTCCTGGTGCAGATTTGTTAGATTTTGGAGTTCTTCTTCCTGAAATAACTATTGAAAAAATAGATTTCATAGATTCTGAAATTCAGGCCACTGTTAGAAACACAGGACCTATTCCAGTTGAAGTCGTAATGGCTGATGTGAATGATCGAATTCAACCTGCTGCTGTTGAACCTGATAGATTTCTAGAAAGATTTGAAACTACTTTGGTTAGAATTCCATTTGAATGGAATGTGGCAGAACCATACACTATAGGGATTACTGTTGAAGACGGAACAAGATTTGAAAAAGAAGTCGAAGCTGCTGCCCCTGCATTAGAATTATCATTAGATCTTGCAATATTTTTTGCAATTATTGGAACGTATGTTGGAATAATTCCTGTGATGATTGGTTTATTGTGGCTTCCTTTTATCAAAAAAATTAGCAAGCAAAAATATCATTTCTTTTTAGCATTAACTGCTGGTTTACTACTTTTCTTAGCAATTGATTCTATAGAAGAGGCCGTTGATGTGTCTGATGAGAATTTGGCATCTAGTTTCAATGGAACATTGCTAGTAGCTACAGTGACAGTATTGTCTTTTCTTGGATTGTATTATGCTGGAAACAAACTTGTCAAGAAAGCTAATTCTTCAAAATTCACAAAGCCAGTGGCAATCGCATTAATGATTTCTATTGGAATTGGATTGCATAATTTTGGTGAGGGACTTGCTATTGGTGCAGCAGTAGGCATGGGTTCGATAGCATTTAGTACATTTTTGATAGTTGGATTTGCCTTACATAATACAACTGAAGGTTTAGCTATTGCTGCCCCTATGTCTAGAGGCAAATTGATGATTGGAAAACTAGCTGCCATGGGAATAATTGCTGGAAGCCCTGCTATTTTTGGAGCCTGGATTGGTGGATTTGTTTATTCACCATTCACATCGGTAATTTTTCTGGGGATTGGTGCGGGTGCTATTTTTCAGGTTATCCTAGTTATTCTAAAGTGGATTTATGATGAAAATGACCAAAAACTATCTACCTTGGCTGTTGTTTTAGGATTTGCAGTAGGAATGTTAGTGATGTATCTGACTAGCATCTTGGTCTAATTTGGTTCTGGATGAATAGTAATTACAGAATTTTTAATTTCTATTCTAATTAGATGTTCAATTTCTGATGTTAAATCATGAACTTTTTCAATTGACAAATCTTTGTTAAATGAACAATCAATGTCAATTTTGAGAATATTCTCAAATTTCAAAGAAACAATTCTGCCGATTTTTTTAATGTCTGGGTCTTTTTCCAATATGGTTTTTATTTTTTCTTCAGTTTCAACATCTTCAATATTGATATTTTCTGGGACTGTTACAAATGGTTCTAGATGAATGGTAGCATGTTCAATTTCTGGAATTTCTTCTTGAATTTTTTGTTCAATTATTTCTGAAATTTTATGAGCTGAGGATAAATTGATTCCTCTTTCTACCATCACATGTAAATTAGAATATGTTTTGCCTTTTGTTTTATGTGTAGTAACATTATGAACTCCTTTAACACCTCCTACATTTTTTGCAATGTCTGAGATTTTTGCATCTAGTGGAACATCTTTCCAATTTGGTTCAAAATGAATTGTTGGTGACGCATTTGGGATTTTATTTTTTATGTTTCTTTCAACACTGTCACTAATTTCATGGGCTTTGTCAAAACTAGTATCTCCCCTTAGAGAGATTGTTACATCGGCAAAAATTGTATCCCCTGATCTTCTCATAAGAATTGATCCTGTATCAACTACACCATCTGTTGACATTGAAATTTCTCTGACCTTTTTTACGAGTTCTGGAGATATCACATCAGTTAAATCTAATGCTGTTTTGTATACTAATTTCACACTTAGTACTGCTAATAAAATTCCTAGAATTAATGCTGCAACAAAATCCCCAAAATACAAACCATATGATACTAAAACAATTCCTACAATTGCAACTAATGTGGAGCCGAGATCCATGAATGCATGGTAAAAATCTGCTTTCAAAGTAGCACCACCAATTTTTTTAATAGATCTTCTCAATAGAATAATTCTGAAAAAATCTACTCCAATTGTGTATAATCCACCAATTATTGCAAATAATCCTGGTAAGACACTTGGAGGAGGACTTTGTAATCTATTGATTGACTCGTAAATGAAAAAACAAGCAATTAGAAAAATTGCTATTCCTCCAATTAGACCTCCGAGTGATTCAATTTTCCCATGACCATAGGTATGTTCTGCATCTGGTGGTTTGATTGCCCACCTAGCAGCTAAAAGTAAAACCAAAGTTACTACACTATCTAACAATGCATGAATACTGTCAGTAATTAGTGCCAAACTGTTGGAGATTAATCCAAAAATTAACTCAACTAGAAATGCTGAAAATATGGCTAAAAGTGAAATCTGTAAAACTTTGGTTCTCTGAACAAACATTTCCTTCTTTTTGATAATATTATCACGTATTACCGTTTTCTACGAAGCAATCATACGACAATGTTATTTGTGAGAAAATCTGGTTTTAGAACCATGTTGGATGGGAAATTTCTCAGTTTAGTGGCAACTTTCTCAGTATTACTATTTTTTCCTATAATTGATGCTGAAGCGTCAAGTAATACTAACTTGTTTGTATCTGCTGAAAATTCACAATTTGATAATCTATTTGCAGGTTCAATGGTTGTTGAAGTTGTAATTAATGATCTTAATTTGAAGGACACAGATGAAGGGGAAGGAGAACCAGACGTAACGATTAATGGTAAATCCTTGCGAATGGTTCAGGCAACTGATGGAAATTGGTATGCATATTTTGCAAATATCAATCAAGCAAAATCTGCTGACGCTACTGTTGGATTGGCAGGAAAAGGATTAGATTTTGGCGAATTTTGTAGTAGGGATACTTCATCATCCGTAATTGGAATTTCTCTTTCTGAAACTGATGGATTTGCAATCCCTAGATCTACTGTTGGTTCAACTAATGGTGATGTATCTTTTTCTGCATGTACTGGATCTCCATCTGGAACAAATATCAACAATGTAGTTCGAAATGCAAAATCTATCAACACAAATTCTAATGTATCTCCAGGTCAAATAGGATTAGACCCTGATGCTTGGCCTCTAATTCAATTATTTTCATTTGACAATGTAAATATCCAATACAATCCTGGTGGACCATCACAGCAAGTTTCTCTGGAATATGATGAAATTCAAAATATTTCTATGGTTCTTGATAGGGATCTATATCCAAATAATTCGGAAGTTTTTCTAACTGTAAATGATTTTCAATTAAATCAGGATCCAACAGATGAAGATTCTTGGACATTTGATATTGGTTCAACACCTTCTACATTTTATCAAGCATATGACAATGCTGGTGTGAGTTCAGCAAATGGTGGAATTGGTTTAGTTGATTTAGTTCCACATCTCTCAAGCATTGGTTTTGAGGATAATGGACAACTTTCAGTAAATTTGGGCCCTATTCTTGAATTACAATCAAATGATGAACAACCCAGTACAAGTGTATTTGATGGAACTACAACATATTCAGAAATCTTAACTCTTGTTGAAGTTGGTCCAAATTCTGGTATTTTTGATAATGCTGATGATAATGATCAATCTACTTTGGGAATTTTAGATGATGCTCCTAGAGGCCAATCAGGTTCAATATCATATAATGACAAATCTGTTTCTATTGTTACTGGTTCTTCATCAGCTTCTGTATCTTTGGTTGAACCTACTCTTAAAATTGGAGATGGTTCTCAATCTCTAAAACCTGGAATTGAATTTCCGGTGGTTTTGATTGATCCTGATTTGAATGTCAATTCTGGTGCTCGTAATGATCTGGATGCATTTAATCCGACAGCAATTATCCCTTCTCTAACTATTGGAAATCCTGTAACTCTAGAGAATGCTAATGATGTTAAATTCCATTTATCATCTCCTTCTTTTGTTGGAGGTAAAGATTCTGATTCGTCTGTGCCTGATTCTAATTCTAACAGGCTCATAATTGATTCACCAACTGCTGATAATGGCTCATATGAAATGATTTCAATAAATTTGGGTATTTCAGCTTCCACACTTTCTTCTACTTTACTTGATATTTCTAAATCTGATACAGATGGGACAAATTGGATAAATTATGATTTAAGATCCTTTGAAAATGATTTAGAAATTTCTGACTTTAGTGATACTTCATTTGCTCTCTATTTTGGAAGTCTGGGAGCTTCTAAAATTACAATAATAGAAGCAGGTGACATCTCATCATCACAGGGATTTGTCCAAATTGATGATTTGAAAGTTGCAAACATTTCTGATGAAAGTGGTATTGTATTTTTGGTAATTGATTTTGATACCAATGGTTCAGGTGATACATTAGTAATTTCTAGTGAAATTACTGAACAACCAATAATGATTGATTTCTTTTCATTTGGAATTGTAAATTCAAATGATGTGAACAATTCCATTTATCGTTTTGAATTGGAAGAGACATCAGATAACTCCTCTACATTTGATGGAACAATGGAATATTCGGTTGCAAATACGTTAAACATTTTAGATCCTGCATTCATACAAACTATTCAACCAATTGATGATCAAATCAAATTCATTATTACTGATAGATTAGTAGATGATGAAGGAATATCCATATCCTATTCTGATCTTGATGTAACTGGCGTATTTACAACAACATCTACAAAATCTGACATTAACACAAGTTCTGGTGTTTTATCTTCAAATTCTAAATCATATCGTTTCGGTCAACCTGTAACAATAACTTTGAATGATCCTGATCTTAATCTAAAAAATGATTTAGTTGATATTTATTTTACAGTCAATGATCCTAATTCAGAAAATGTTGATACTGTAGGAAAAGATGGAATTATTTTACTTGAGGTTTTGATTAAAGACATTCGTTACGAGCGTTGTACAATTGATGGAATTGAATATGGTGGTTTGGGGGCTAGTGGTTTTTCACTTGTAGAAACTGGATCCAATACCGGAATTTTTGAGGGTGTATTCAAAATGCCATCAAAAATATGTAACAAGTCTGGAACTGAATTAATCTCTTCAGCTGGAGGAAGTCTTGATGCAAAATATTATGATTCTAGAGACGGTTTTGGAAATGCAAATACATTCAGTCTTTTGAGAAATACATCTACATCGTTTTACACAGCACCACAACTTAGTGAATATGAAATTGTAAAACCTGTGACAGATAATATTGAAGAAATTGTTCTTTCAGGAAGTTTGGATAATCATAGAAGAGGAATTCCAATATCTGTTCTCATTACGACTCCTGATGGTACCACTCAAAATTTTGCTGCCTTGGTATCTAGCAGTGGAAATTATCGATCTGTAATTAGCATTAATGAAAATTCTATGGTGGGAGTTTATGACATTGAACTGTCTCATAATGGTGAATATGTAAAAACAATTTCATTTGTAGTTTCTGAACAAGAAATTCCTCAATGGATTAAAAATAATGCAAAATGGTGGTCTTCTAATACTGTTTCTGATTCTGAATTTATTTCTGGACTTGAATTTCTGATCCAAGAGGGACTGATCACAATCTATCCTGGTTCATCCATTGTAGTTTCTGAACAAGAAATTCCTGATTGGATTAAAAATAATGCAAAATGGTGGGCAAATGATCAAATCTCTGATGATGACTTTGTAAAATCAATTCAATACTTGGTCAAAAAAGGTATCATAAGAATATAATCTGGTCAATTTTTCTTTCATTGAAAACATAAATAGCACAAACCAATGAATCAAATTGAAAATGAGGCTAACTGGATTCTTAGCATTTGTATTATTATCTATTTCAATTCTATCTTATGGCATGAGCGATGTTGCTTTTGCAACAAGTGATCCTAATCCTGCATTACCTGTATCTACTGATATAGACATTGCATCCAATGGTGCATCTGTAACAATTTCTGGAAATGTCAAAGACTATGATTCTTCATCTGGAAAAGGACTTACTTTCATCATTACTTCACCTGACAATAATATTGTAGGAATTGGTCAAATGACACCTGCTTCTGATGGATCATTTACAAAAACTGTCATTGCTGGTGGTCCGTTATGGAAAACAAATGGAGATTATAATGTTGAATTTCATTATGGGGCAGATTCTTCTAAAGTTTCAGTAAATTATGTTGGTGGAGAACAAGTAATCAGTGGTCAACCAGAACCAACACCTGAGCCAGAACCAGAACCAACACCTGAGCCAGAACCAGAACCAACACCTGAGCCAGAACCAGAACCAACACCTGAGCCAGAACCAACATGTGGAGCCGGAACTCAATTGGTAAATGGAATCTGTCAAGTAGTAAAAACTGACGAACCAAAAGATGGTGGCGGTTGTTTAATTGCAACAGCAGCATATGGCTCTGAGTTAGCACCACAAGTTCAATTCCTTAGAGAAATTAGAGATAACACTGTAATGAGTACATCATCTGGTGCGGCATTCATGTCTGGATTTAACCAATTATACTATTCATTCTCACCAACAATTGCTGATATGGAAAGAGAAAATCCAATGTTCCAAGAAGCAGTTAGAGCATTTATCACTCCAATGGTTTCAACATTA
>Ga0265309_10001515_pt1 | contig 10221 bp, 6 predicted proteins | sample Helome_FD_192492 | JGI IMG/M metagenome (GOLD analysis project Ga0265309, IMG submission 192492) | Marine sediment microbial communities from subtidal zone of North Sea - Hel_20160524 (Illumina Assembly) | ecosystem: Environmental > Aquatic > Marine > Subtidal zone > Sediment ...
AAGGCTTGATACGAGTGATTGATCCGGCTCGCAAGAAACCTCGTTCGGATCCGAGCAAACAAAGGTAGGGCGTTATAGCTGAGTGCCCTCCCGCATCACTTCGCTTTGCCCTGTGCCGCGACCGCCGCCGCGGCTTTCGCCACAGCCTCGGGATCGCCCAGGAATTCGCGTGACACGGGTTTCAGGTCGTCGTCCAGTTCGTAGGCCAGCGGTATTCCGGTCGGAATATTGAAGCCCGTGATTTCTTCGTCGGAAATCTCATCGAGCATTTTTACCAGCGCGCGCAAGCTGTTGCCGTGTGCTGCGATCAGAATATTCTTGCCCTCCTTGAGGTCGGGCGCGATCAGGTCGTTCCAGCACGGCATCACCCGTTCCAGCGTGAGCAGAAGCGACTCCGTGCCCGGCAAGTTATCGACCCCTTTATATCGTGGGTCGAAACATGGATGGCGTTCGTCGTCTGCATCGAGCTCGGGCGGGGGGATATCGTAACTGCGGCGCCAGATATGAACTTGTTCGTCGCCATACCTGGCGGCGGTCTCGGCCTTGTTGAGTCCCTGCAGCGCGCCGTAGTGTCGCTCGTTCAGGCGCCAATCGCGCACGACTGGAATCCACATGAGGTCCATCTCGTCGAGTATGTACCAGAGCGTACGAATCGCTCGCTTGAGTACGGATGTGTAGGCAATGTCGAACTCGAATCCGAGCTCCGATAGCAGCCGTCCTGCGTCTATGCCTTCCTGAATGCCTTTTTCCGTCAGATCGACGTCTTTCCAGCCTGTGAACAGGTTCTTCAGGTTCCAGTCACTCTGCCCGTGACGGCAGAGTACGAGCTTGCCAGCCATTGCTTCTCCGTGTTGTCCTGCGACGAGCTTACTGTCGCTTTCAGGTTAATGTCAGTTCGCGAAGTTCCTGTGCGGCGACCGACAGCGTAGCAAAATCGACGTTGCCGCGTAGTTTCATTTCTTCGATCATGTCCGTGAAGTGTGTCACTTCGGTTTCGCGCTTACCCAACCATTTCCTGGCGACTATTCCCGGGTCGGCTGTACCTCGACGCGTCAGGAGCCGTAACGCGACATCCCGGCGGATCCGGTAAAACTCGTCGCGCAGGTTGCTGCGAGCCTTTGCCTGCCAGCGCCCCGAGACCAGCAGATCTTCGGCGCAATGATGCAGCCAGTGTAGTCCGAGCACGTCGTTGAAAGCAGAGTACATACGGGCGGCATCGAGCACGTCGCGCTTGCGCTCCGCGGCGATGTCGGCAATATCCAGTGCCGCGCGAGTTAGCAGCAGCAACGACATTCGGCTTGCGAGCTTTTCCGGCACGCCCATCGCGATCCAGGCCTTCTCCGCGTTTTCGTTACGGACACGACTGGCCTTCGACAGGTAGGTACCCGAGCGCGTGTAAATTCGTGCCATGCCATCTTTGAGTCGTTTGACCGTGGTGACAATATCGAGCTCGTCTCCGTATTGCTCGATGAGCCAGTAGCAGGCGTGGCGCAGCGAGCGGCTAACCTCGAACATCATCGAGACCTGGGCGGCAGCCGGGATCTTGAGGTCCAGAGATTCGATGGTGTGCAGTAACGGCCCCGTCCGACAGACTATACGGGCGACCTCATACGCGCGGGCGATCGTCACGACGTTCGCGCCCGTATCGACCTGCGCCCGCCTGACAAAGGCCGGGCCCATCCGGTTGACCAGTGCGTTCGAAATCAGTGTCGCGAGAATCTGTCGGCTCAGGCGGTGCCCAGGGATAAGGTCAACGTAGCGTTTGCGCAGCACGGTCGGGAAATATCGCTCCGGGTCTAGCTCCAGGAAATCCTCGAGCGTTTCGTGGGAATCGATCAGGCCGTTAAAGAGGTCGATCTTCGCGTAACTCAATACGACCGCCAGCTCTGGTCGCGTAAGGCCTTGTTTTCGGTTTCGCCGCTCATCAATCTCGGCTTCGTCGGGAAGGAATTCGAGATCGCGGTCGAGCAGTCCCGCGTGCTCAAGATCGGAGATCAGCCTCGCAGTCTCGTCGAGGCGATCGGCCGAGAGCGTCTCGGTCATACTGATAGACTGGGTCTGCAGGTAATTATTGCGTAACACCTGTCTTGCGACGTCTTTAGTCATGGAAGCCAGCAGCTCATCGCGCTTCGCACGCGACAGGCCTTTTCGTTTCATGGCATCGCTCAACAATATCTTGATGTTGACCTCGCGGTCCGAGCTGTCGACGCCTGCCGAGTTGTCGATGAAGTCCGTGTTGATTCGCCCGCCGAGCAGGCTGAACTCGATCCGGGCACGCTGCGTAAGACCAAGGTTGCCACCTTCACCGATGACTTTACATCGCAACTCATCAGCATTGACGCGCACTGCGTCGTTGCTTCGATCTCCGGCATCAGAGTGTCCCTCGCCACTGGCCTTGGCGTAAGTGCCGATGCCGCCATTCCATAACAGGTCAACCGGCATCCTGAGAATGGCGCGAATCAGCTCATCGGGTTGCAGCGAAGTGGCATCGATGTCGAGAAGTTTGCGTACCTCGTTGCTGATGCGGATGGTCTTCGCCTGGCGCGAGAAAACGCCGCCGCCCTTGGAGATCAATGCCTCGTCGTAATCGTCCCAGGTCGATCCGGGTTTGCGGAACAGCCGTTGCCGCTCCCGAAAACTCAGCGCCATATCCGGCGTCGGGTCGAGAAATATTCGCCTGTGGTTGAAGGCGGCGACGAGCTGAATCTTTCTCGACAACAACATGCCGTTGCCGAATACGTCGCCGCTCATGTCGCCGATGCCGGCTACGGTAAAGGGTTCCTTTTGCGTGTTCAGACCCTGTTCGAGGAAGTGACGCTTTACGGCCTGCCAGGCGCCCCGGGCAGTAATGCCCATTTTCTTGTGGTCGTAGCCTGCCGAGCCGCCGGAAGCGAACGCATCGTCGAGCCAGAAACCGTACTCAGCGGATATGCTGTTCGCAATATCGGAAAATGTCGCCGTGCCCTTGTCAGCCGCGACCACGAGGTAGGGATCGTCTCCGTCACGACGCACGACTCGCCCCGGGGGCACGACCGTGCCATCCACGACGTTGTCGGTAACGTCCAGGAGGCCCCGGATAAATGTCTTGTAACAGTGGACGCCGTTTTCCAGGATCGCCGCGCGATCACCGACCGGGGCGCGCTTGGGGAAAAAGCCGCCTTTGGCACCGGTCGGGACGATGACCGTGTTCTTAACGACCTGGGCTTTCATGAGGCCGAGCACCTCTGTCCGGAAGTCCTCTCGGCGGTCGGACCAGCGCAGGCCGCCGCGTGCGACCTCACCGCCTCGAAGGTGCACGCCCTCTACTTCCGGCGAATAGACAAAGACCTCGAAATACGGCCGCGGCAACGGAATTTCGGGCAGTCTGGCAGGATCAAGCTTGATCGAAATATAGGATTTGCGCGGGCCCTCGGGTGTCCCATCGACCGTCCGGTAATAATTGCTGCGCAGTGTGGCGTTGATGCCACCGGCAAACGCGCTCAGGATACGATCCTCGTCCACGTTGCGCGCCTTTGCGACGCCCCGGTCGACGGACGCGCGGATCTTCCTCAGCTCGCGGCTGCGCTTCGTTTTCGACATGTCAGGATCGAATTGTGTCTCGAACTGACGAACCAGCAATTGTGCCAGCCCGGCGTGTGCAACCAGCACGTCTTCCATGTAAGCCTGGCTGAAGGGCAGCCCCAGTTGTTGTATGTGTTTCGCATAACAGCGCAGCAACGTTGTTTCCCGCCAATCGAGGCCGGCGCTGATGATCAGGCGATTGAGTCCGTCGCTTTCGACGTCGCCGCGTAACGCCGACATGAAACAGTCTTCGAATCGCTGCGAGATTGCCTCGATATCGACGGTTTCGCCGCTTTCGTGGCGCAGGTGAAAGTCCTGAATCCAGAAGCGTTCGCCGGTGGTCAGATTCACTTCGTAGGGCCGTTCCGTATAAACGTCCACGCCCATGTGCTCGAGTACGGGTAGCGCCTCCGACAATGCGATCGGTTCATCGCGGCTGTAAATGATGAAATGCATGTGACCCGGCTCCGAGTCAGCAGGCACGTAAAGGCTCACGGCGCGCGAGCTTGAGTCCCGCACCATGCCGTCAATACATCGTATATCCGAGCAGGCCTCCTTGGGTGCAGTATCGTCCTGAAAGCCGGCCGGGAACACGCCGTTGTACTCGCGATACAGTCGCGAACCCTCGTCGGGGCCGAACGCGTCAAGGAGTTCCGCGCGCAGCCTGTCAGACCAGGTGATTACGAGGTCGGCGATCTGCTCCTCGATATGGTGGATGCTGATACGCGGGCGCTGTTCCAAAGACGTGCGTACGATAAGGTGCACTCGGGCGAGCGCGGAGTCGGAGATCTGCACGGCCGAGTCGACCGACGTGCCGGCAAAAGCCTCCATCAGAAGCGTCTCGATCTGTCGCCTGATGGCCGTCGTGTATTTCTCGCGCGGCACGTACACGAGACATGAGAAAAAACGCCTGAATGTATCCCTTCGCAGGAAAAACTTGACGTGTTGGCGATCTTGCAGGTTGAGAACGCCGAGGGTCGTTCGAGCCAGGTCCTGTATTGAGCTCTGGAAAAGCTCTTCGCGGGGATAGGTCTCAATGATGTGTAACAGCGCTTTGCCACGATGTCCGGACACATCAACATGGGTGCGCTCAAAAACCTTCTGTACCTTGTGTCGCAGCAAAGGGATAAATCTGGGGCTTTCGCTGTATGCCACGGACGTCAACAAGCCGATGAAACGGCGTTCGCCAACGGCATTACCCTTCTTGTCGTAGATCTTCACGCCTATGTAATCGAGGAATGCCTGTCGATGAATTGTTGAACGCGAATTGGCCTTGGTCAGAATCAACCAGTCGCGTGAGCGCGTCAGACGCCGCATTTCCGCGGTGAGTTCAATCCCGGTGTCGCCTCGCTCTTCCCGGCTCAACAGGCCAAGTCCGGAGCCCTTCACCGATTTCAGAAATATGCGCTTGCCGCGTTTCGACAACGAGTATTCGCGATATCCCAGGAACGTGAAATGTTCGTCTTCCAGCCAGTCGAGCAGCGCCTGGCTCTCCGTGCGCAGCAAGGGATCGACACCTTTGGGTCCGTATTCCAGCAGGTCACGCGTTTCCCGCATGCGCTGGCGCATCTTGCCCCAGTCGCGTACGGCAACGCGGACATCCGACAGAACCTTTCTAATTTCCTGGCGCAGGACCTTCAGTTCGTTTTCATCGACCACGCGGTCGGTCGCAAAACGAACAAACGATTCGGGGCGCGCATCTTCATCATCCGCACCCGGGATCGATGTCACCCGGCCTTCTTTGTCACGCTTGACCAAGATGATCGGGTGCACCGTAATGTGCACGGCCAGATGATGGCGATTAATCGCAGCGGCCACCGAGTCGACAAGAAACGGCATGTTATCGTTGACCATCTCCACGAACGTGAATGCGGAGCTGTAGCCGTGTTCTTTTTCTGTCGCGTTGAAGACCCGAAGCAGTGCCTGACCCTTTCTGCGTTGCGCGGCGAACTCGAGATGGTCGAGCGCGATGCGCGCCATTATGTGCTCGGATCGGCCCTGCATGTCTTCGACGGGTACGTCGGCAAAATACTGGTCCAGGTAGCCGCGGACCTCTGCTTTTTTCTTGATAATGCGCGAGGTGACGGGGGATGCAATGATCGAGTCAACAATAACTTGCCTGATGTCCCCGATGCGACGGTTTTCGTGTGATGTCACTGCATTTGCTCCGACCGGAAACGCCGGCCCAACAGGTTGATTATTATGTGTCTTATTCGCGTGCTGCGGCTATTGATCGTGGCTCCTGGGAAGAGCTCCGCATTATACAGTAATCGCATCTGCAACAAATTCTCTCAGAACGTCGGCTCGTGACACAAATGGCCTACAATGTGGTGCTATGAACGGCTGATAAATCGATCCCGATGAAAAGACGCGAACTCGAGCAATCCATCCATACAGATCTGTCTCGCGATGATGATTACAGCGGCTATTTGCAGCTCGATCGGCTGCTGACTGCGCAGACACCGCTCAGCGATCCGCCGCACCATGACGAGATGCTGTTCATCATCCAGCATCAGGTTGCGGAGCTGTGGATCAAGCTACTCATTCATGAGGTCGGCGGCGCGATACGGCACATGCAGAATGACGCGATGGCTCCGGCCATCAAGAACCTTGCGCGTGTGCGGCATATCCAGAATCAGCTGTATAACCAGTGGAAGGTACTGGATACGCTCACACCCAGTGAATATGCCGAGTTCCGGCACGTCTTCGCTAAAGCCTCCGGTTTTCAGTCCGCACAGTATCGGATGCTCGAATTTGCGCTTGGCAACAAGAGTCGTTCCACGTTGCGTGTGCACGAGCACCAGCCGGAGTGGCACGCGCGGCTGGTTGCGGCGCTGGAATCCCCGAGTCTCTACGAGGAATTCCTGATGCATCTTGCTCGTGAGGGTATGCCGGTGCCCAAGCGAGTACTCGATCGTGACTTCAGCGAGACGCGAGATGTGGATTCAGCGGTTGTCGATGTCCTGCGCGAAGTTTACGAGAATCGTTCCCGGTATTGGGAGCGCTACGAAACCTGCGAAGCACTGGTCGATATCGGCAACAATTTTCAGTTCTGGCGGTTTCACCACATGAAGACTGTCGAAAGGATCATCGGCTACAAGCGCGGTACCGGGGGGTCATCGGGCGTACCGTTCCTTAAGAAAGCGCTGGATATCGAGTTCTTTCCGGAACTACTGCAGGTTCGTACCGAGATCGGTACCGACGAAAAGACCTGATCAGCGCTTATCGAGCAAGCGCGCGCGCGCCAGCAAACGATCCATGATGATTCTGAGTTTCTCGGTTTCGTCGTCGCTGATCTCCTGAAGCAGGTCGCGCTCGAACTTCAGGGCGAGCGGCGCGATCTCGTCGTGCACGCGGCGGCCCTGTTCGGACAGGTTCAGAATCGAGCGACGGCGGTCGGCGTCAGCAAACTCGCGGTCAATACGGCCGTTCTTGACCAGCTTGGTCACGGCGCGACTGACGGCGACCTTGTCCATGAGCGTGCGCTCAGCAACTTCTACTGCCGATAATCCCGGGAAGCGACCGAGTATGGCAATGACACGCCATTCGGGTATCGATAAGCCGAATCGTTCCTCGTAGACATGCGCGATCATCGTGCTGACTGTGTTGGACAGGATCGAGAGCCGGTAAGGCAGAAAATCCTCGAGTATCAGTTCTTCACTCATAGTTGCCAATTTATCATGCAAGGTGGGGCAGGGCGAGATACTCGGTTGATTGCATTTCGACCAGGCGGCTGATTGTGCGGTCGAATTCAAACGTCAGTCGATTTCCCTGGTACAAGGAATTTACCTCGACATCAGCCGAGAGAATCAGTTTTACGCGCCGATCGTAGAACTCATCGACGAGCGCGATGAACCGTCGCGCCTGGTTTTCGAGTGTCTCATCAAATCGAGGTACTCCGGAGACGATCACGGTTGGGTACCAGCGAGCAATCTCGATGTAATCGTTTTGACTGCGGGGGCCATCACACAGATCTTCGAAGCGAAACCAGGCTATACCCTTGGCACACTTGCGCGCGCGTATCTTGCGACCGTAGACATCGAGCGCCTGGTCTGACCGGATCTGGCTGGATGCGGACTCGTCGAAGAAGAATGCCAGTCTCTCCTCGGCGCGAGCGTCGTCGGGAGAAAGAAAGGTCCCGGCCTTCTGCAGCAGCCTTAGTCGATAGTCGATGCCGCCATCCATATTGACGATGCTCGTGTGTCGCTTCAACAGCTCGATAGCTGGCAGGAAACGTTGTCTCTGCAAACCGTCCTTGTACAAGTCATCGGGTTTCGAATTGGAGGTAGCGACCAGGGTGACCTGGCGACGGAACAATCCTTCCAGCAGGCGCGCGAGGATCATCGCGTCGCCAATATCGCTGACAAAAAACTCGTCGAAGCACAGCACTCGAGTATGGCCGGCAATATCGGCCGCAACTCTGTCGAGCGGGTCATCGACATTACCCAGCGACTTAAGGCGATCATGAACCTCGTGCATCATGCGATGGAAGTGGATTCTTCGTTTCGCTTTTAACGCGAGAGTCTCGAAGAACAGATCCATGAGAAAGGTCTTGCCGCGACCTACGCCTCCCCAAAGGTACATTCCGCGTACAGCCGCACTCTGTGCACCGCGTTTACGCCTGAACAGGGTCCGCAGGCCGCCGCCAACGGGGCGACGTTCGCTCAGGCGCGTCTGCAATTCCTCGAGTTGGTTGATGATTTCGACCTGCGCAGGATCCTCGACGTGGCCTTCACGGCGCAGGCTGTCCTCATAGGCGTCACGTATGCTCAATCTACCGTCAATCCTGTATATGCGCTGATGTGGCTGCACGACAAGATTACAGTGCGAACTTATGGGCCGCCATAGAGGCTGTTAAGATACGCGATCACTGGAACGGGAGACCCTGCAAAAATGTCGGAATCGAACGAACGCGAATCGATGGAATTCGACGTCGTGATTGTCGGCGGTGGGCCCGCCGGGCTTGCCGCCGCGTGTCGTCTGCTACAGCTCGACGACAGCCTGTCTGTCGTCGTTGTCGAAAAAGGTTCCGAAATCGGCGCGCACATACTATCGGGTAACGTGTTCGAGCCGACCGGCCTCAACGAACTCTTCCCGGACTGGAAAGAGAGGGGAGCGCCGGTAAAGACGGCCGTGACGGGCGACCTCGTGCACTACCTGACGGGCGACTCGGCGGCCGTACGCGTGCCCGGCCTGTTCTTGCCAAGGCCGATGCACAACCACGGCAACTACATCATCAGCCTGGGGCAGCTCTGCCAGTGGCTGGGCGAGCAGGCCGAGGCGATGGGCGTGAATGTGTTCCCGGGATTTGCGGCTTCGGAAGTGCTGTACGACGCTGAAGGAAGGGTGACGGGTGTCGCGACCAGTGACTTGGGGGTAGGCAAGGACGGCCAGAAGAAGAGCATCTACCAGGCTGGCTATGAATTGACCGGCAAGTACACGATTTTCGCCGAGGGAGTTCGCGGCAATCTGAGCGAGCAGGTCATGACGCGCTTCGATCTGCGCGCGGATGCCGACCCGCAGCATTACGGCATTGGCATCAAGGAAGTCTGGGAGATCGATCCGGCAAAACACCAGGAAGGCCTGGTTGTTCACACGACCGGGTGGCCGCTCGACAACCGCACCGAGGGTGGTGGCTTCCTGTATCACGCGGCCAATAACAAGGTCTTCCTGGGCCTGATCATCGCCTTGAACTACAAGAACCCGCACCTTTCCACGTTCGACGAATTTCAGCGCTGGAAACTGCATCCGAAGATCCGCACCTATCTCGAAGGCGGCAAACGCGTTGCCTACGGAGCGCGGGCCGTTAACAAGGGTGGATTACAGTCACTGCCAAGACTCACGTTTCCCGGCGGTATGCTCGTCGGCTGCGGCGCCGGATTCCTCAACGGCGTGAAGATCAAGGGTGCCCACACAGCGATCAAGACCGGAATGTTGGCGGCCGAGAGTGTTCACAAGGCGTTGTCTTCGGGCGATGCCGGACAGTCGGACCTTGTGGATTTTGAGGCGAGCGTCAAGAACTCCTGGGTTCACAAAGAATTGCATAAAGGACGTAACTTTGGGCCCGGATTGCACAAACTGGGTGTGTTCCTCGGAGCGGCGTTCGCGTTCATCGATCAGAACATCTTCTTCGGCAAACTGCCATTTACGTGGCACAACAAAGAGCCGGACCATGAGTCGTTGGTCAAAGCATCGGACGCGAAGCCAATCGAATATCCGAAACCCGATGGGGTGATTACATTCGACAAGCTGTCCTCGGTCTTTCTGTCGAGCACCAATCACGAAGAGGACCAGCCGTCGCACCTCAGGCTCGAGGACGATGCGCTACCGGTCGAGTTCAACCTGCCGAACTACGATGAGCCGGCGCAGCGTTATTGCCCTGCCGGCGTTTATGAGATCGTGGAAGAAGGCGGTGAGCCGCGTTTTCAAATCAACGCGCAGAACTGTGTGCACTGCAAGACCTGCGATATCAAGGATCCGCGGCAGAACATCAAATGGGATGTTCCCGAAGGCGGCGGCGGACCGAATTACGCGAATATGTGACGACTCACCACCACTTCCCCACGACCTTCAGATCCGGCAATCGGCCGACATATTTACCGGCGGACTGTCTCGCTGCGCTCGCCTGATGTCTCGCCGGCAAACATCTCGTCCAATTGC
>Ga0265309_10001517_pt1 | contig 10214 bp, 7 predicted proteins | sample Helome_FD_192492 | JGI IMG/M metagenome (GOLD analysis project Ga0265309, IMG submission 192492) | Marine sediment microbial communities from subtidal zone of North Sea - Hel_20160524 (Illumina Assembly) | ecosystem: Environmental > Aquatic > Marine > Subtidal zone > Sediment ...
CCATTGCTGATCGGCGTCGCATACCGGGAATTTGCCCCGAAGGCTGCAGCAAAACTCCTCCCGGTTATCAATAAAATCGGTATGGTCTTCCTGCTGCTCACCCTGGTGCTTACCCTGGTGATCTACGGGCGCGATTTGCTCGGTCTCGTGGGCAGTTTCGCCCCCGGCGCCCAGGTACTGTTCTTCGTCGCGATCACGGCACTTTCCTACGCAATCCATTTCCGCCTGGAGCAGCCGCAGCGCAGCGCGATGGCGCTTGCGATGTGCACGCGCAACATCGCCGCGGTGTTTGCAGCCTTTTTCGGCATTACCCAGGCGCCACCGGGCATGTTCGTGATGATCGTGCTGGTCGTTCCGCTCGCGCTGATCGTTGCGCTGATTGCGGCACGCCTGTTTGCGCGACAGAGTCCAGATGTGAATCCTAAGTAATCAGACAGAAGAGGTCACAGTGATGGCGACAAGCATGGCAAAAGCACCGAACGTGCGCGCAGTTGAGACACCGGGCCAGCGGACCGTTTACAGCATGTGTGGCATGTGCGCAGTCCGCTGCCCGATGGAAGTGACAGTCGAAGACGGCCGGGTGACATGGTTACAAGGCAATACAAAGGACCCGGCCATTGGCGCCAGCCTCTGCGCAAAGGGGGCCGCCGGTCTCGCTTTCGAATTTGACGACCAGCGGCCTCAGACGCCGCTGATCCGCAAGGGCCCGCGCGGCGGTGGAGAATGGCGGCGGGTTTCCTGGGATGAGGCACTGGATTATATCGCAGAGAAGCTGCACGCCACGATTGAGCAGCATGGTGCGCGTGGCATTGCCTTGTCCGATCGCGGTGGTCCATTCACGGATCTTACCCGTACCTTCATCCATGCGCTTGGCTCGCCGAACTATTTCAACCACGATGCCACCTGCGGCGGAAACGTGCATAATGCGTCCAGGTCATTGTTCGGGTTCAGCCATGCCGAGTTGATTTTCGACCTGAAGAACACCAAGCACATCGTCCTTTATGGCCGCAACATCGTAGAATCCATCATGGTCAAGGAAGCCAAGGCTTTCATGGGCGCGATGGCGAATGGTATGAAGTGCACCTATATTGATCCACGCGCCAGCGTTACGGCCTGCAAGGCGACGCGGTACTGGCAGGTCCGGCCAGGAAGCGACTATGCGCTTAACCTCGCACTGATCCATGAGATTCTGAAACAGGAAATTTACGACAGGGAGTTTGTGGCGAAATTTGTCGACGGCATGGACGCGTTGCGGGAGGCCGTGGCGACCACGACACCGGAATGGCAGGAAGAGCACACCGGAATTACCGCCGACCAGCTTCGTGAATTCGTCCGGGAAATCGCTGTCGACGCGCCGCAGGTCGTCTTCCACCCGGGCTGGATGACCGCCCGCCACAAACAATCGTTTTACGTCAGCAGGTCCACACTCATCCTGAATGCGCTGATGGGCAACATCGAAATCCCCGGCGGTCTGATCATGGGTAAGTCGCCTGCCCAATACGATCGCAAGGGGCTGAATGCACTGACGGCAAGGGTTGCGCCCGTCGAAGAGCCACGCGTCGATGGCGCAGGCTCCGAGCGGCCAACCTGGGACCCGGCCATCGGCATGCTGCATCGGCTTTTCGCAGCAATGGAAACCGGTAAGCCTTATGGCGTTGGCGCATATTTCGCCTACCGGCACGATCCGCTGACCGGTATGCCGGACCGCGAGGCGATGTTGCACGCGATGGAGCATCTGGACCTGCTGGTATCCATCGATGTTCGCTATTCTGAAACCGCGTGGCAATCCGATGTCATCCTGCCGGAGTCGACCTATCTCGAAAGGGCCAACATCCTGTTCCAGGCGAACGGCCCAGTACCCGTCTTCGGGATGCGGGACCAGGCCATTGCCCCCCGCTATGACAGCCGCCCCGCGTGGTGGATCTTCCGCGAAATCCTGCGGCGCATGGATATCAAGGACACGCTCGACTTCGAGAGCATTGAAGAGATCTGGGACTACCAACTCGACGGCACCGGCGTCTCTATTGCCGATATGCGTGAAGCAGGGATGGCAGTGCTGGCCGAAGCGCCCAGGTTCATAGCGCGCGATGAGATCCGGTTCAGGACACCGTCGGGCAAGATAGAGATCGTGTCCGACAGCCTGCTAAAGGCAGGCCTGCCTGCCCTGGCACCGTACTCACCGCACACAGCGCCGACGGGGGATGCGTTCACGCTGCTGTTCGGACGCCCGGCTACGCTGGCGCACGGCCAGTCCCTCAATAATCCGATTCTGCGCGATATTGCGCCCGAGCAGGAGCTCTGGATTCATCCTGACCGTGCCGGCCCACTTGGGATCACGGACCGGGCCAGTGTCGAGGTACAGGGCGCTGGCAAATACCGCGGGACACTCAAGGCCAGGGTAACCCCGTGGATTCACCCCGAGGCGGTCTTCATGCTGCACGGCTACGGGGCCACGGTTCCACTTGCCACGCGAGCCGTTGGCGTCGGAGTCGCCGACCAGCGGCTCCAGGGTGGCAAGCTCGACGAATTCGACCCGGCAGGCGGCGGCTGTGCACTGACCGAAACCATCGTGCGGGTCAAACCCGCTGCGACCGGAGGACTTCAGCCATGAGCAAGTACATATTGCAGCATGATGAACCCAATTGCATCGGGTGCCGTGCCTGTGAAGTTCACTGCACGTCCAACAAGGGTCTCGGACCCGGTCCTTCGCCCTGCAAGATCGTGTCTGCCGGCCCGGTTGATGTCGATGGACAGCCGCGTATGCATTTCACCTTCATGCCATGCTTTCACTGCGAAGAACCATGGTGTGTGAAGGCCTGCCCGACAGGGGCAATGCAGAAGCGCGAGAAGGACGGCATCGTCTTTGTGGAATCCAGCATTTGCATCGGGTGCAAATCCTGCATCACCGCCTGCCCATGGGGCACACCACAGTGGAATCCTGAGACCAACAAGGTTGTCAAATGCGATTTCTGCATGGACCGGGTTGATGCTGGTCTGAAACCGGCCTGCGTGACCAAATGCGTGACCGGATGCCTGTCCTTTGGTGTCGCCAACGAGGTGCCGGACCCGCGTCGGGAACGTTATGCACGCTTTCTTCTGGCGGAGGCCGCCCGCGAGGTGGAGTCCGACGGGAGCGACAAACCATGAGCGGGCAGCCGACGCTTCCCACCTGGCTCAACATGGGTGACGCCACGCCCGCACAGACTCTTGGCGATGCGCTTCCGGGTTTTGAGCGGGCGCAGACGCTTTCGCCGCTGCAACGGGTGCAGCACTTGCAGACGGCTGCGTTGGCTGAAAGCCACGGCTCCGGTCAACCCGTCGATCATATCTGGCGAAATTTCCTGAGGGGCAATGGCCCGTCGACCATCGTCATCGATGCGACGGGTCTGGACCCGGAATCGCTCGGAGCGTACGCCGTTCTGGACGGTGCGCCCTGGCTGGTCGCCGAGGGCGTGATAATCGCCCTCGGCTTACGTAATAGCGGCACAATCGAACTCCGCCTGCCCGAAGACCGGGCCGGACACGAGGCAGCGTTTCTCAACTCCGTGGACTCGATCCGTTCACTCGCCAGGATCACGAAGCCCGGTCACTTGCTGGAAATCAAGCGAGTCAGTCGGTCGACCTGCTGGGGTGACCGGCAGCCTGCCCCCGAAACAAGGTTGGTCCATGACCCGGAGACATGGTGCCGCATAGCCCTATCCTTTGCCGGTGAATCAAAAACCGAGGGTTCGTTGATTACCTTGCGCCAGGGCCTGGAACAACGCGGACTGGTGCAAATGGCGCATGACGCCACCCTTCGGGCGCAGATCGATGCCTGGGGCGGTGGCGTGGAGGTGCACGACGGGGACGCGATCCTGGCGTTTGACGACGGAATGGGAGGATATCTTCCCCTGTCCGCCGCAAATATTGCCTGCGACCCGGTCTCATTTGCCTCGGTCGAGGTCATCCCGGCGCCCTCCAGCCTGATGGTCATGGCAGAAGGCGTTTGCGTCGTGAAACAAACCCGGCGCGCGCTCTATCGCCACTGGCAACTGGCCGAGCATGAACCTCATCAGGTACGTGGGCTTCTCGCCCGAGCGGCGCGGCTCACAGCCGAAATCACGCTTGGACGCGGCGACGCGGGACACCTCGCCGCACTCGACGAGATCGCCCTCCGACTTACCGTCCAGGGTCTCGCTGCTGCCTGGCCGTTGGCCAGTTCGCTGCGACACTATCGCGATCAATGGGAAAGCCACGTGAGTCGCATATCCTGCCCCGAAGGAATCTGCCTTGAACGACCGGCTGCGCCTTGCCACCGCACCTGTCCTGCGAACATCGATATTCCGAGTTTCATTGCCCATATCGGCCATGGAGACTATCGATCTGCAATCGAAGTGATACGGCGCGATAACCCGCTTCCGCTGGTCTGCGGCTTGATTTGTCCGGCACCGTGCGAGTCCGCCTGCGTGCGGGATTCCGGCAATGGCGCGGTGTTCATCCGGCCACTCAAGGCCAAGGCGGCCGAGCACTGCCTGGCTGATGGCGGCTACCCGCAACCCGAGATGGCACCCGACACGGGTAAGCAGATCGGCATCATTGGTTCGGGTCCATCCAGCCTCACGGCCGCCTATTACCTACGCACTTACGGCCACCGGGTCGAGATTTTCGAGGCGCTGGAACATGCGGGTGGGCAGCTCCGCTACGGCATTCCCGCGTACCGCCTGCCGCCCGATCTGCTCGACATGGAGCTCGAGCAGATCCGTGTGTTGGGTGTCCAGATCCACACCAACGCAACGGTCAATAACCTTGAAGAGTTCCGCAAGGATTTTGATGCTGTCTTCCTCGGCCTTGGCACCCAGAGGGCGCGTTTGTTGCCGGTAGAAGGTATCCATCTTCCCTTCGTGCTCGGCGGCATCGAATTCCTGCACGCCGTGCGTAGCAATAAGTCCGTTCGGGTTGGGCCGCGGGTCGTCGTCATCGGTGGTGGCAACGTCTCCATCGACGTCGCCTTGACGGCATTGCGGCAGGGCGCACGTCACGTTGACCTGACCTCGCTCGACAAACGCCGCGATATGTCGGCCAGCCGGCAAGACCTCGAGCAAGCCGTCACCGAAGGCGTGCACCTGTGCCCCGGTTGGGGACCCTTGCGTTTCGAGGAGAACGGTGCAGCAATTTTCCAGTATTGCGAGCGGGTCAAGGACGAGGCCGGTAAGTTCAATCCCACTTACGACACCAACCGCCTGCTGACGCTCGAAGCCGATCATGTCATTCTTGCCACCGGTCAAGGCACCGATCTGAGCTGCATTGAAGGTAGCGATGTCGACAACACGCACGGATTTATCGTCGCCGATCCGAAGACCAAGATGACCACGGAACCGGGTGTCTTTGCCGGTGGCGATGGTCAGCACGGCCCGCGCCTGGCCGTGGATGCAATCCGCTCGGGGAAGTTGGCCGCGGCCTCCATTGATGCCTGGCTGCGCGGGGCATCCATGGAAACCACCGCTGGTCGAGCAGTGCGCCGCGACGATGTGATCCCCCTGCGTGTTGTCGCGCAGGATCGCACCTATCTACCCCGTGCCGTCATGCCGGAGAGGAGCGTCGAGGAGGTTCTCGGCGAGGGGAACTACGTTCAGATCGAGGAGGGCCTGACCGACACGATGGCCCACGACGAGGCCCGCCGCTGTCTGCGCTGTGACGTCTGCATCGGCTGCGGCCTTTGCATGGCGGCATGCAGCGAAATGGGTGTGGAGGCACTGCGTATGTTCGATACGCGGGCTGGCCGGCTGGCCTATTTCGATTTCGAGCGTGCGTCATCCCTGTGTATAGGCTGTAGCGCATGCGCGCAGGTCTGCCCAACTGGTGCTATCCGTATGGAGGATAAGGAAGGTCTGCGCCAGACGGTCATCACGGGAACCGTGGTGCAGGAGCAACCACTGCTGGCTTGCAGCGAATGCGGTGCTCCGACACGGACACCGGCCCATCGGGATTTCGTACGGCACCGCCTGCCTGATCACATGACGGCGCTTCTGGATCGAGAGATATGCCCAGCCTGCGCTCGCCTGCGGACACACCAGCCTAATGCCGTCCTGGACGCGGTTTCAGAGTTGAAGATTTCAATTAAGTAATGAAAGGAGAAGACATGACTAAACCTCAGCAATCCAGAGCTACCACCGGCCGGCTGTTCATTCTCGACCTCAGCGGCGGCAACATATTCTCGGTCAATCCGGACGGGTCCGACCGCAAAGTGTTAATAAGCAAATGCCCGCACCCCGACGGTATTGTCGTGGACGTTGAAGCCGGGTACATCTACTGGACCAACATGGGTAATCCTAATCTGAATGATGGATCAATCGAGCGAGCAGATCTCGACGGACAGAATCGTACGACGATCGTTCCAACAGGTGGAACGTTCACGCCAAAGCAGCTTCACTTCGAGAAGAAGAGCGGCAAGTTGTATTGGTGCGATCGCGAGGGCATGCGCGTCATGCGCTCGAATCTCGATGGTTCACACATTGAGACGTTGGTAGATTCAAGCCAGGGCGAAGCACGACCCGGTCGTGACCAGGAGAAATGGTGCGTCGGGATCACGGTCGATGTCGAGCGTGAGCGGATGTACTGGACACAAAAAGGCCCGGACGACGCCGGGCTGGGGCGCATCTTCCACGCGGGCGTCGACATCCCTGAGGGCGAGACTGCAGCTGAACGCAGCGATATTGAAGTCTTCTTTGATGGCTTGCCCGAGCCTATTGATCTGGAACTCGATCTCGAAACGCGCGTCCTGTATTGGACCGATCGCGGAGACCCACCGCGCGGCAACACGGTAAACCGCGCATCGGTTGATGCGAAACCCGACGCGCCGGAGATTGTCTTCGACCATTTGCAGGAGGGAATCGGTATTGCCCTGGATATTCCCGGTGACCGCATGTTCCTGACCGATCTGGCTGGCACAGTATATACGGCTAAACTCGATGGGTCCGGGAAGCGGCCTTTCCTCGGGGCCCAAGGCAACCTCACCGGCATCGCATTCGCCGAAATACCGCAATAAGAAACTGAAAATATTCAACAGTAGAATCCAGTATGTCCTTTAAAGAATCCATTCACCGAATTGCCTAGGAGAAGACAAAATGACCAAACCTATTGAAATTAAAAAAGTCGCCATTATCGGCGCAGGCACCCTGGGTGCCCAGATTGCGATGGCGGCAGCCAGTTCAGGCTACGACGTCACAGTTTCCGACCCGCACGCCGGAACATTTGATACTACGATCGACAACCTGCACGCAGACTACAAAGAAAAGGGACTCAATCCTGCGATTCTTCCGCTTGATCAATGGGCAAAAACCCGGCAGAAAGTCAGACAGGTCCAGAAGAACGAAGACGCCGCCGGGGATGCCGACCTGGTAGTCGAAGCCATTCCCGAGAACCTCGAGCTCAAACGCTCCGTTTTCAAGCAACTGGGACAAATAGCACCTGCCGATGCGATCCTGACCACCAACAGTTCGTCAATTCCCGTGTCCCGTATGGAAGAGAGCAGTGGCAGGCCTGAGCGCGTCCTCAATACGCATTTCTACATGATACTCGAGGGAATGAACATGGCCGATCTCATGGGCGGCAGCAAGACCCTTCCCGAAGTCCTGGATACGGGCGCCGACTGGATCCGATCTTTGGGGTGCTTGCCCTTAACGGTCAAGAAAGAATTGATGGGATTCTGTTTCAACCGGGTGTGGCGGGCCGTCAAACGCGAAGTGTTGTATATGTGGGGCAATGACTTTGTCGATTTTCGGGATGTCGACCGTGCCTGGATGATGGCATTCGGCCATCATGGGGGTGCCGGGCCTTTCGCGGGCATGGATCATGTAGGACTTGACGTGGTCCATGACATCGAGATGTCGTACTACAATGATTCAAAAGACCCCAAGGATCATCCTCCTGAAGCACTCAAGCAAAAGATTGACAGAGGAGAACTCGGCGTCAAGTCCGGCAAAGGATTCTATTCATATCCCGACCCGGAGTTTCTGCGGGATGATTTCCTGGACCCTAATGGTTGATATGCGGGTAGGCTCCTGAGCCTTAGCCCTGCGAATCGGGTAGGCGTATCCGCTGGGGGTCGACCTGGAAAGTCCAGGGCAGGCCGGCGTTTTTCCAGCCGTTCTTTGTTCGTTTGCCGTCGACCAGGTCACCTTCCATGCCATCGGTAATGTTCCAGACATTGGTGTAGCCGCTCTGCACCAGGATGTTTACGGCCATTGCGCTGCGCCCGCCGGAGCGGCACATCACCAGCAGGGTCTCATCGGGATCGAACCTTTCCTGGACCTGGGGCACGAACTGCTTGTTGACGTCCAGGTCGTAATAGCCTTTTTTTGCTTCCCACCGGTAACTCTGGAATCCCAACGGGATACACTGCGCCATTTCCGGATGGCCGACGAATATGAATTCCTCCGGCGTGCGCACATCAAGCAGTTTGACCTTGTCGGGCGCTGCTTGCCATTTTTCGTAGGCCTCCGCCGAAGTCACATAAAGACCCAGGACCGTTTGTTTCTTTTTCGGAATTTGCTCGTTCATTCAATTACCTCCACGCGTGTCGAACACGCCTTATGCTTTTCGCGCCCCGGCCAGCAGTTCGTCGGTGGCGTCTACTCTTTCCCACGCGAATTCGCTGCGGCCGAAGTGCCCGTAGGCGGCCGTCTTGCGGTAAACCGGCTCCCTCAAATTCAGGTGATCGATGATCCCGTGCGGCGTCAACGGGAACACCCTTCGCACGAGCTTCGACAAGGCCTCGTCGGAGAGCTGTCCGCTTCCGTAGGTGTTTACCAGCACGGACACCGGCTCCACCAGCCCGATACAGTATGCGAGCTGCACCAGACACTCGTCGGCGAGTTCCGCCGCCACGATATTCTTGGCGATGTACCGCGCCATGTATCCGGCCGAACGGTCCACCTTGGTGGGGTCCTTGCCGCTGAACGCCCCGCCGCCATGCATGGCCCAGCCGCCATAGGTGTCCACGATGATCTTGCGGCCGGTCACTCCCGTGTCGCCTTGCGGACCGCTGACCAGAAATTTCCCGGTCCCGTTCACCGCGACCGTAGACTGCTCGTCCAGCAGGTGCCCGACTACCGGCTCCACGACTTCGGTGATGATCTCCTGCCTGGCTTCTTCGGTGGTGTACCTGCCGTCGGCGGTCACCACCTCGTCGGTGTGCGAGGCCGCGATCACCACGTAGTCCACACGCGCAGGCTTGCCGTCGCGGTATTCGACGGTCACCTGTGACTTTCCGTCCGGGCCGAGGTAGGGCAACACTTTCTGCTTGCGAACTTCGGTCAGCTTCATGGCCAGTTTATGCGCCAGGGTGATCGGTAGCGGCATCAGTTCTTCGGTCTGATTGCACGCGTAGCCGAACATCAATCCCTGGTCGCCGGCTCCGATCTGCCCGCCTTCCCGCGTCACGCCCTGGCTGATATCGGGTGACTGCGCGTGTATGGTTCGGACGATGGCGGCGGTATTGACGTCGAAGCCGTACTCGGGCGCGCTGTAGCCAATCTCGTTGCCCAGATCCCGCACCACCTTGGCCACGTCGAAGAGCGCCTTGGTGGTGATCTCGCCGCCGACGTTCAGCATCCCCATGGTCACGTAGCACTCGCAGGCGACCCGCGACAAAGGATCCACCCGCAGGCATTCGTCCAGCACGCAGTCGGACATCTGGTCGCAGAACTTGTCCGGATGACCCTCGGTAACCGATTCCGACGTGAAAAACATGTTCTCTGGATACATTGACATGTCACTTCTCCTCAAAAGCGATTATTGGCCCGTGGCCTCCTGGCCGCTGCGGCCAAACGCTTCGTCGATGATGACCTGCAAGGACGCCAGCGATTCCTCGGTGGGCGGCTGGAAATCCTCCAGCTCATAGATTTGGCCCAGCATGTTGTATTTACCCAGGCCGAAACGCATATACGGGAGCAGTTCGAAATCGATCACGTTCTTGTGCGGGCGAATGAACGCCAGTGCCGCACGGATGTCCTCCTCGTCGTCATTCACGCCGGGAATCAACGGTCGGCGGGCGATGAAGGTCTGGTCGGGATAGGTCTCGTAGGCTTTCTTGAAGTTCTCCAGCAAGCGCTTGTTGCTCACGCCGGTCCACTTCTTGTGCCGTTCCTCGTCCATCAGCTTGAGGTCATGGAGTACGTAATCGACATGCGGCAGCACCTGTTCCAGGAAACGCCAGGGCACGTTGCCCGCCGTCT
>Ga0265309_10001518_pt1 | contig 10210 bp, 8 predicted proteins | sample Helome_FD_192492 | JGI IMG/M metagenome (GOLD analysis project Ga0265309, IMG submission 192492) | Marine sediment microbial communities from subtidal zone of North Sea - Hel_20160524 (Illumina Assembly) | ecosystem: Environmental > Aquatic > Marine > Subtidal zone > Sediment ...
GCGCCCAGGAAAAAGACCGCAAGCGAGAAATCGGCGCCCGCGAAACGAGCCGCCAGCCGGAAGACAGCGAGTAAGAAGAAGACCGAAAAGACCTGATCCGGCTTTATGACGACTTCAGCCGGGCCACTCTACGAACTGACTCTCTCGGTTGAGCGTGGGTTCGCGGCTGAGTTCGAGGCCTGGTTGTCGGAGCTTGCTGAGACTTCGTTACAACAACCAGGCATCGTCGATACTCGTGTTTTCGCGCTCAGCGAGAACGCCGATGAGCGAGTGACGAGGACCTGCCAGTTCCAGTGTGTCGACGAAAACGCTGCCGATGAGTTGGTCGACGGCTTCTTTGCCGATGCGGACGCACAAGCAGCGCAGCAATTTGGCGACTCGGTCATCATCTCGAGCCGCCTGCTGCGCGAAGACAGCTCTCCTGAACTGGTGTCGTTCGAAAACCCCAATTGTCTGAACTGCGGCACACGACTCAGGGGGCAGTATTGCGGGGTTTGCGGGCAACGAGCGCGTAATCGCCTGATCAGCCTCTGGCAACTCGTCAGCGAGGCCTTTGGCGACCTGTTTGAAATCGATTCACGCCTTTGGCGGACCCTGATACCCCTGCTTTCACGACCAGGCCGTCTGACCCGGGATTACCTTGAGGGCCGTCGCGCGCGTTACATGCCTCCTTTCCGGACTTACCTGGTACTCAGCGTTATCTTCTTCGTCGTGGCGTTTTTCGATCCCCGCGACGATTTGAGCCTGTTATTTGAACCGGAACCGGAGCCGACGCCCGAAGAGTTGGCGGAAGAACAATCAGAAGCCGAGGAGGCGAAACAGGAGGTCCTCGACGAGCTGGCCAAAGAGGGCATCATCGTTGGCGACACCGATGTTGAAGAACAGGCCGAGGCCGTCCACGAGGCAATAGAACAGGTCACCGAAACAGATGACGGCGGGTTCAATATCCAGATCGATGACGACACGGGTGACTGTAACGTCAACGGCGGAGACCTCAGCGAATTGCCGGAGTGGTTCAAGAGACGCTTCACGCCTGAGCGTCTCGAACGAGTCTGTGAACGCGTTACGATGGACGGCGGCAAGACTTTTTTGGACCTGCTGCTCGACAATATCCCGGTCGCATTGATCGTGCTGTTACCCCTCATGGCCCTGGTCCTGAAGATTCTATACCCACTGTCACGACGCTACTTCGTGGAACACCTGCTGTTTGTCGTGCATTACCACGCATTTTTCTTCCTGATACTGACACTGCAGATTCTGTTCGCGCGAATCACGGTCACCTTGCAGGTTCCGGGGACCGTGGTCACATTGGCGATCGTTGCGGCCGCGTTCTATATTCCTGTTTATCTGTACATTGCGATGCGCCGGGTCTATGGTCAGGGACGCGTGCTGACGTTTCTCAAGTACGTTGGGTTGGTCATTTCCTACTCGGTTGGCGCAACCCTGACGATGCTCGGCGCGGTTTTGTTCGCGCTGGTCGCTGTCTAAGAAGACGAAGAAAGGAGGTACACAGCCTCAACCGAAGGCGCCAGGGTGTTTTTCATATGGCCGGTGCAGGGAGAAACGGTGACAGAAATCATGCTCGAACCTGTCCGGCACTCACTGCAACTGTTGCTCGGTGACCGCCCGTGTATTCCGCGAGATCCGCCACTAGTGTCGGATTCCATTACAGATGTTGTTGAATAAATGGTTGAGTGATATGGCCCGGGACACTAAAATCTGGTGGTTACGTCCATTTCAGCCGTGAAACATGTCCAGACCCAATAAGAATATCGGAATCAGCGGCCTTGCAGCCTACGTCCCGCCATACCGGGTATGGCTGGAGGACTGGTGCGACTGGACGGATAACCAGTGGCCGAAAATTCGCGAGGTAGTGGGCCGCAGCTTTCGTGTTCGCGGGCCAAATCACAGCGTTTACACGATGGCGGCCAATGCCGTATTGCGCCTGATCGAACAATATGACGTCGACCCGGCGCGGGTTAAGTTCCTTGGCCTGGGTACCGAGTCCAGCACCGATAACTCGGCAGGCGCTATTGTTATCAAGGGTATGGTCGATGCCGCCCTCGTCGAACGCGGAAAGTCCCCAATATCGCGCAGCTGCGAAGTTCCCGAGTTCAAACACGCCTGCCTGGGCGGTGTTTACGGAATGAAAGGCGCGATCCGCCACCTGGCGCTGGATGGCGCCGGTAGCCAGGCCATTGTGGTCTGCGCCGATATTGCCGAGTACGCACGGGGCAGCTCCGGTGAGCCGACGCAGGGCGCGGGTGCCGTCGCCATGTTGCTCGAGGAAGACCCGCAGCTGGCGATCGTCGATCTCGTTGCTTCGGGCTCTGCGTCCGACTACCGCATCATGGATTTTCGTAAACCCATGCTGCGTTTCTGCGGCCAGGATCGCTCCGAATCACACCAGGTACAGGATTTCCCGGTGTTCAACGGCAAGTACTCGACAACCTGTTATGTAGACGAGACCTTGCACGCGCTCAACGACATGTACGTAAAGCGCGGACTCAGTCCAAGCGACTACCTGCGTTCGCTACGAACGGTTTTCATGCACCGACCCTATCGCCGAATGCCCGAGACCGGCTGGGCCGTCTCCTACCTGTTCGCGCTGGGCCAGGGGAACGCCGAAGATTGCGCCGAACTCGCATCGTATTGCTACGAGGCTGGTGTCGATGTCGAGGCCATGCGCATCGAGATGGCCAGCAAGCCCGAGGTCGCCACACTCGCGAACCCTGAAAAACTGCAGTACGAAGCCTATCCGCTGACCATGGCGGCTTTGCGCGCCTTTCGCGCTTCCCGGCACTATCGCAAGGAAATTCTCGACAAGATGGCTCTAGGCAGCGACACGATGCTCGACCTGGGTAATCTCTATACCGCGGCGCTGCCAGCCTGGATGGCGGCGGGTTTTGAGCAGGCGCTGGACGAGAATTCCCTCGACGTGGGCGAAGAGGTTCTGACTCTTGGCTACGGTAGTGGTGACGCCGCCGAGGTCATTCCGTTTTTCATGGCGGAAAACTGGCGCGATGCCACGGCGAAGATTCGTTTCGGTGACTCCATGCAATTGGCGGTGGATCTCAATCGCCAACAGTACGAAGCATTACATGACGGCAAGCGCACGCGCGGTCTCGATTATCTGCCCAACAATGAATTCGTCATTGAACGCGTCGGTGACACCGAAGAACGTCACTTCAGCGATCTTGGTATCGAGTATTACAGGTTCATGGCCTGAGCGCGTTCCGAGCACCGCACTTCATCGTTCCAGGCCCGCCTAGTCAGGAGGGTCGCAATACTGAGCCAATTGCTCACAATAATTCCCGACCAGCTCTCGCCATTCCCGTTTGAACCAGGGCGTGAAGCGCTCGGGAAACTGCGATAGCTCTTCGTCGAGGGCGGGCGCGGCAATGAACCGGATACTCGCAATTTCGCTGTCGTTTGGCTGTACATCGCCCGATACTCTACCGAGGTACACATGGCACAGCTCGTTTTCCGAACCAATGTCATTGAATGACGCCGTGTAACAAAAATCATAGATGTACTCGAGCGACGCAGTGATATTCAGTTCGTCGCTTAGCCGCCGCATCGTTGCCACTTCCATGGTCTCGCCGAGGCGCGGGTGACTGCAGCAGCTATTCGACCAAAAAAGAGGCCACAGGCGCTTCTGTTCACTGCGTTGCTGCAGCAGCAACTCACCGTTGTCATTGAACAGGAACAGGGAAAACGCGCGGTGCAGGATACCCTCACCGTCGTGACACAGGGCCTTTGAAAGATGTCCTACTTCATTATCGTCGCGGTCAACGAGAATCAACTCCTCGTTCTCCGACGATACTACTCTATGATTGTCGCTCAAGAATCCAATACCAGCGTTCGATAGCCGGCCTCCCGTAGCGCTGCCCGGACTCGATCCAGTGCGCCCGGACACAGCGCGACGATCGAACCACCACCGCCTCCGCCCGTCAGCTTGGCACCTGCCGCGCCGGCCGCTCGCGCCAGCGTCACCATGCGTTCGAGTTCGGGCGTCGATACTTCGAGCGCGTTCAACAGTCCATGGCAGACATTCATTGCCAGTCCCAACTCCTCGTACCGGCCATTTTGCAGCAGGTCAACGCCCGCCACGCTAATCTGATCGATCTCATCGAACAGCGCATCATACAGTCCGGGCGCCCGCTCGTATCGTGCTCTTACGCCTGCGACCTGTTCACTCGTGAGCCCGACTTCGTTACTGCACGCAATGACGATGGGTGGGACTTCCGTCAGTGTCAGCGGTTCCATTTTCAAAGTCCCGTCATTCTGGAACGACATTGGCAGGGCGAATGTGGAGATCGCATTATCGACACCCGATGGCGTGCCGTGCGCGAGTTTCTCGCATTCGTAGGCGATGGCGTTGATACGCTCGTCGTCGATTGTTAGGCCGGCAACATCGCAGATCGCTCTCGTCAATGCGACAGCGATTGCCGCGGACGAGCCAAGACCCACTCCCCTGGGCAGGTCTGAATCGACAGTGATCTGGAACTGCTTTCCCAGTAGTTCCAGCTGCCGCAGAATGAGCGCGACGGCTGCATCAATACCCTGCGGATTGTCGAAATCGATCTTTCCGGCGAGGCCCCAGTTGGGAATCGCCAGGGATGTAGGCGTTTCAGTTGGTTCGACGGTTACACGCACAGCATTCGGAATGGGCAGCGCCAGGGCATGCCGGCCGTAGACCGCGGCGTGCTCGCCAAACAGAATGACCTTGCCGGCCGCCGACGCATTGGGCGCTGCCCGGGGACCGACGGTCCCAGTCATGTCCTCGAGTATCTCTTGTGCCTTCCAGCGTTTAACCTCGCCGCTATCAACAAGCCGGGAGACGACTTCCTCAAAAACTCCATCGGGCGCTCCCACGGCTGCCACCAGGCTGCGCGCATGCAGCTTCATGTGCCCGTGCTGAATTCCGCGACCAACCAGCGCGCGCAAGGCCGCAAAATTTTGCGCCAGGCCGACCGCCGCCATGAGTTCTGCAAGCTCCTTCGCAGACTCTGTACCGCTAATGGCAAGACCCAGTGCGGCCGACGCGTTTGCTTCCAGCGTCCCCCCAACTGTGCCAATCTTGAGCGGCAGCGATAATTCGCCAAGCAGGTCACCGTCCGAGGTGGCGGTCCATTGCGTCAACGGCCGGTACTGCCCGTTGGCGGCGGCAAAAGAATGTGCGCCCGCCTCGATCGCACGCCAGTCATTGCCGGTTGCAATCGCCAGCGCGTCGATGCCGTTCATTACACCTTTGTTATGCGTCGCTGCGCGGTACGGGTCAGCCAGCGCAATGTTGTTTGCCGTCACGATCCCGTCTCGCACCGCATCGCCGTCAAAACCTCTACCGCCGAGATCATCGGTCCTGAATCGCGCGCGGGCCGTAACGACGGCACGATCGGCAAGATTGGACAGGATTCGCAGTGCGACGTCACCCTCGCACAAGCTTGCAATTCTTGGCGCAACCCTCTCACAGACTGTATTGACGAGGTTGGCACCCATCGCATCAACCGTGTCGACCAACAAGTGCACACGAATCAACGGCTCCCCGTCCGGCAATTCGAGCAACTCGACGGTGAGGTCGCGAACTCCTCCCCCCCGTGCCACCAGGCGAGGGTGCACGTCATTGGCGAAATCCACCAGGGCCTGCTTCTCCACCTGCACGGCCTGCAGGGCAGCCGGGGCATCTGCCGCACCGGTAATGTACACCTGCCCCGCCAGCAGCGACTCTTCAGATGTAGCGTGAAACCCGCCACCGTTACGCGCCAGACGTGCAGCACTGCTGAGCGCCGCAACGATCGACGGCTCCTCGACGACCAGCGGCACGATATAGTCGCGATCGTTGACCCGGAAATTCGGTGCAACGGCAAACGGCAACCCAAAAACACCAACCACGTTTTCAATGATCCTGTCCGCAGCAGCGCTCGACAGGACATGGTGACCGCCACGCAATCGTTCGGCATCGTCGGCCGACAAGTAGCCTCGTTGCCGCAACGTTTCGATGCGTCCGCTTATGTCGAGCTCGTGAAAGCCTGGTAGGCGGGAATCGTTCAATGCCGCTCCAGCTCAACGCCGTTTGTGTCCAAAGTGCACTCCAATAGGTGGCAACGGGATGCTACCGTGGCGGCCACAAAATCATCCAGTTGCCCATCGCTGAGGCCAAGCAAGATCCCCACGTCGCCGCCGCCAGCACCGCAGGGCTTGTAGACCAGACCGGCGGCCGCCGCCGCGGTTGCGAGCTGATCGTGACCAGCATCGAATATGCCGAGATCATGGTCAACACTGAATTCCCGTAAAGCGTCGATGTACCTGGGGTATTCACGCATCACGGTTCGTGAGGATCTCCACGCCGTCGCCATCCGCTCAGCTGCTGACATGAGTGCGTCCGCCGACGTTCTTCGTCCCGCCTGTTCGAGTCGGGCAAGCTTCGTTCGCGTGTCCGCCGGTTGGCCCGTCCAGATCAGCCGATAACTCAGACCTTCGGGCCAGCGCAACGGCAACACCATTGTGTCATCCATGCGGTACTCAATCAGTCCCCCGGTGACGCTCGTGGCAATGTCGGCGCCGCTGCCAAGCCCATGTTGAAACTCGCTGTGGGCCCGCATCGCACTGTCAAGCACATCGCTCGATTCGCTCAGTGCGGCAACAAGCGCGACGCTCAATGCGGCGCTGGAACCGAGGCCGGTTTTCTCGCCAGAGACGTCATCAACAAACGCACGTGTATCGAGATCCATCGATAAGTGACCCTTGCCATGCCAACCGACTGCGCGCCAGACAGCGTCGACGATCCGAAATTCGTCTGCGCCCTGCAGCCAGCTTACGGTGTCACCATCGTCGACAAAACGCCCTTCGACGGCCGAGTAGCCGGGTGCCCGAACCCGATGCCAGTCTCCCCGGAAATTCGTAACCGTCACTCTCGCTCGTCGATCCGTCGCCATGCAAACAGCGGGCGCACTGTTCAGCACGGCGTACTCGCCGCACAAAACGACTTTGCCGGGCGCAGTAGCTACCGTCACGTGACGTCCGCTAGCCGCGCGGCTTCGCCAAGTCCGCTCACCATGACATCGGACACACCTGCCGTCTCAGCCAGTGCCTTCTGCACCTCTTCAGCATGTTCCGGCAGGCAGATCGCTTTGACCTGTGGGCCGGCGTCCATGGTAAAAAACACGCTTAGGCCACGACCCTGCAATTTGCGAACCGTATGGAGGCAACGCATCGTCGCGGAATTCCAGTACACGGTCGGCGGTCGTGATGTCCACATGACCGAATGCATTTTCAGGCAGTTGTGTTCGGCGATGGCGGCAAGCTGTTCGAAGTCTCTTCGAAAAATGGCATCACGAGCCATATCGAGATCGTGCTCTTGCTGCTCGACCCAGCGGGCGTAAAAAGGCGAGGTCTGGCGGCTCAGCTCCATCGCCGTCGTCGAACCAACAGCCTTCGGGCCCGATTCGGTGATTGCAACAACGACCGTCAGGGGCCAGCTGTCACTTTCGCAGAGTGTTGCTACCACAATGTCGTCGCCGCTGTTTTTGAGTTCCACGAATCCACCGTACAGTGAGCGCGCTGCAGATCCGGATGCGCGCCCGGCAAGGCTCGCAAGATCGGCAAGACTGAACGACTTGTCGGCCGCGTTGGCAGCGGCCATGGTCGCTGCCGCGAAAGCAGATGCCGAAGAAGCAAGGCCGGCCGCAATCGGAAAGTTGCTCTTGCTGATAATTTGCGCACGGGGACGGCCACTGCCGACGACGAGATCAAGACAGGCCGACAGGCGTGGCAACATCGCCTCGTCCACCGCGCCGTTCACGATCAGCTTGTCGTACGACAGGCCGTCATCCAGCTCGACCTGCATAGTCGTGAACAAGTCGCGCAACGTAACGGAAATAGAGCCAACCGCAGGCAGGTTCCGTTCGTGATCGCGCTTGCCCCAGTACTTGATGAGCGCAATATTTGGCTGGGCGATTGCCGTTGCCCGCATGTTCGTGACTCTCGATAGTGACGGCCGGTCAGGGTCGCGAATTATAGCCCAGTGTCCTGTTACCAACACGCGCACATCGGCAAAATTCCGTGTACGCTATTTGACCCCAACCAGCCGGCAGTGCCCTTTGACTGACACCTTCGAAAATCGGATCGCCGCTTATACAGAACGCCTTAACGAGCGCCTCGATGCCGCATTGCCACTACCCTCGACGAGGCCAACGCGTTTGCACGAAGCGATGCGCTACGCGGTGCTGAACGGCGGCAAGCGGGTCCGGCCACTTCTGGTTTATGCCGCAGGCGAATGCCTCGACGTCCCGGTGGCGTTTCTCGATGCGCCTGCCGTCGCGATCGAGCTGATCCATGCCTTCTCGCTTGTTCACGACGACCTGCCGGCGATGGACAACGACGATCTGCGCCGAGGCAAACCGACCGTGCATATCAAATACGACGAGGCTACGGCCATTCTGGCGGCCGACGCGCTGCAACCGCTGGCGTTTTCTGTACTGTCGAGAGTCGAACAGGTTCCGGCGACCGCTAACAATGCCCTGGTCCGCCTCATCGCCGACGCCTGCGGCTCAATCGGCATGACAGGCGGCCAGGCGATCGACCTTGCGTCAGAAGGCAGCTCGCTCAGTGAGGAGGAACTCGAGCACATGTACGCACTGAAAACGGGGGCACTGATCCATGCGTCGGTACTGTCACCCAGCGTGTTGCGCGAAGACCTCTCCGCAGATGATAGAAAGGCGATCGATGCGTTCGGTCGCGCCATCGGCGTCGCGTTTCAGATCAAAGACGACATCCTGGACGTTGAAGGTGAAACCCACGTTATTGGCAAGCAAGCGGGTGCCGATGAGCGACTCCGTAAGGCGACGTATCCGAGCCTGTTCGGACTGGAACAATCGCGCAAACGTTGCAGTGAGCTTCTGGACAACGCATTGCAGCATCTCGAGCCCTTCGGGGAAGACGCGCTGCCACTCAAGTGGCTCGCACGATTTATCGTACAGCGCGGTCAATAGCACAATGGCACTGCCAACACGCAGCATCCTGCATGTTGATATGGATGCGTTCTATGCGTCGATTGAACAGCGTGACAATCAGGAGCTTCGCGGCAAAGCCGTGGTCGTCGGCGGCGGAGCGAACCGCGGCGTCGTCGCGGCCGCCAGTTACGAAGCACGCCGCTTTGGCATCCACTCTGCCATGCCAATGGCGGAGGCCCTGAGACGCTGCCCTCACTTGTGTCGGGTGAAACCGCGCATGTCTCATTACAAATCCGTGTCCGCACAGCTCTTTGCCGTTTTTCGCGAATTCACTCCCACGGTTGAAGGCCTGTCACTCGATGAGGCCTTTCTCGATGTCACCGCAAGCCTCGCGTTGTTCGATTCCGCCGTCAATATCGCGACGACCATCAAGCGGCAAGTATTGGATGAAACCGGTTTGACCGCGTCCGTCGGGGTTGCGGAGAACAAACTTGTCGCGAAAATCGCGTCGGATCTCGACAAACCAAATGGCCTGACGGTCGTTCTGCCGGAGCATTACGAGGCCAGGCTACACCCGCTACCCGTGTCCGTGATACCGGGCATTGGTCGCGAAACACACAGGCGTCTGTCGGACATCGGCGTCAGCACGGTGCGCGACCTCTGCACGGCAGACGAGCGCGATCTGCAACGAATCTTCGGGCGATTCGCCGATAAGATGCGCGATCGCGCACGCGGACGTGACGATCGCCCGGTGGCCTCGTCACGTGTGGAGAAATCCATCAGCGCGGAGGAAACCTATGACAGGGATCTCGAGGATCTCAAAGGCATAGAGCGCGAATTGTTACGGCTGACCGAGCGCACGGCCAGGCGTCTGCGCAAAGCCGGCCTAACGGCAGGGACCTTGCAGGTCAAGATCCGCCGGTCCGACTTCAGGACATTCACGCGACAGCAGCGCGTCAACCCGCCTGCCAACAGCACCGACCAGATATACGCCGTCGTGAAAGAGCTGCTTCGCGACTGGCTGGCGCAGAACGCGGGCGCCCGTATTCGCTTGCTCGGCGTAGGAGGCAGCGATCTTACCGCGGCAAGACAGGCTGATTTGTTCGCGGTCGCCGCGGATGAGGCCGGCACGCCTGTAGACCGGGCCGTCGACGAAATTCGGGAGCGCTTCGGCACTGCCTCGGTCGAACGCGCCAGAACATTGGACCGGCGCTGATTAGGGTAGAATCGGGGTCCGGAACAGGCCTCGGCGAGGA
>Ga0265309_10001523_pt1 | contig 10202 bp, 6 predicted proteins | sample Helome_FD_192492 | JGI IMG/M metagenome (GOLD analysis project Ga0265309, IMG submission 192492) | Marine sediment microbial communities from subtidal zone of North Sea - Hel_20160524 (Illumina Assembly) | ecosystem: Environmental > Aquatic > Marine > Subtidal zone > Sediment ...
AATTAGCTCCAAAATCATAATCTACATTAAGATAAGGCACAGAAAGTCCTGCATTATTCATTGTTAAAAGTCCGTCAATATCCGGATTCCTTATATCCCCCTTTATTTCAACATTTCCATTTAACACGCCTCGAATATTGGAAATAATATTCTTGCCTAAAGGGCTAAAAGGTTCCATATCAAAATTACTGAAGGTAGCTACCAGATCCGCCTGGGGTATTTCCTGCTCTCTGGTAACCTTGCCAAATACCCCAAATTTTTCAAGCCCGTTTTCCTTAATTTGAGAATTAACCGAAAATTCAGAAAGGTCACGATTACCAACAATACCAATGGAAAGGTTCCCGAGATCAATCTCGTTTATTCCAAATTCAGATATTTCCAAATTACAAACCGGCAAATAAACATTGTCCTTTTGAAGAACGTTTAAGGTACCATTTATCTCACCTTTGAGCTTTAAGCTATCTATGGCCGGGGCAATTTTATTTAAGGAGACAATTTTAAACTGAAGTTCCAAATCTTTATAAGTAGAATCTGCAAGTTGTCCTCTTAGCCTAATTTGTTCCCTGATATCGTTGTTCATAACAATTTCCTCAATAATAATACTGTCCAGGGTACTATTTAAAATTACCTTGTTTTTGCTATTGCTTTCACGATTCAGAACCCATGTGTTACCTTTAAAACTTATGTCAGATTTTTTTAAGCCAATTACTGATTTATTATCCTGATTGAAAGTGTGGTAAAAATTTAAGTTGTAACTATCGTCATACTCACTACCTCCCTTAAATTCCGTTCTGAAGAACAGCGTATCATTTAATGTGGTATTAATCAGATTAAAGTCTTTAACATCATAATATCGAGTTGAAAGATCCTGAACAGCCAGATAGGTATTAAAAAGGGGGTTTTTGTTATCAATCCTAAAATCAATACTATCTAATTCATTACCATAAGCCGAAATATAAGGTGATTTGAAATTGAGTTTAAAATCTCCCTTATCTGCGATAATATTACCCCTGATAAAAGTATTTGGACCAAATGCAACCTCCGGGAAAAAAACTTCAACGATTTTATTATAAATCTTAAAATTAAAAGTCATTTCCTGCCCTCCTGAAATTTCATAAGGTTTATAGTTTGTATAAATACTTCCTATTGAATTACGGACCAGACGCCCCAGCTCCCTTACTTTAAATTTGCCCTTCATATAACCTGTAATTATATCAGGTGAATTTATTTCTATAACCCTTGTAGAATCTTCAGAAAAGGTGGATTCAATTTTAAAATCTTCAAAGTAATACGTACTATTTTTATTCTGATAATTTGTTTGAGTGAATTTTATATCTCCCTCAATACTTTGAAAGGAACTTCCTGTGATGTCCATTGTTACATTGCCTTTAAATACGGATACACTATCATCTATAAAATTTAATATTTTCAGATCTGCATAATCTACCGAAGCATTGAAGTTGAAACTACTTTTATCTGTGCTAAAGTCTGCCAGTCCTTCAAAGCTAAACTGTAGGTTTTCATCATTACTGATTAAAGACCCATCAAACAATTGATCCTTTAGGATCCCCGAAATCTTTACATCTTTATAATCATACCCATTGAAAGTAACGCTATACACCTGTCCCAAAACTTCGGTATTCAGATTCTTGCTTACAAAACCCTTACCTTCAACATTAACATCTATAGTTGTTTTCCCCAAACTTTTATTCTCCGTAAAACGACCCAAATCAAAATCAATTAAGGATACGAATCCTTTATATCGCGCATTGTCTATATTGTTGATTTCTGTAAGGGCAAGATCTACGTAACTACTTCCTATGGCTGTGTTCAGGTTTGCCCGGGTCTCAATAGATGTTTGTGTAATGAATGTTTCTCCCCTTACCGTAAACTGTCCTAACTTCCGAAAAATAGTGGGTAGTGACTTACCTAATATTTTAGGCATCAAGGACCTAAGTTCATAGTAGTTGGTAGTAATATCCTTTATTTGGGCATCGAGCTCAAAAGGCCCATCTTTTGAGAATATATTTTTAAAATTAAAATCTCCTCTAATCCCAGTATTATCTGATTGCAGAAATAAGCGTTCTACATTCAAATCATTTAATACGCCATTTACATTCGCAGAAAAATTTACAATTTTGCCTGAACCGAATTGGTCATACACCATATTAATCTCATCCAATGCAACTGAGGAATCTATGAAATCTGCTTTTAAATTTACCTTGTCTATAAATTGTATGAGGTCTTCCCTTTTATAATTAAATACCAGATTGCCAACAATATTAGATTTAGGGGTTTGGATTTGCAGGGAATCAAATCGCATTTGTTGCTTGGTATATTTAAAACTTGTAGCTAGTTTTTTAACATCGATACCCAATGCACTTTTTAGTGATAAGTTTTCAATAATGGTAGTAACTACGGGTCCTAAAATTTGAAAATCACTGGCATCTATATTAAGGTTCCGGAAATTTAATATATCAACTTTTTCTTTATTCATATTTGTTAACCGGAATGTGCTATTTTTTATTTGCACATCGGATGAAGAAAGATAAAAAGGTAGTGTTTTTGGATCCCGTGGCTTTTTATCATCTAACTTGTCAACAAAAACATTGAGATTATTGTCTTTTTCCCCTTTATAAGTTTTAAGATTAAAAAGTAGCCCTTCTATATCTATATCCCCAAATTGTAATTTCCCATTTATAAGATTTCGTACGCTTAAAATAGAAGTGGATAGCTCCCGAATGTAAATTAGAGTGTCCTGCTTGTAATCTTCCACATAAACATTCTTTAAGGCGGTGTCCCAGGAAATCAGAGAAATTCTAAGTCGGTCAATATTAATATTGGTACCGAACTCATTGTTTAAAGTCTCGGTAGCATAGCGCGCAAGCCTGGTCTGGACGGACGGCAGGGAAAGAATTATAGTGCCCAAAACGCAAGTCATCAGGAAGACTAAAAGCGTTCTAACGAGTATTTTTCTCAGTTTTTTGATAGGGCTATTATGTTTTACCTTTGTTCTACCAATTTTTGTTCCAAAGCATGAGTGATAAACAAAATATTTATATCCTGGCTATAGAATCGTCCTGTGATGATACATCGGCGGCTGTTATGCACAATGACAAGACGCTTAGTAACGTGGTAGCCACGCAAAAAATTCATGAGGCATACGGAGGTGTTGTTCCGGAACTTGCATCAAGAGCACACCAGCAAAATATTGTTCCGGTAGTACACCAAGCGTTAGCCGAGGCAAATATCGACAAAAAACTAGTATCAGCCATAGCATTTACGCGCGGACCTGGACTATTGGGATCTTTACTGGTGGGGACTTCATTTGCCAAATCACTTTCATTGGGTCTCCAGGTGCCATTAATAGAGGTTAATCATATGCAGGCGCACATTTTAGCGCATTTTATAAAAGAAGAAGATAAAAAAGCGCCCCCCTTTCCATTTTTAGCTCTAACCATCAGTGGCGGACACACTCAAATAGTTTTGGTCAATAATTATTTTGATATGGAAATCCTTGGAGAAACCCTTGATGATGCCGTTGGCGAGGCATTCGATAAGAGTGCAAAAATTCTTGGCTTACTTTATCCAGGAGGACCCTTAATTGACAAGTACGCCGCAAATGGAGATCCTACGGCTTTTCCTTTTCCAAAACCAAAAGTAAAAGACTTAAACTTTAGTTTTAGTGGTTTAAAAACCAGCATCTTATACTTTATTCAAAGAGAAACCCGTAAAAATCCAAATTTTATTGAACAGAATTTGAATGATATATGTGCCTCGATTCAAAGTACAATTATTCTTATTTTGATGGACAAACTAAAGAAAGCTTCTGCTCAAACCGGGATAAAAGAAATAGCGATAGCAGGTGGTGTTTCTGCTAATTCCGGAATAAGAAAAGCATTACAAGAAAGCGAAGTTAAATACGGATGGAATACATATATTCCAAAATTTGAATATTGCACCGATAATGCAGCAATGATTGGTATTGTTGGCTATTTAAAGTATATTGAAGGGAATTTTAGCGATGAACGTATTGCTGCAAAGGCGAGGTATGTTATTTAATTATATCTCAATTAGAAATGGATTTTTTTAAGAAGCGAAAAGGATGTAGCTATCATTAGAATTCGTCAAAAAAATAAATTATCTCGCAAATAACCAATTTAACAACTTTATAATGCAACTTTTTTATAATCCCTCACTTGACAATAGCGCCAATCAATTTTCTTTTAATAAAGAAGAAAGCAAACATATTGTAAAAGTCTTGCGAAAAAAAGAAGGAGACGAATTATCTATAACTAATGGTAGGGGCGTATTATTTACCGCCAAAATTCTTGCTGCAGATATGAATATGTGCAAAGCAGCCATCATTTCAACAAAAAAACGAATACCAAAAATGTTCCGGCTCCATCTGGCCGTAGCTCCCACTAAAAGTGCCGAGCGCTATGAATGGTTTCTTGAAAAAGCCACAGAAATTGGCGTTCATGAAATTACTCCAATCCTGTGCGATCATTCTGAACGCAAAATACTTAAAATGGAGAGGCTGCAAAAAGTAGTTCAGTCAGCCATGAAACAATCACTTCGAACCTACCTGCCTAAAATAAATAATCCTGTTTCATACACAGAATTTCTCTCTCAGGACCATAAGGAACTGCTATTTATTGCTCATTGCCAAGAGGAAGAAAAACTGAATCTAAAACGTTGCATAGCTGCCGACAAGGATATAACTATATTGATTGGTCCTGAAGGTGATTTTTCTCATAAGGAAATAAAAGAGGCTTCCGAAAACAATTTTTTGCCAATTACCCTGGGTGAAGCTCGCTTAAGAACTGAAACGGCCGCGATAGTAGCTTGTACTGCGGTTGCATTTATAAATAGTGGGTCATAAACTTCAAAATATTTTTGATTAAAAAAGGCCGAGATTAGACTTTCCAAGGAAATTTGCAGACCAAAAATTCATTTCATTAATAACATGCAATAAATTTTTAAAATGAAACTTATTAATCGTGATTTAAGTATCTTTAGGGCAATAAGATGCGACTCTGTTTTATGAAATTACTTCCTTTAATTTTTACACTTTTGCACGTACTTAATGTTAATTCACAGGAAATTGCCATTTTAAAATACAATGGCGGTGGAGATTGGTATTCAAATCCAACAGCCTTGCCAAACCTTATTAGATTTTGCAACGAAAATATAGATACAGAAATTGAGCAAAGACCCCAAACCGTTGAGGTGGGCAACCCGGAAATTTTTCAGTATCCCTTTTTACATATGACAGGTCATGGCAACGTTTTCTTTGCGCAGGACGAAGCTGATAATTTAAGAACCTACCTTCTTTCCGGCGGTTTTGTGCATATTGACGATAATTACGGAATGGAACCCTATTTGAGAAAAGAACTAAACAAAGTTTTTCCCGATAAAGAGCTGGTCGAAATTGGCGCAGACCATGCAATTTTTACAGCACTGTATGAATTTCCTAAGGGCCTGCCTAAGATTCATGAGCACGATGGCAAAAGACCACAGGCTTTGGGTATTTTTCATGAAAACAGGTTGATCTTATTGTTTACCTATGAATCGGACCTGGGTGATGGCTGGGAAGATCCCGAAGTGCACAATGATTCAGAGGAAGTGCGTCTTAAAGCCCTTCAGATGGGTGCTAATATTATACATTATGCATTTAAAAATTAGACTATGAATTCAAAGATGATTTCTGATGGAATATTGAGAGCTCTGGCAGTTATTACTTTGGTTTTTATTATTTGTTATTTCTTTTTTAAAATCAGTACCCTCTTGATCTATATTACCATTGCAGTAATTATCTCTCTGATTGGAAGGCCTGTGGTGGTATTCCTGAGAACGCGCTTGAAGATGAGAAATACTCTGGCTGTAATAGTAACTATGGTACTTTTTTTAGGGATTGTAATCGGTGTAATTTCAATGTTTATCCCCTTATTGATAAAACAAGGGCAGAACCTTTCCCTCTTAAATATTGATGCATTGCAACAAAATCTTGAAAACCTTTACCGGGAGGTAACCAACTATTTTGGAATTACTACCATCGATATTAAAATGCAGCTTCGTGAATCCAAGATATTTTCTAAAATCAATTTTGCTGTTATTCCGGATTTTTTAAATTCTGTAGTTAGTCTTTTGGGGAGTTTAAGTATTGGTCTGTTCTCTGTACTATTTATTGCTTTCTTTTACCTTAAGGACAGCAAACTACTACAGGAGAATTTAATGGTACTAATTCCTGATGACAAGGAACCCAGGTTAAAAAAATCTATGCACACCATCAAAGTTCTCTTATCCCGATATTTTGGCGGATTGGTATTACAAATCTCAATATTATTCATCATCTACACCGCTGTTCTTTTAATCTTTGGCATCGAAAATCCTGTGGTCATAGCTTTTCTTTGTGCGTTATTAAACCTTATTCCCTATATAGGACCTGTAATTAGTGCTTTTTTAATGGCATTATTAACCATGACCAGTAATTTAGGGGCCGATTTCAGCACGGTAATTTTACCCAAAACAATCTATGTCATGATTGGTTTTGCAATAGGGCAGTTGGTTGATAATTTTTTCTCTCAGCCATTTATTTTTTCCAATAGTGTAAAATCTCACCCCCTAGAAATATTCCTTATTATTATCACTGGCGGACTCCTATTTGGAATCACAGGAATGATCATCGCAGTACCCGGTTATACGGTAATAAAAGTAATTTTGAAGGAGTTTTTTGCTGATAATAAGATCGTAAAGTCTCTGACTAAAAATTTATAGTTTTACTTTGAATAAAGATATCTTAATAGCTGGTGTACAGAATTATATAAATAATAATTTAAATACTGACATCATGTCAGTATTGCTTCAGAAGAGCAATTTTGATGCAATTTCTTCAAAAGAACTGGCCCAACAAATAGAAGGTAAAAAAAAGTGCGCTGTTAAGCTTCCAACCTGGTTTGGTGCTGCTGAAATATACTATCCTTTAAAGTTAAATATTGAACAATCCTCCTCAGAAAAAACAGCTTTATACAAGGCAAGTTTACTTAGTGGAAATTCTCTCCTGGATGTAACCGGAGGTTTTGGTGTGGACAGTTATTTTTTTAGTCAGAACATAGTTGATGTAACACTATGTGAAATTAGTAGGGAATTGTCAGAAATTACCGCTCATAATTTAAATGTTCTTCGAGCAAACAATATTAAAGTTTTTAATGTTGATGGAATAGAATATTTAAGTAAGTCTGATCAAAGTTATGATTGGATTTATATAGATCCCTCCAGAAGAGATAAAACGAAAGGCAAAGTATTTAAATTGTCGGATTGTTCGCCGGACATAACGGAGCATTTAGATCTCTTGAAAAAAAAATCGAAAGCTATCCTTCTAAAGACCTCTCCCCTATTAGATATTACCATGGGTCTCACAGAATTAAAAAATGTTGAGGAGATCCATGTAGTTGCAGTGAATAATGATGTTAAGGAACTACTATGGATCATTAAGGACAATAATCTGCCAGACCTTTTAATAAAAACTATCAATATCAAAAATACACAAGATGAGGTTTTTGAATATAAACGCTCAAATGAAAATTCAACCAAATCTGAGTTCTCCAAGCCTTTAGACTTCTTGTATGAGCCTAATGCTGCAATACTGAAGGCTGGAGCATTTAAGACCCTTGGAAACAAATTCCATTTAAAAAAGTTGCACGAGCATACGCATTTGTACACCTCAGTAAAACAAGTGAATTTTCCAGGGAGAGTTTTTAGAATACTTTCTACTCATCCTTACAGTAAAAAATCAATAGCTGCTCTGAACATTGAAAAAGCAAATATTACTATTCGCAACTTCCCTATAAAGGTTGCAGATATTAGAAAGAAATATAAAATAACAGATGGCGGGGAGCTCTATTTATTTTTTGTAAAAGATCTCAATAATAAACTCCTGGTTCTTAAATGTTCAAAAATATAGTAAAAATATTTTTTGGTTTAAGCTTGAAAAAACAACACTGTTTTCAGGCCTGTCACCTTTATCGTCTGCTGCAGGGAAAATAATAGTTAGAGGGTTATTCTCTGTAACCTGAAGTTCATAATAAAAGAACATAATACTTCCACTATCCGGTTAACCCAAAAAAAAAAAGACCTTTTTGAAATTTATCTAATTGCATTCCCATTTAAAATCTGCAATGCGGTCATTTGAAGCGCTAGAGAGGTTATAGTGCCACCACTCCGTCCTCACCGACCAAAATCCGTATTTTTCCATAGTTTCTTTTAATACTTGCCTATTATGCAGGATTTCTTCAGGTAAATCCAGATTATCGTGATAGGCCTTTTTACCAAAGAAATCAAAGTCGGTGCCCATATCCAATTCATCTCCATCTAATGCTATCAGGGTTATGTCTACAGCACCTCCTTTATTATGGATAGAACCTTTTACCGGGTTTGCCACATACTGAGGATTCGGGACAATTTCCCACATTTTATATTGAACAGAATTAGGCCGGTAACAATCAAAAAACTTTATTTTATACCCCTGCTCTATAAAATCATTGTTTGCCTCAATTAAGGCTTTTGCTGTCTTTACACGGGTATAACATTCCGCACAGTCGTATACTTTGGCTTTTAAAAAATTGTTCTTTGTGGCATATCTGAGATCATATTCAAAATCGCTGCTATAGTCGGCTAATCGAATGAATGTGGTATCTGCAAGATTCATTAAAGATTTGAGTACATTTTTCCCTGGTGTATTTCTTAACTGTGAAAGGGTGTCTAAAACAATTACTGAATCTGATAAAGTATCCATTAATTTTTCTTTTTCCGGTTTTGGTTTACAAGTGGAAAATAGAAGTATAAAACAAAAAAATAAAATGTGTTTCAAAAGTAATTCTTCAGATTGTATAGTTTAAAGACGAAGTTAGAGAAAAATTAAAAATACCCAGACCTCTTATAATTCATTTCTTACTTTGAGTACTTTTGCTCTAATCCACACTCAGATTAAATTTATATTAGGGTTTCAAGCTTCCGAAGAATAAAAATCAGATCGATTAGTGATTCAATTTAGTTAGTAATTCTTTTAAATTTTGAGGAACTCTATAGATAATACAGAAGGGGTATGGTTTTTTAGAATAAATAAAGATGGTGTACCTTACGATATGAAAATAAAGTCGGACTCTGGATCTGTTCTTATCACAGTTTCAGAGCTTATAGGGAAATTGTGAGACAATTGAAACAGCTAGGGCTGAACTAAAATCAACAAATTATTTAAACAAATGAAAACGAGAATCCCTTTATTGCTAATTTTTTGCTCTTTGATGGCTATCTCCTGCAAGGAGGATAATACAAAAACCGCTGGGGTAACGGACAGTGGGCCGGATATATGGATGCTTGGTTTCGAAAAAGCGGATAAAAATCCAATTATGACAGCCGATTCCAGTTTTGTTTTCATGGATCCGATGACAAAAGAGGATGTACAATGGCAAAAAGCTGATGTTTTTAATCCAGGAGCCATAGTAAGAAATGATACCGTTTTTATACTCTTCAGGGCTGAAGATAACCCTGAAGCCGTTTTGGGGGGAAGAACTTCACGAATTGGTCTTGCATACAGTACAGACGGAATAAATTTCAGTAAATACCCGGAACCGGTTTTATTTCCTCAGGAAGACGGGTTTCAGGAGTGGGATTACCCCGGCGGTATAGAAGATCCCAGAGTCGTGGAAATGCCCGACGGGAGTTATTTAATGACGTATACAAGCTGGAATAATGATGTGGCCAGATTATCTAGTGCTACGTCAAAAGACCTTAAGAAGTGGACCAAGCATGGGCCGGTATTCGAAAATTTTCAAAAAGGGAAATTTAATAATATCTGGAGTAAATCTGGTTCAGTAGTTACGGAGATGAAAAATGGACGGCTAATTGCTAAAAAAGTAAATGGTAAATTTTTAATGTATTGGGGAGAGTTATTTGTCAATTTAGCTCAATCTGCTGACGGTTATGATTGGGAACCTTATTTGGACAACAAAGGTGAATTATTACATGTATTCACTCCTTCTATTGGTGAATTTGACAGTCATTTAACTGAACCCGGACCTCCTGCCCTTTATACGGAGAATGGAATACTCCTGCTTTACAATGGTAAAAACCTAAGTGGAGAAGGGGCCAGCAAAAAAGTAGCTGAAGGCACTTATTGCGGAGGTCAGGCATTGTTTGAT
>Ga0265309_10001524_pt1 | contig 10200 bp, 10 predicted proteins | sample Helome_FD_192492 | JGI IMG/M metagenome (GOLD analysis project Ga0265309, IMG submission 192492) | Marine sediment microbial communities from subtidal zone of North Sea - Hel_20160524 (Illumina Assembly) | ecosystem: Environmental > Aquatic > Marine > Subtidal zone > Sediment ...
GAGGCAAGCGATGTCAACACCGCGCTTCGACAGCTTCTGATGCAGTATGTCGATCATCTGCTTCAGCTGAAAGTCGGATTGCGTCGTCAACGATATGACCTGTTCTTCGAGGTCGTACTTCGATCCGGTGCCTTTGAAGTCGAAGCGCGTGGCGACTTCGCGATTGGCCTGGTCGACGCCGTTACGCGCCTCGTGCGCGTCGAAGTCGCTGACTACATCAAAAGAAGGCATCCTGAATATTCCATCCTGACTTACGTGGCAGAAGGTACACCCGCAAGGGGAAACACACCAGACCTGGAGCGCAATTAGTCTCGAAATCTCAAACTTTTGCCCAGTAAAAACGGCGGTCAGAAACTCGCGGGAATCGCAAGATAGCGGGCATGTTCTTCGTTATCGATACTACCGCGACGCGCTCCCGACGCGTCGAGGACCGGATCTGGCAACATCTCTGGCACATGCGTGATGTCGCGCCGGTCAGCGTGGTGTTGCCAACAGTCGTGTCATCGGCATGCCCGTTGCTGGCGGAAGAGAACGCCAACGCCATTCTGTCATCGACAGGCATCCAGGTCCCGCGGGATTCCGCCTGGATTCCGATGCAGGTCGATGTATCGCAGTTCGCAGACGACAATGGCGACATCCGCTCGAGCGCACTCGAGAAGGCGCTCGATGAGTGCGTGGACCGGGGTGACTCGCTGCACGACGCTCATAACTGGCGCTCGCCGGCCGTCAGGTTCGACAGCTGGCTCAACAGGCGTCTCGCTGTCGCAATTCGGGGGTGGGGCAACCTGGTGAGACGGCGCGGTGCAGACCCAGCGGCATTCCGGACGCTCAGGGAACTCGAGGACCTTGCCGATTTCATCAACACGACGTTGAGTGCAAGGTCGCAAGCCCTGGCCAGAGAAAAGGGATATTGTCCTGCCGTTGACGCGGCGGGCACGAAAATCCGCGTCAGCGGCAATGAGATGAAGCTTCGTTGGCAGCGCGCCGTCGAACAGAGCGCACTCCGCCATCGCAACCTCACAACCATGTCCGCGTGGGACGTGTTTCCGCAGGACCAGCCCGCCGACCTACGTTATGTTGATTTACTGCCGCTGTTGCGAAGCGCGAATTGCCTGTCGTTTCAGCGAGACATCGATATTACACATTGGAGTATCAGCGAATTCAGGCGCTTCTATGAGCGAGTGAGCGCAATCTTGCGGTGTAGCGGTGACGCAGGACTGATTGCGAAACAGGTATAAACTGGTATAAGTTCAACAGCCGCTTGCCTGAGCAATCGATTGAGGCTACGCATTGCAACCGATCACACCTGACGCTCATGGCATAGCCGTTCTGATGCTGACGGTCGTCGCACTTTTCTTGTTTACACGCGACAATATTCCGCTTGAGTCTTCCTCGCTCGCCATACTGATACTGCTGGTCGCCGGGTTTCAGCTGTTCCCCTACACCAGGGGTGGCGAGGATGTGCTGCTTGGCCCCATCGATTTCTTCGCCGGCTTTGGCAACGAAGCGCTCGTCGCGATTTGCGTCCTCATGATGGTTGGCAAAGCGCTTGAGACAACGGGTGCTCTACAACCCCTGGCGACCGTCGTCGGTCGCGCGTGGTCGACGCGGCCCGTGCTCGCGCTGCTAACCACGCTGGTGGCGGGCGCCGTGCTCAGTGCATTCATGAACAACACGCCAATCGTGGTGTTGCTCATGCCGATCCTCGTCGGCGCATCATTACGATCGAGGTTCCCGGTGTCGGGTGTCATGTTGCCGATGGGGCTGGCCACCATCGTTGGCGGTATGTCTACAACTATCGGCACCTCCACGAACTTGCTGGTCGTCGGCATCTCGCGCGACATGGGGATGCATGAATTCAGCATGTTCGAATGGGTCTTGCCGGTCGCGATCGTCGGCGGTGTGGGCCTGTTTTTCTTGTGGCTGGTGGCTCCCCGGTTGATTCCGGATCGTACGCCGCCGATGGCGGATACGTCACCGCGGATCTTCAGCGCCCAGCTGCATGTCAAAGAAGGTGGTTTCGCGGACGGCAGGTCGCTATCGGAGGTGCTTGCGAAGGCCGACGGCAACCTGCGTATTGACAAGATTCAACGCTCGGAGTCGTTGTTCCTTGCGAAGCTGCCATCCGTGAAAATGCAACCGGGCGACCGCTTGTTCGTCAAGGACTCGCCGGAGAATCTGAAGCACTACGAGCAATTGCTGGGCGCGACGCTCTTCAACATTTCCGACAGCGAGCACCCGGTTGACGAACAGACACCGCTCAAAGCAGAGGGCCAGCAGCTGGCGGAGGTCGTTATCACACGCGGGTCACCGCTTCACCTGCGCAGCCTGGCCGCCGCGAGGTTCACGAATAGCTACGGCTTGTTGCCGCTTGCGCTGCATCGGGCCCGTGCGCCGAGTTCACAGGTTACCGGCGATCTGAACCTGATTCGCCTGCGTGCAGGTGACGTCCTGCTGGTTCAGGGCTCGAGCGAGGCGATCTCGAACCTGAAGGAAAGCGGCACGATGCTGGTCCTCGACGGCACGACCAACCTGCCGCAGACCCATCATGCCAAGCGCGCGCTCGCGATCATGGGGTTCGTCGTATTGGCGGCAGCACTCGGTATCCTGCCGATTTCGGTAAGCGCCCTCATTGGCCTCGGTCTTATGATCGTGACAGGATGCCTGGGCTGGCGCGATGCTGTAAATGCGCTGTCGATTCCCGTCATTATGATCATCGTGGCCGCGCTTGCCCTGGGCAAGGCACTGATGGGCACAGGCATGGCAGATTTCATTGCGGTCAGTTTCGTGCACGGCGCGGCCGGGCTGCCGGCGCCCATGATTCTCAGCGCGTTCCTGTTGCTCATGACTATCATGACGAACATCGTCTCGAACAATGCGGCGGCGGCGATCGGGACGCCGATCGGCATCAGCATCGCCCAGCAACTCGGGGTGAGTCCCGAGCCGTTCATACTGGCCGTATTGTTCGGCGCCAATATGAGTTTCGCCACACCCTACGGCTATCAGACCAATTTGCTGGTGATGAGCGCCGGTGGTTACAAATTCGCGGATTTCCTGCGGGTCGGTATCCCGCTCACACTGATTATGTGGCTCGGCTTCTCGCTGGTCCTGCCGTTCCTGTATCACCTTTAGCGCCAGCCGCTTGACGCAGCGCCGGGCCGCCGGTAATACTGCAAGCCATGAATGCTCGGATCGCAAACGACCGGTGGTGGCTGCCCGCGAATGAGGGGGTGGCTGGCTGACCTATAGCTGAGCAACTTAAGACCAAAAGCCCATCTCTGCCGACTACAGGGATGGGCTTTTTTTTGACCATGGATGGTCTTATGCCGCGGAGCACAGGGATGTGCGAGAGCGGCGTTGACCATGGATGGTCTTATGCCGCACAGCTCAGGGATGTGCGAGAGCGGCGTTGACCTGAGAACTACTTATGCAAGCACCGTTTGACATAGCGGCCGATCTGGATACACCTGTGTCGGCTTACCTGAAGCTCAAGGCCATGCGCCCACGCTTCCTGCTGGAGAGTGTCGAAGGCGGCGAACGGTTGGCACGTTATTCATTCCTGGGCTTCGGCGATGCTGTCGAGGTTCGGATGGATGGCTCATCGCTAAGCATCAACGGCGAGGCTCAGCCGAGGCCGCAGGACCAACACGAATATCTCGGGGCTCTGCGCAGGGCGCTGGAACTGGCGCCGAGGCCGAAGCCCGATGACGATCTGCCCTTCGGCGGGGGGCTGGTTGGTGTGTCCGGCTATGACGTGGTGCGCTTGTTCGAACGGCTGCCTCAGGACACGAAGCCGCAAACGAGCGTCCCGGATGCCGCGTTCGTTGCGCCTTCGTCTCTGCTGGTGTTCGATCACCTGACGCGCCGTGTCGCGCTGTTGCATGACGGGCCCGAAGAAGATCGGCAACGTCTCAGGGCAGAGGTCATTCGGCAACTTCGCGGGCCGATCCCCGCGATCAGGCGCGACGTGTCGATCGCTCCGGCCGAGGCGAGCCTGACTGAAGAGGAATACTCGGATCGGGTGAATGCCTGCAAGGAGTACATCGCGGCCGGCGATATTTATCAGATCGTGCTGTCGATTCTGTTTCGCGGCAAGACCAATGTTGCGCCGTTCGAGGTTTATCGTGCACTGCGCCTTCTGAATCCTTCTCCCTACATGTTCTTCTTGGACTTCGACGATTTGCAGGTCGTGGGCTCGTCGCCCGAGGCACTGGTGAAGCTCAATCACAATAAGGCGTCATTGCGGCCGATCGCGGGCACGTTGCCACGAGGAGCAACGCGCGAAGAAGACCTGGCTAATGAAGCGGCACTGCTCGCCGACCCGAAGGAAGCGGCAGAGCATGTCATGCTCGTCGATCTGGCGCGCAATGATCTTGGCCGCGTCGCTCGCGCGGGCTCCGTGCATGTCGATCCTTATCGGGCCATCGAACGCTACAGCCATGTCATGCACATTGTCAGCGGCGTACAAGGCGTGCTGGCCGAAGAGTTTGATCAGTTCGACCTGTTCGCGGCGAGCTTTCCCGCCGGCACCCTCGTTGGTGCGCCCAAGGTGCGCGCAATGGAAATCATCGAAGAACAGGAACAGGTGGGGCGTGGTCTGTACGCAGGCACGGCGGGCTACTTTGGTCTCAGCGGGGACATGGATCAGGCCATCACGATTCGAACGCTGGTGTTCTCGGGCGATGAGTACAGTTTTCAGGCCGGTGCCGGTATCGTTGCCGACTCTGTTCCGGCCCGGGAGTACCAGGAAGTCCTCGCGAAAAGCGCCATACTCAGGCGCGCCCTCGAAATGGCAGGGGAGGGCTTGTGATGTCGCAACAGCAGTCTTTCGGCCATGTGCGCATGCTGCTGATCGATAATTATGACTCTTTCACTTACAACCTCGTGCAGGCGTTTGCGGCGCACGGTGCGGATGTGCTGGTTTACAGGAACGATGCGATTGGTGTCGAAGAGGGCCTTGCTCTGCAGCCGACGCACCTGGTGATCTCGCCCGGGCCAGGCCGGCCGCAGAACGCAGGTGTGTCGATGGACATGATCGGAGCGTTCGCCGGCCGTATCCCTGTCCTGGGCGTATGCCTCGGACATCAGAGTATCGTTCAGCAGCACGGCGGCGAGATCGTCCGGGCGGAACGGCTGATGCACGGCAAGACATCGATGGTCAGTCATGACGGTCAGACCATTTTCGAGGGCCTGTCCGACCCGTTCGAGGTCGGTCGCTACCATTCTCTATGCGCTGTAGAAGACACACTGCCGGATTCGCTGCAAATTACGGCGCAGACGGATCGCGGCGAGATCATGGGTGTCAGGCATAAGACCCTGCCCGTCGAAGGAGTGCAGTTTCATCCTGAAAGCGTATTGACGCCCGAAGGGGACCGGTTAATGGTGAACTTCATGCGGATGGGCGAACCGTCGAAAGGTGGAGAATGAACAAGGAATACAGCCAGCTGCTCGACAGCCTGCTCGATGGCCATTCACTCACCGAGCAGCAGGCTTATGAGCTGATGCACAAACTCGCCGAGGGCGAGCTGCCGTCGGCGCTGTCTGGCGCGCTGCTTGCCGGCTTGCGTGCCAAAGGTGAGACCGCCGAAGAAATACGCGGCTTCGCCACGGCGATGCGAGAACTGGCGCTGCATCCGCAGATACCTGCCGGCGCGCCAACGGTCGATACTGTCGGCACAGGCGGCGATGGCTCTGGCAGCCTCAATCTCTCGACGGGCACGGGCCTGCTGGCGGCTGCGGCTGGTTCGCGCGTCGTAAAGCACGGTAACCGGTCGGTTTCCAGTCGCTCAGGTAGCGCGGACATGCTCGAGTGCCTGGGCATGCCGCTACCACTGCGGGAAAAGGAAGCCGTGGACTGCCTCAACGCAACGAGTTTCACGTTTCTGTTTGCGCCTGCTTACCATCCTGCGATGAAGGCCGTCGTGCCGATTCGGGGCGCGCTGTCAGTCCGGACCGTGTTCAATGTGCTCGGCCCGCTGACCAATCCTGCAGCGCCGCCGTTTCAGCTCATCGGCGCTTACAGTAACGATGCCGCCAGGTTGATGGCCGATACGCTGTCCGGCATGCCGCTGGAAAGGGCTTTCGTTGTGCATGGTGACCCGGGATGGGACGAGGCCACGCCTGCGGGCGATTTTTCCTTGTACGACGTGCGTCCCGGGGAGGTCGTCGAAGCGCGGCGATCGCCAGAAGATTACGGCCTGCAACGATGCCGACCGGAAGACCTCAAGGGCGGCGACGCGGAACACAACGCGAGAGAGCTGATCCGTGTCTTTTCGGGCGAAGATCAGGGCGCTCACCGCGACGCGCTGCTGATGGGCGTATCGTTGGTGCTCGAAGTGCAGGGCGAAGCAAAAGACCCTGTGGATGGGGTTGCCCGGGCAGCGGCCGCAATAGACGACGGCCGGGCCATGGCATTCCTTGAAAAGATGCGCGAGCATTTCCAAAGCAGATGAGTGACTTCCTGCAAACCATGGCGGCCGGGAGTGTGGAGCGTGCGGCAGCTGTGTCGGCGAATTTCTCGTCGGCGGACTTCGACCAACCTGTCGTTCCGTTAAGTCTCGGCCGTTTTGATGTCATCGCGGAAATCAAGAACCGCTCGCCCGCGGAGGGCGAGCTTGCAACGCCCGGACGCAATCGTGTCGAACAGGCGCGGAGCTATTCCCGGGGTGGCGCCGTCGCGATATCGGTTCTGACAGAGCCGAGCCGATTCGACGGTGACCTCGCGCATCTGCAGGAGGTTGTTGCCGCCGTGCCCGCAACGCCGGTCATGCGAAAGGACTTTCTCGTCGAGCCCGTGCAGGTGCACGAAGCCCGCCAGGCCGGCGCAAGCGGCGTCTTGCTGATCGCCACGATGCTTTCCGATGCCAGGCTTCGCGAGATGCTGGATGCCGCGTGGCAGCACGGCATGTTTGTCTTGCTCGAGTCTTTCGACGAGGCCGATCTGGCCCGCGCATCGAGATTGCTGGATAACGCGGAGGATGCTGGACGTGCAGCGTCAGGACAGTTGCTGATTGGTGTCAACACCCGCAACCTTCGCACGCTCGAGGTTGATGCTGAACGTCTGCAAAAACTTGCACCAGGCTTGCCGGACACACCTTGCGTTGCGGAGAGCGGGCTGCGGGTTGCTAACGATGCGGCGACTGTCGCGAGCTATGGCTACCGCATGGCCCTGGTCGGAACGGCGTTGATGCGAAGCGATGATCCTGCGGCGCTGGTTGCGGCGATGCGCGATGCTGGCAGTGTGGGGGTGGCTTCTTGAGTTTGCTGATAAAAATCTGTGGGTTGCGCGATCGGCGGGACGTTGCCAATGCTGTGGAAGCCGGTGCCGGTGCGCTTGGATTCGTCTTCGCAGAGTCACATCGCAAGGTCACGCCGGCGATTGCCCGATCGATCAGCGAACGTGTGCCCGGTGACGTCAAGCGCGTCGCGGTCATGCTGCATCCGGCAGACGATGAATGGCAGGACGTGCTGGAGACGTTCAAGCCTGATGTCTTGCAGACCGATGCAGGGGACTTCGACGACCTCGAGGTACCGTCGTCCGTCGAGTGCTGGCCCGTGTTTCGCGTAGGACAATCAAGGCCCGATACACCTGGAACCTACGTCTATGAAGGACCGAAAAGTGGCCAGGGCGAAACGGTGAACTGGTCAGCCGCCGCAGAACTGGCTCGATCCGGCCGGATGGTTCTCGCCGGCGGGCTGAGCGCGGAAAATGTAGCGACGGCGATACGAACGGTCAGGCCGTTCGGCGTCGATGTGTCCAGCGCCGTAGAATCAGCGCCCGGGCAGAAAGATTCGGCTTTGATAAGAGAATTCATCAGTGTGGCGAAAGCCGCGGAGAAATATCTATGAGCGATTTGCTGCAGGCCGAGGAGGCGTCGACGCTTCTCGAGGCGGCTATACGAGGTGAGCTGCCCGATGAGCGCGGCCGATTCGGCCCGTTCGGCGGTCGTTATGTGCCTGAAACGCTGGTGCCGGCTTTCGAGCGGCTGGAAATGGGCGTCAGCGAGCATTTGCACGAGGCATCGTTTCAGGCAGAGTTCCGCAAGGAGTTGCATGAATGGGTTGGCCGGCCTACAGCGCTGACATTCGCGCCGAGGCTGAGTGAAAGCTGGAACGCGGAGGTCTGGCTGAAGCGTGAAGATCTTGCACACACTGGCGCGCACAAAATCAACAATGCCATTGGCCAGGCGATTCTTGCCAAGCGGCTTGGCGCCAGGCGAATCATCGCAGAAACAGGCGCCGGCCAGCACGGTGTCGCATCTGCCGCGGCTTGCGCGCGCGTCGGTTTACCCTGCAGCGTGTACATGGGCGCCGTCGACATGGAGCGACAATCGCCCAACGTGGATCGGATGCGCCGGCTCGGTGCCGAAGTTGTAGCGGTCGAGTCTGGTGACAAGACACTGCGAGCTGCCATAGACGAGGCGCTCAGAACCTGGGTGACGGATCCGGAAGGCATCTACTACCTGTTGGGTTCGGCGGTCGGGGCACATCCCTATCCATACCTCGTGCGCGAACTGCAATCGGTCATCGGACAAGAGGCTCGGCAACAGATGATCGATCTCGCAGGAAGCCTGCCGGACGTTGCATTCGCGTGTGTCGGCGGCGGGTCAAATGCCATCGGCCTGTTCTATCCGTTGCTCGGCGATGACATCGAGCTGATCGGTGTCGAGGCCGGCGGAACCGGTAACGGTCTCGGACAGAATGCGGCGACGCTCGCAACCGGTACGCCGGGTGTCTTGCAGGGCTCCTACACGATTATCCTGCAGGACGGCGACGGACAGGTGCAGGAGACGCACTCGATCTCGGCGGGACTCGACTATTCCGGCGTAGGACCCGAGCATGCGCTGCTGCAGGCAACGGGACGTGTGAAATATATTTCCGCGACCGATGACGAGGCGCTGGAGGCGCTGGAAGAGCTGTGCGCCAGTGAGGGGATATTGACCGCACTCGAGACATCGCATGCGTTTGCTGCCGCGAAAGAATACGCAAATCGGCATCCGGGCAGTCGCATACTCATCGGCAATTCCGGTCGCGGTGACAAGGACATGCCGACCCTGACCAAATACCCGGCAAGGATACGTACCAGTGCAGGCGCATGAACGCATAAGCGCGGCGATCGATGCTGCGACCCGATCGGGCAGGCCCGGACTCGTGCCGTTTATCACCGCGGGTTATCCGGACCCGGCCAGCTTCATCAGTACGTTGAAGGCGATCGCAGCCGTTGGCGATGTGGTCGAACTGGGCATTCCGTTTTCGGACCCGATGGCGGATGGCATGACGATCCAGCGCTCGAGTTTCGAGGCGCTCCGACAGGGTGTCAGCCTCAGGTGGATTTTCGATCAGCTCGATTCTGCGGGCGGCGAGATCGAAGCGCCGCTGGTCATGATGTCGTACCTGAACCCGTTACTTGCGTTCGGTTATGAAGAACTGGCCGAACGGGCGTCAGCCGTCGGCGTGTGTGGTTTTATCGTTCCGGACCTGCCGTTCGAGGAGAGCAAGGAAATCAGGGCCGCGCTGGAGGCCAGGGGTCTCGGACTCATTCAACTCGTGACACCCGCGACGCCCGAGCAGCGATTGCGGACGCTCTGCGATGCGTCTCGCGGCTTCGTCTACGCTGTCACCATCACGGGAATCACCGGAGGAGACGCAGGACTTCCGGCCGACCTCACGGATTACCTGGACAAAGTCGCCGGCCTGTCCTCTCTACCGGTCTGCGCAGGTTTTGGTATCCGCGCAGCGGATGATGTAGCGGCTGTGGGCAGGCATGCTGCGGGCGCGATCGTTGGCTCTGCGCTGGTTGAAGTGCTGGAACGCGGTGACGATCCGCAACCGTACCTGCGGTCATTGATCGGCCAATGAAAAAGCTGACCTCGTCAGAATCGCTGATCACGATCAACCACTACAAGAACCTGTTGGCGGCCGAAGGCATTCCAACGAGAATTCGTAATGAACATCTCGGTTCGATCCTTGGGGAGATGCCGTTTGTCGAGACCTGGCCGGAAATCTGGGTGCTCAATGATCTCGACTTCGATCGCGCGACGCAGTTGATTACCTCGGTAGAGGCGGAAAGCCCGAAAGCGTCCTGGCGATGCAGGAAATGCGGCGAGGAAAACGAAGGGCAATTCGCCGCATGCTGGAAATGCAGCGCGCCTGCTGATTGAACGACCCCCACCACCCACCTCCCGGCCGCGGCGTTGATCA
>Ga0265309_10001526_pt1 | contig 10196 bp, 8 predicted proteins | sample Helome_FD_192492 | JGI IMG/M metagenome (GOLD analysis project Ga0265309, IMG submission 192492) | Marine sediment microbial communities from subtidal zone of North Sea - Hel_20160524 (Illumina Assembly) | ecosystem: Environmental > Aquatic > Marine > Subtidal zone > Sediment ...
CGTCTTCCCAGGTAATAGTTTCTCTGGTGGGCACGGTGGACTTGGTCAGGATCGCAAACTCGGATGAGATATCCTGGAATACAACGTCTCTATAATCGGGATGAATGTCTTGTTTCATGATGCTGAATCTATGGGTCGAGCGCTAAAGGGCGCGAATTTTCACCTTTTAGTGAACAAAGTGCAAGTGTTTTTTAGTAGATTTTAGTCATTTTGAGAACCCATTTAGGAATGAAACTTAAAGTATTTTATAACCAAAATCTCATAATGCCTTGAGCTGATTGTGAGCGCTAATTTTATCCACAAAAACTGTGGATAACTTTGTGCATAACTCAATCGGGGATTACGCAAAGCCTGTAAAACGTTGGGTTTCTGTTAGATTACTCATTTTTTAACCAACTTAATAAACTCATAATAATCAATGACTTAAGAAATTTGATTTTTAACTGCAAAAAAAATTTAGAAAGCGCTTGACATTTTTAAAGCGGATAATTCAGTTGTGAGTAATTTTTCCAGAAGATTCAAAAAATGGCCTTCTTTTTGCATTGTGTGGTTGTAAAAAGAGCCCCTGCAAGTCGTTTAAATGACAAAATCCAAGCTCTGTTGGAACTATTTTTACTCCATTAAATTCGACTAAACCCTTATCACGCGCCTGTTCCAGCCCGGGTAGCAGGAAATTTAATGATAATCCGGTGTTGTCGCGGAACAGGCTGGTATCGAACCCATGTTTGAGCCGCAACGCATTGAGCATGAATTCAAACAGTAGATCATCTTGATCCAGGGTGGTCTCACTTGAGATGCGGTCAGGGCCGACCCGTTCGAGGTAGGCACGGGGTTGGCGCCGGCGTACCCGGCGTAGCACCCGGTTTTCGCCGCCAAGGGTAATCTTGCCATGTGCACCCGCACCGATGCCGAGGTAATCACCGAAGTGCCAGTAGTTCAAATTGTGCCTGCATTCATGCTTGTCCAGGCTGTAGGCTGAAACTTCGTATTGACCATAACCATGCTCGGCCAGCAACGCCTGGCAGGCGTTTTGTTGCTCCCAGCATAGATCATCGTCCGGCATATCCGCTGGTGGCTGGTGATGAAACAGTGTGTTGGGTTCAAGCGTCAATTGATAGAGCGATAGATGTTCTGGCCCGAGCGCTATCGCTTGCTCGAGGTCGGCACTTGCTGCGGCCGGGCTTTGCGCCGGCAGGCCAAACATCAGGTCGAGGTTGATGTTGTCGAACCCGGCCCTGCGCGCGATTGCAAATGCGTGTGCGGCTTGCGCACCATTGTGCACGCGACCGAGCGTTTTCAGGTTTTGATCGTTGAAACTCTGTACCCCGATAGACAGGCGATTGACGCCAGCTTCACGGTAGCCCCGGTAATTTTCTGCATCGGCGCTACCCGGATTTGACTCCATCGTAATTTCGATCGCAGGGGCAAAATTCAGTAATGAACGCAATCCCGAAAACAGCTGCTCGATGGCGGCAGCCGAGAATAGTGAAGGCGTACCGCCACCAATGAATATCGAATCGATGCCGCGACCCCATATCAGTGGCAATTCCTGCTCGAGATCTTCGAGCAATGCCTCGATATAGGCCTGTTCGGGAATTACGTCGGCCTGGTGGGAATTAAAATCGCAGTAGGGACATTTTTGTTCGCACCAGGGCAGATGGATGTAAAGACCAAGCGGGGGATTGCTGCTAAACATTCTGCTCGTTCAGTTTGCGTTTCAACTCCTTCAGCGCCGCGCCACGATGGCTGAGCCGATTCTTCTCACTGGCGCTCAGTTGCGCGCTGGTGCATCCCCGGCCGGGCAGGTAGAAGTAAGGATCGTAGCCGAAACCTCCCTCTCCGGCCGGTTCCAGCTGGATCGTGCCCTCCCAGCTACCCTCGCAGATCAACGGTGACGGGTCTGCTGCATGGCGCATCAATACGATTACCGCACGATAACGTGCAGTGCGCTGCATTGCCGGGATATGGCGCAATTTATCCACCAGCAAGGCATTGTTGGCAGCGTCGTCAGCATCGGCACCGGCAAAACGAGCGCTGTATACCCCCGGTGCCCCGTCGAGCGCATCGACCTCGATACCGGAATCGTCGGCCAGCGCCGGTAAACCGGTAAGCGCGGCGGCATGACGGGCCTTGATGATAGCGTTTTCGACGAAAGTGGTGCCGGTCTCGGCGACCTCCTCCACATCGAATTCAGACTGGGCATGCAACTGGTAGCCGAGTTCGTCGAGTATTGCCGATAACTCGCGCAATTTGCCGGGGTTTCCCGATGCCAGCACCAGTTGTTTCATGCGTTAGTCTGGAGATCGAAGATGCGGGTTATTCCAGTGCGCGCCAGTACCAGCATGCTATTTAATTCGAGGTCTGTAAAAGCCGCGGCTTCGGCGGTCCCCTGGACTTCGATAAATCCACCCTGATTGTTCATCACTACATTCATGTCGGTGTCCGCGGCGGAGTCTTCGGCATAGTCGAGATCGAGAACCGGTTCACCCTGGTAAATGCCTACTGAAATAGCGGCTACCTGGCATTCGATCGGGTTCTGCTTGAGGTCGCCTGCATCGATCAACCCCTGGATCGCATCGGCAAGCGCCACCCAGGCGCCTGAAATTGAGGCGGTGCGGGTGCCGCCGTCGGCCTGGATTACGTCGCAATCCACGGTAATGGTGCGTTCTCCCAGTTTTTCAGTATTGATACTGGCCCGTAGCGCTCTACCGATCAGGCGCTGGATTTCCATGGTGCGTCCTCCCTGGCGCCCACTGCTGGCTTCGCGGCGCATGCGTTTGCCCGTCGAACGCGGCAGCATTCCATACTCGGCGGTCACCCAACCGCTACCCTTGCCGCGTAAAAATCCGGGCACCGAATTTTCAATCGAAGCGGTACAAATGACACGGGTATCACCGAACGCGATCAACACCGAGCCATCGGCGTTTTTAATGTAGTCACGCGTAATTGTGACGGGTCTTAACTCATCCACTGCACGAGCACTGGGTCGCATTATTGGTTGTCTCCATAAAAATGAGCGGCAATTATACTCGTCAGGGAGAATGCCGTCCGTAAGAATTGATGCCTGAAAGCAGACGCGGCTTACAGTGAATCTGCAAAATAGGCTATTATGCCGGTTGTTACTACTTTCGAGAAAGACGCTGTGATACGAAGCATGACCGGCTTTGCCCGGGTACAGGAAAGCAATGATGCCGGGTCGATAACCTGGGAGCTGCGCTCGGTGAATCATCGTTACCTGGAGACTAGCATTAAACTGCCGGAAGACTTCAGACAACTCGAAGCCGAGGTACGCAAGCTGACGGCTAAGTACCTGACACGTGGTAAAGTCGATCTGGGTCTGCGCTACAAGCTTGATCAGCAACCGCAGGCCGACATTGCCCTGAATCCCGAAATCGTGTTAAGCCTGCGCAAGGTAGAACAGCAGATACTGGATATCGTCCATGATGGCAGCAAGTTGTCGGTCTCCGATATCCTCGGCTGGCCCGGGGTGATAACCGACGTCGAGCGTGATTTGTCTGCTCTCGATGAGCTCGCGATATCCTGCCTCAAGGCAGCACTCAAACAGTTACAGCAAGGCCGCGAAACCGAGGGTAAGGCGCTCGATGAATTGATCCGCAGCCGTTGTGCGCAGGTCAGTGAAATTGTTGGTGAAGTGCGCAAGCACCGCCCGGAAATTGTGGCTGCCTTGCGTGAAAAATGGGAATCCAGCCTCGATGAAAAACTGAAGCAGTGGCGTGAAACCGCGAATGAAAATCGCCTCGAGCAGGAACTGGTTATGCTGGCGCAAAAACTGGATGTTGAAGAGGAGCTGGATCGACTCGATACTCATGTAGCCGAGGTTTTAAACGTACTCGGTCGCAATGAAGCGGTTGGCCGCAGGCTCGACTTTCTGATGCAGGAACTCAATCGCGAAGCCAACACGCTGGGATCAAAATCGCAGGATAGCCTGACAACCCAGCTCGCAGTCGATCTCAAGGTGCTGATCGAGCAAATGCGCGAACAGGTGCAGAACATCGAGTAAAACGCGAGCCGCGACCTATGAAACTCAATATCTCGAATTTCAGCGTGATCCTGGTAACAGGCCTCAGCCTGCTGATGTTCGTTCTGTGGAGCCTGTCGCTACTGGTTCTGGTCGATCGGCAGAATCAGCAAACTACGACAACCGTGCAACAGAATCTGCATGCGCAGGTATTACAGCTCCAGCAAAAACAGCAGCTATGGCTGCAATCACAGTATTACCTGCTCAACACGCTGGCTAAATCGCCGGCTGACGAGCAGAATTTCCAGTCTTTTCTTTGGGATTATTACCAGCGTAACCCCAGTATCTGGGCGGTCAATCTGGTGCGGTTTGACCAACAGGGTCGTCCTGTTTCCAGATCGAAAAAACCCGGTTGCCTGCAACCCAGACAAATGCATCGGGATGATTTTGATGATTACCTGGTACCACGGATATCGAGTTGTCGTATTGACGATAAGGCCTTGCTCGAGATTGCCGGGCCGGTTTCGACCGACGACAACGCGGTAGTGCTGCTCGTAAGCATGGACTATTTTAATTTTCTCAACGAATTTTCATTCCTGTCGGGACGCAGATTGCAACATGCCGCTGATACCAAGCAAGGTATCCAGTACCGGGAGTTCAGTGCTAGTGGCAATCGAGGCAGGCAGATGACTATCCCGGTCGGAGAAGAGGGCGTGTTTGGTGAGTTGCATCTGCAACTGAACCCGATTTCGTTCTGGGATCTTTTCGAACGCCAGGCTGCGATTGTGTTGTTGATACTGCTATGTGCCGCAGTCCTGGTACTGGTGTTATTACATCTGAACCTGGTCAGGCCGTTGCAGGAACTGGCGGAGAAAATGCGTCGTGCCGCGAAAAACCAACAGGTCAGCGATACCGGTACTGCCTGCGAAATAAGGCCTGGATTGAAAGTAATGGGCGAGTACTTCAAGGTGCTTCAGAAAATGGCCAAGCGTGACCCGGTAACTGGCCTTAACAACCGGGTCATATTCGAGGATCGGTTGTCGCAGGCGATACTCGAAGGCAAACGCAATGCGCGAAAATACGCGCTGGTCATGATCAATATTCGCGGACTGGACGAATTTGCGCAACAACGCGGTCAGTACATTGTAGATGCGCTGCTCAGACAGGTTGGCGAGGGCCTGCGTGAATCTTTGCGCCAGATCGATCAGGTTGCCCGTTTCGAAAGGAACCTGTTTGCGATATTGCTGGAAGTACAGCAGCGGGATCAACTCAATTCACTGGTTGAAAAAATTTACCTGGCGATCACGCGTCACTACCAGATTCACGGGCGTGAGTTCGTGTTAAAAGCGTTTTTCGGTATTGCGCTTTATCCTGATCATGCGGTTGACGCGGCGCGCCTGTACCAGAATGCCAGTAGCGCGCTGGTTGCGGCTGAAAGCAGCGAGTGGCCCATCCAGTTCTTTCGCGACGCCGGTGAAGCAGCCGATACCTCTGGATTTACGATGATTCAGGCATTGCGTCGTGCGATCGACCACGATGAACTCAAGCTGGTTTTTCAGCCGGTCGTCGATCTGCAGAGCTATGCCACTATTTACCTCGAAGCCCTGTTGCGCTGGAAGGACCCGGACAAGCACGATGTCTCGATCGAACAAACCATTCGTCTGGCCGAACAGAATCAGTTAATCAAACCGCTAACCAACTGGATTTTCGAATCCGCCTGCCAGTTTGTCAGCCAATCCGACCTGGGTGATATAGCGGTTGGTATCAATTTATCGATGATTGATTTGCATGACCGTCGCCTGCCTGAACGCATCGACACTTATTTAAAGCAGTACCAGATCAAACCCGCACAGATCGTTATTGAGATCACCGAGGGGCAGATCATGCAGGAGCCCGGGGAGGTGATCGAAGTTCTCTCGCATCTCGGCGTTATGGGTCTGTCATTGTCGATAGATGATTTCGGAACCGGCCAGGCCTCGCTGACATACCTGAAAGAGTTACCTGTCGAAAAGCTCAAGATCGACCAGTCATTCGTGCACGATATCGTCAGCAATCCGGATGATCAGTTGATCGTCAAGGCGACCATCGAGCTTGCGCATACTCTTGATTTGAAAGTAGTTGCCGAAGGCGTCGAATCGCTTGCAGTTTTCGATTTGCTCGCTGAAATGAATTGTGATCATGTACAGGGTTACTACATTAGCCGCCCGCTTGAGGTTGAGCAGGTCGCTGGCTGGTTCGAAACCTCCGTTAGACCAGACCTTGCTCAGAAAGGCAGGTAACTCTATCGCCCACGATGACGTGATCGAGTAGGCGAATATCGACCAGTTCGAGTGCTTTTCGCAGACGTTCGGTAATCTGGATGTCAGCCTGACTGGGTTCGCAAATCCCTGATGGGTGGTTATGCGCGAGTATGACTGCCGCGGCATTATCGGCAAGTGCCTGTTTGACTACTTCGCGCGGATAGACGCTGGCACCGTCAATAGTGCCACGAAATAATTCCCGGAACGCAATCACGCGATTACGATTATCGAGCATCAGGCAGGCGAATACCTCGTAGTCATAGTCGCGCAGACGTGCACGCAGGTAACTCCTGGTTTGTGCCGGGTTGGTCAGGCAATCCTCGCGCCCTAGATTTTCCGCCAGATGACGCCCTGAAATTTCGAGCGCCGCCTGTAATTGCACGAACTTGGCGAGGCCCAGACCTTTACCCGCACAGAAACTTTTTACGTCGGCATCGAGGATGTTGCGTAACGAGCCATAGTCGAGCAAAAGTTGCCGGGCGAGGTCGACCGCGGAGCTACCGGCCACACCGGTGCGTAGAAATATCGCCAGCAGTTCTGCATCGGAGAGCGAGCTTGCGCCTCGGCTAATGAGCTTTTCACGGGGCCTTTCGGCACTGGGCCAGTCTGAGATTGCCATGGGTATTCCTTTACCAGTTATTCTCAGGCGTTAAATTAGAACAAATGCAATCACTCAGCAACAAAAATTGTAATATGAAAATCTGGCTCTTATACTCCTGACACCTTCCTCGCTAAACCATTTCGAGAAGTTGAAGATGGGTGCTGAGCAGGAGTTTGCTGCGGTGAATGTCGGTCACTGAGCGCCGAGTGCGCAGGAGTGGCGATACTAAACAGGTATTTCGAGAGTCTCGACCGGGGGTTAGCAACATCATGAGAAAGCATGCAGTTTTAGCGGTCCTGATGGGATTCCTCCTGGCGGGCTGCACCTCCATTGGCCCAAAGAGCGTGCCGCGCGATCGCTTCGATTACAACAAGGCGATCTCCGACTCCTGGAAGGAGCAGACACTGCTGAATATCGTGAAGTTGCGCTACGCCGACATGCCGCTGTTTGTCGAAGTGGCCTCGATCGTCAGTGGCTATACACTGGAAAGCTCGGTCAATCTGGGTGCGAAAGTCTTCGACGGTGGTTCAGCGGCAGAATTCGGTACGGCCAACTCGGCCACGATCGGCGGTTCCGGCAAGTTCACGGACCGCCCGACGATAACCTATGCGCCGATTACCGGCAGTAACTTCAACAAGACGTTCATGACCCCGATCCCGCCCAGCGCGGTGATGTTCATGCTGCAGGCGGGATGGCCGGCGGAACTGGTGTTGCCGATTGCCGTAGACGCGATCAATGGCCAGCGTGCGCAGCGTTCTGCCGGACTGCGCAAACGTAGCGGTGAGAAAGGATTTTATCGCATCGTCGAGCTGTTTGGCGTGCTGCAAGTAGGTGGCGCCATGGGGATGCGCGTCACCAAAAAGGACGATGTGCAGGATTCCACGGTGATCGTGATCCGCCGCGAGAACGTAAGCTCGGAGATTAGCGCGGCCGCGGCCGAACTCGCCGAGCTGCTCGGCATCAGGCAAAACGCCGCTGAATACACGATTTCGTTCGGGGAAGTGGCCAGAAATGATACCGAACTGGCCATGTTGACGCGCTCGACACTCGCAATCATGGTGGAACTGGCCGGTCAGGTCAGGGCGCCCGCAGCGCACGTGGAAGAAGGGCGTACCATGCCCTCGCTGGTCGACAGGGACAATGCTGATGCGGAGCAGCGCCAACTCGTCGATATCCGTTCCAGCATAGACAAGCCGGCAGATGCTTTCGTGGCGGTGAATTACCGGGACTACTGGTTCTGGATCGATGATCGTGATTTCAGGTCCAAGCGCAGCTTTGCCTACCTGATGCTGTTGTTCTCGCTCACCGAGTCGGGTGGCAAGGAAGGTCTGCCGTTGGTGACTATTCCTGCCGGTTAGTCGGGTCAGGCCGTGCCTGCCGATCAGCCATGGCCTGCACCCGAGGGCATAAAGGCGCGACGTTTGCAAAGGGTATTCGACATTGAAGACGTTAACAGCGGCCGCGGTTATCAGGAAGCCTGGTAGGTATCAGGGCAATTGATGGGCTGTTGGACTGGTTCTACCCACGCCCGGCCAGTCTGAGATTGCCATGGGTATTCCTTTACCTGTTGTTATCAGGCGCTAAAATAGAACGCATGCAAACACTCACCAACAAGAAAATATTACTCGGCATTACCGGTGGCATCGCCGCCTATAAGGCCGCCGAGCTGCTGCGCCTGTTGATCAAGGCGGGTGCCGAGGTGCGCGTGGTGATGACGCCGTCGGCGCAGGAATTTGTGCAGCCGTTGACTTACCAGGCGCTTAGTGGGCACCGGGTTTATATCGATTTGTTCGATGCCGAAGCCGAATCGGCGATGGATCATATCGAACTCGCTCGTTGGTGCGACCTGTTGCTGGTGGCACCTGCTTCGGCAAATTTTCTCGGCAAGCTGAATGCCGGGTATGCCGATAACCTGCTGCTCACCCTGTGCCTTGCCTGTAAACAACCGCTTGCGGTAGCCCCCGCGATGAATCAGCAAATGTTCGCTAATGCGGCAACTGAAGACAATATTAATCAACTTAAAACGCGCCAGGTGCTGGTGTGGGGACCGGCCGAAGGCGAGCAGGCCTGTGGAGATGTCGGTCCTGGACGCATGCTCGAACCCGAACAACTGGTTAACAACGTCGCGCAACATTTCGTACCTGGAAAACTCGAGGGTGTCGAACTGTTGCTGACGGCCGGCCCGACGCGGGAAGCCATTGACCCGGTGCGTTTTATCAGTAATCGCAGTTCCGGAAAAATGGGCTATGCCCTCGCTACAGCCGCGCTACTAGAAGGTGCCGACGTAACCCTGGTAAGTGGCCCGGTCGCGATAGCGGCGCCAACGGGCGTAAAGCTGGTAGCGGTTGAGTCGGCGCAGCAAATGTATGATGCTGTCATGCAGCAGGCGTCGCGATGCGATATCTTTATTGCCTGCGCCGCGGTTTCGGATTACCGGGTGGATCAGGCGGCAGACCATAAAATCAAAAAAACTGCAGATTCGATGTCTCTGCAATTGATTCGCAACGCGGATATCCTGGCCGCGGTCAGCGCGCTCAAGCCGCGCCCGTTCTGTGTTGGATTTGCTGCCGAAACGCAGCAACTGGAGCAATACGCGCTAGCCAAGCTGAAGCAAAAAAATCTCGACATGATCGCAGCTAACCAGGTGGGTGATAGTGATAGCGGATTTGATATCGATTTTAATCAGCTCGAAGTTTTCTGGGCAGACGGACGGCAGCGTATCGAGCTTGCGACCAAAACCGAAATCGCGAAACAGCTTATCGATTTAATTATCGAGCGCTATACTTGCGCCCGTCGTTAACAGGCAACCCCGAGCATGACCGTAAAAAAGAGCAGTGTTGCAGAAATTCTGATCGAGGCCTTACCCTATATCCAGGCGCTTGATCAGAAAACCGTGGTGATCAAGTTTGGCGGCAACGCGATGGTTGATGAAACACTTAAGAGTAGTTTCGCGCAGGATATCGTGCTGTTGAAACAGGTTGGTGTAAACCCGGTTATCGTGCATGGGGGAGGGCCACAAATTGGCAAGTTGCTCGAGCAAATCGGTAAAAAAAGCCGGTTTATAGAAGGTATGCGCGTAACCGACAATGAAACCATGGACGTGGTCGAAATGGTGCTGGGTGGGCAGGTTAACAAGCAAATTGTCTCTCTTATCAATCGTCATGGCGGGCGCGCGGTTGGGCTTACCGGTAAAGACGGCGGTATGATCAGCGCACGAAAGATGAAACTTGCCGGAAGCGACACGGAAGCTAACGATCTGGGCCAGGTCGGTGAGGTCGCATCAATCGACCCCGCGGTAGTAGCGATGCTGGATCAC
>Ga0265309_10001527_pt1 | contig 10196 bp, 10 predicted proteins | sample Helome_FD_192492 | JGI IMG/M metagenome (GOLD analysis project Ga0265309, IMG submission 192492) | Marine sediment microbial communities from subtidal zone of North Sea - Hel_20160524 (Illumina Assembly) | ecosystem: Environmental > Aquatic > Marine > Subtidal zone > Sediment ...
TCGCGCACCGCACCTGAGAAGGCTTCGGGAAGCCAGGGCCCATAAGGCTCGACGTAGATGGACCCCTCGGTCGACCCATTGTCCTGGATCGCGATGGAGAGGTTCTGAACATCCAGCAAAGGCATGTGGTCCTACTCAGTCACGTACTGGGTACAACGTACAAGGTACAGAACCATTGCGGATTTGACCGGTGAATGTCCCCCCACCCGGCGATTCATAGCAGTACTTAATACTGGATACGTAATACTTAGTACTCCGGCGCGTAGCGCCGGCCTAACTAGTCACTTTGGGGGAATCCGAATTGGTCCATATCGGCATTCAAGAAAAAGGGCTCCGCGGTCGATATCTGGAGAGACATACTCGGGCGGTGTTCCAGCACTCCACCGGAACACTATTCGGAGATCCCCTTCTCTCCGACTCCTCCTCAGAGCGGCCGTCCGGGACTAAAAGACAACCCTCCTTCGGGAGGGTTGTCTCGGTTAGGGGTAGTTTCGATCGAATCAGGATTCGATCGAGCGGCTCGCGACGCAGGACAAGTCCTCCTCTCTCGTAGCTGAGCGCCCTCTCGGCCGCCCTCATTCCCTCAGCCACCGCACATGTCGCTGGCTTCGATGCAAGGGCGAGGGGGGTTCGGGTGAGGCCGGTGCCAATGAACCTTCTCCATCCAGCCGAAAGCCGAACGTCCCGAGCAGGCGGCCCCTTCCGATCACCTGCACTTCCAGAAGCTACGGAACGTCGACCACGTAGGCCAGGGTGGCGTTCTTGTATGTGGCGCTTACTTCCCAGCAGCCAGTGGTCGGCGGCTGGATCCTGGCGATCATGAAGCCTCCGGAGTCGCCGCTGTGGGCGTTAGTGGCTCGGCCTTGTGATTCGATACGCTGGCCCGGCACGTCCAAACGATTCCACACAACTCGCAATTCCGGCATTTCCTCCACAGCCCCGCCGGGAAAACGTGCACTCCACCAAACGCTCTTCCGGGCGCGGTAGCTGCCGTCAGCGTCGAGCACCGTCCACAGCTCATGCGTTCCAAACCAAACCGCGTCGGGCGCGGGCGGAGTCTCTGGGTGCGTCGGCGGAACGTGCAATGGTTCCGGAATGGTGACCGCACAATCGCCGGTGCCCGGCGCAGACGCGAGAGGCGATTCCTCAGGTCCGGCCTCGGTACATGAGACCAGAACAGCAATGAGCAGCACACTGGACCAGCAAAGCATCCGCCGCATCTAGTGGATCATATGAGGTCGCTCGACATAGGGCAGTACTTAGTACTTGGTATTGGTCTCTATCCAATACCGCAGCTTCGGAGCTCGCAGCCGAGCGTTGTGAATCGTTTGCTCGTAGACGCCGCCGTTGGACTCGATGATCTTGCGGGAGGCGAAGTTGTCTTCGTCGCAAGTGACGAGGACGCTGTCTAGGCCGAGGTCAGCGCAGATAGGTATGGCTAAGCGGAGCATCTCGGTGCCATATCCACGGCGCCGATACGGTTCAAGGACCTGGTACCCGATGTGGCCACCCAGCGTGACAAGCATCCCTTTCAGCTCGAGCCTGATCGCCAGCCCGCCGACCAGAACTGCATCGACGAATCCGTAATACCGGACATTGGGTACATGACTGGAGGGAAGGTCGACTCCCGCCACGACCTCGTCGAGGCGAGCAAGGTATGCGGGGAACTCCATCCCCGCCTCGTAGTAGCCGTATGGGTGCTCGGTATAGGGAGACGAAAGGAACTGATCCTCGTCTTCCAATCGCAGCGGCCGCAGTTCAAGGACCATCAGGAGACCGTACCGAACGCAGCTATCTACTTCGCCATTTAGCCTGGTGAGCGTGGAAAGACCCCCAGTTGTCGTCGAAGACCTCACGAAGATCTTCAAGGTCCCCGTCCGCGAAGCCGGTTTGCGGGAGTCCATAAAGAGCCTGTTCAAACGCGAGCACAAGATGGTGCACGCCGTAGACGGGATCTCATTTGAGGTCGGCGAGGGCGAAATTGTCGGCTTCCTTGGGCCGAACGGCGCCGGAAAGACGACAACGCTGAAGATGCTGAGTGGCTTGCTCCATGCTGAGAGCGGCCGAGCTGACGTACTCGGCTACACACCGTGGCAACGATCCAAAGAGCTCTTGAGCCAGATCACTCTGGTACTGGGCCAACGCCAGAACCTGGCCTGGGACCTTCCCGCGCTCGACAGCTTCGATCTCAACAAGGCGATCTATCAGATCCCAACCGCAGACTTCGAGCGACGCCGCGAGCGCTTCATCGAGATCCTCGACATCGGCGAGATCGTTACGAAGCCGGTCCGCAACTTGTCCCTCGGGGAGCGGATGAAGGTTGAGATCTGCGCCGCGCTCCTGCACGGGCCCAAGGTGCTGTTTCTGGACGAGCCGACCATCGGCCTCGATGTGACCATGCAGCGGCGCTTGCGCGAGTTCGTGCTCGAATACAACGCCGAGGAGAACGCAGCTGTGCTTCTCACCAGCCACTACATGGCGGACATCACGGCGCTGGCGGAGCGAGTGATCGTGATTCACCACGGCAAGATTCTCTACGACGGCGGGCTCAAAGTCCTCGCGGAGGAGTTTGGTGGTGAGAAGACCATCACAGTTCATGCAGAAGCTGTCCCAGACGGTCTCGGTTACGGGGGCATCATCGAGCAGACATCAACCAAGCTGTCACTGCGGGTTCCCCGATCAGAGGTTGCCAGCACCACTGCTCGGCTTCTCAACGACGTAAACGTGCTCGATCTGTCGATCGAAGACCCCCCAATCGAGGAAGTCATCGAGCGAGTATTCGCCACGCCCAAGGACGAAGGCTGATGCTGGCGCTGGCCAAGTATTACGTCGCAGCCGGCAAACTCTCGATCCAGGCCCAGATTCAGTACCGCGCTTCGACTTACTTCTATCTGATCGGCTTTCTCATCGAGCCAATCGTCTACTTGGTCGTTTGGCGATCGGTAGCCGAGTCCCAAGGTGGCTCGATCGGCGGCTACTCGGCTGAGGCGCTGACCGCCTACTACATCGTGTGGACGCTGGTCCGCGCCATGAACGTCGGCTTCGATCCCAACGCCTGGGGCTGGCGCATCCAGCGGGGCCGCCTCAACGAGATGCTGTCCCGGCCAATTCATCCGTTCCACCGCGACTTTGCCTGGTTTGGTGGAGGCAAGTTCGTCTGGATCCTGCTGTGGTTGCCGATGGCCGCCGGGTTGTGGATCGCCTTCCGCCCCCAGATATCGCCGACACTTGGCGAGGGAGTCGGCTTCTTCATTGCTATCTGGCTCGCATACGCGGTTCGGTTCGCACTGCTTTGGGCTCTCGGGATGATCACGTTCTGGACCACCAGGGGCAGCGCAGTCTTCGAGATCTTCATCGGTGCCGAACTGCTGTTGTCCGGTCGTCTCGTTCCACTCGATCTGATGCCGCAGTGGACACAAAACATCGGCGCGTGGCTTCCATTCAAATGGACGTTCCAGTTCCCGATCGAGGTAGTCATCGGCCGGTTGACCGGGGGAGAGATCCTGACAGGACTCGCCATTCAGACGGCATGGGCCGCTGCTCTGATCGCCCTTATCTGGACGTTCTGGAAACCTGCGGTCTCGAAATACACGGCGGTGGGCGGATGAATCCAGTCAAACTCGGATGGATGCACCTGCGCATTTCTGCCCTGAACGAGTTGCAGTACCGAGCCAACTTCTTCCTCGCCGCATTCAACGCATTGCTGGCGCTCGCTACGGGGTTGATCGTCATTGCATTGGTCTACTCGCACACTGATTCACTCAATGGGTGGAGCCAGCCCGAGCTTCTGATCGTGATGGGCATCCATGTGTTCATCGGTGGGCTGATCCGAGCGTTCGTGGAGCCAAACATGTATCAACTCATGCAAGACATCGAGGAGGGCACCCTCGACTACACCCTGACGCGGCCCGCAGACGCGCAGCTGCTGGTCAGTGTCCGCGCGACGAGCATCTGGCAGACAGTCGACCTCGCCATCGGCCTCATCGTTGTCGCCATCGGCGTGGCACAACTGCAGGCCGCCACGACGATTGCCCATGTCGGAGCTTTCGCCATCACGATCCTCCTCGGCATCGTGATCATCTACTGCGTTTGGCTCATGATCACGACGGCCGCCTTCAAGCTGATCAGAGTCGACAACATGGTCCAGATGCTGCAGGGCATATATCAGGCAGGCCGCTGGCCTGTCTCGATCTACCCGCTCTGGCTACGCGGCGGTCTGACATTCATCATTCCGCTCGCCTTCGCAATCACCGTCCCGGCGGAAGCACTGTCCAATCGGCTTGCAGGTTCGACGATCGCAGTAGCACTCGCCTTTACCGTCGTGATCACGCTCGTAGCCAGGGTGGTGTGGCGCTGGGGCCTCTCCAACTACTCGGGCGCCTCGGCGTAGCCAGCCTGCCCGCTTGCCGCGATCAGGTAGGACACGGCGTTGGCGCTCCAGTGGACAAGCATCGGAGCGACAACGCTGCCCGAGCGGAGGCGCAGTTTGTCGAAGATGAGTCCGGCCACCGCCGTAGAGACCACACCGGTTACGACGGCGACCCGGCGAGATTGTGGATCTGAGACGCCGTTGATGTCGAGGGTGTTCAGAGTCGGGATGATGTGCCACAGGCCGAATAGCGCCGCGCTCCGCACCGAGGCGCGCTCCCTCTGTGCACCGTCGAGCAATACAGGCAGGACCGAGCGGAATGCCAACTCCTCGAGCGACACGGTCCCAAGTGGAATGCGGACCAGCGTCTGGTAGGCGACATCGTCGTCGCTGACGCGCTGATCGGCGAAGAGCGGTGCGGTGAGCGGTAGCCGGCTTGCCACCCACGAGCCCGCAGCGACTACAGCGGCCGCCGCCACACCAGTCGCGATGCCGCTCCCCCGACGGAGTCCAAGCTCTTTGGCGTCTGCCCGCGCCCAGCCTGCAGCCAAGACAACGGCGCTGGCAGCCAGATTCGCCGGCACGTAGTGACGCTGAGGGATCTTTCGATTGATCGCGAAGTTCCAAGCGGCCAACCCGCCTACAACCGCCCTGTTGAACCTCATGGGGGGATCGTATTGGCCGTTGCGATCTATTCGGCCCGATTTCGCCAGCCTTAGCTCCTCGCCGGATCCATGCCCGCGAACGACGTATCACGTGTTCCCTCCACGCGTCTCATTGACCGAGGAGGAGGAAGACATGTACCGCGGATCCACACGCCCGTATTCGGCGTTGGCGCTCGGCCTGATGCTCGGCACGATCACCGTGCTGGCTCGTGCCCTCCCCGTCTAGAACCGGATTCAGCTCTGAGTTGCCACTTTCAATGGGGGTTGGGGGTGGCGGCTCAGAGGTGCTTCCTGTAACGGACCTCTCGCAGCGGGTCTCCGAACGATTCGTCGATCTTGACAGTGCCATCGGCGACCCACCCACCGAGTTCGTAGAAGCTGCGCCCCCGTTCATTGGTGTCGAGGACCCACAGAGTTGCTGACTCGAAGCCGTTAGAGCGCACCTCTTCAAGCGCTGCCACCATGAGCTCTCTGCCGTAGCCGCCGTTCCGATGTGCAGGGTCAACGTAGATCGCAAATAGTTCGGCGACAGAACCGTCGTGGTCGTCGTCGCGGCTCGTCCCGACATTGGCCATACCAACGATGTCGCCTTCAGCCTCGGCTACTAACAATGCTGAACGAGGTGGTTGGTTGGCCATGTAGTTCGCCCACATCTGTTCACGTTGCTCCACCGTCACACGTTCGAAGATGGAATCGGGGATCAACCCGCGGTAGGCCGCTTCCCAGGAGGAGGTCTGAACCCGAGCAACGTCTGGAACATCTTCTGCGACGGCATGGCGCACTCCCATAGGTTGAAGATACCGAGGCGTCACTCAGCCTGCTGCGAGTTGTTTCTGCAGCGGAGCCGGGAATCGGGGCATCACAACAGTGCCGTCGAGCCAGGTTTCGAGACGGGACCGCTGCTTGTCGATCATCCGTTGCTCGGCGTTCGTGACCGATTCGACCAGTTCATGAACGACGCTGCCGCCTTGGAGCTGGCCCCAGGCTCCGACGATACGGCCGTTCACCCAAACTGTCGGACCGATGTTGCCGTTGCGATCAAAGAGCGTGTCCTGGTGTGGGCCGAGAAACCATGTCCGCTCCTTCCAACCCATGGGTGTCGGATCGAGCCCGGGCAGAAAGGCAGCCCACGGCTTGGGGGCGGCTACCGCTTCGACGTCGTCGGGGAGCAAGTAGCCACTCCCCTCGTCGACTTCCACCTCAACAGCGTCGACAGCAGCTAGCGCCGCCTTGGTGTCACGAACGGTCCAGCCAGTCCACCATTTGAGGTCCGTGAGTGTGCCAGGGCCGAACTGGCGCAACCAGCGGCTGAGCAGGTCTGCTTGAGCCTCCGCACGATCTAGCGCAGGGAGCTCATGGCCGAGCCAGTCGGCCGTCGCCGCCCATCGATACTGGCTCGAGAGCCAGGTGCCTCGTGGTCGGCCACGCACAATCTGGCCTTCCGTAGCCAGCAGAAACAGGATCCGAGTCGAGGCACCGACGGCGGCACCCCACTTCTTCCCCTCGCCAAACTGGATCTTGACGGCCAGCTCTGGCACGTCGTCTCGCAGCTCGACCGCCAGGGCTTCACCGCGCGCAGAGATCGCTGCGAGGGTCCGATCGGACACATCTTCCACCCAGGCTTCCGGATTTTCAGCCAGGTGTTGGCCGGCGAGCATCCGAATCAGACGGCGCCGTTCTGGAGGAGCTAGCGCTTTAGTGCAGGCTGCATCCATTACGGCAGCGAGGTCGTGGGTGACAACGAACATCGTCCGACGCATGCCCAGCATGCGCAGTAGGGAGCGATCGTCGTAGAGGGCGCGCTCGAGGTCGGCATGTCCGAAATCGGCAAGCCGCGCTCTGAGCGACAAATAAACAGTTGCGGGATCACTGGAATGAAGACCGACCATCGCCCCGGCAGTGGCCTCCGGGGACGTAGCTGCGCCGGCGAGGAAATGCCTGCTTCCCAGCCGCGCCCGCCTTTCGGCCGTTGTGATGTAACGCACGGCTAGTCCTCTCGCGTCGGAATTCCCGCGGCGACGCGGACCTGACGCGCTGAAGCAGTCCGAGTCATCGCCAAGGTTGCGATAGTCGCGACTGCTCCGAAGAAGAGAACCGGCCCGAGAACCTCAAGGCTGCCTATCTCGGCAAGTTGGCCTATCAGTATCGAAAAGGAAACCGACCCAATGCTGGCGGCTCCGAATTGATATCCGGTTGCCACTGCGGCGCGCTGCGGGCCGAGCCAACGAGGCGTCACTAGGACCATGACTGGAAAGAGCAACGAGACTCCGGCGCCCAGAACAGGCAATGAGATGCCAGCTGGCAGATCGTTCGGATTGGCCCACATCAAGGCGGCGCCAATAGTCGTGATTACGAGCGATACCCACAGCGCCGGTTCCTGGGGCAGGCGGTCACCGACGAGTCCGAGCACAACCCGGCCGGCTGTGAAGGTGCCCCAGAACCCAGCAACCCAGAGGGCAGCTGTCGCTTCTGAGACCCCGCGTTCCTCGAACAAGAGGCTGAACGCCCATGCACCTATCGAAACCTCCAATCCGACAATGAGGAAGAACCAGACAAGGGTTAGCTGTAGGAGTCCTCCAGAAGATGGACTGACGGCCGGCAGCTCATGATGCTTTTCATGAAGCTCTTCCGTGTCGAAGTCGTGGCGCTTGGCCCAGACGAGTGCCAATAGCACCAGCTCGGCGATCCCGACGATTACGAAGACTCCTCGCCACGTCATGCCGTTGCCGACGGCAGTGGTCGCAAACGGAGGCCCCAGCGCTGCACCGAGGCCAAAGAAGGCATGCAGAAAGCCCATCACCTTGGCGCTGTGACGTAGCGATACCCAAGCGTTCACGATCGGATCGAGAAGGCCGGCTCCCCCTCCGGCAAACACCGAGATGACGATCAGGCTGGGGAGGTTGGGGGCGAGCCCGAACCCGACCAATCCCACGAATGAGGCGCCAAGCGCCAACCGGATCCCGGCGCTGGTGCCCAAACGGCGAGTGATGTGTCCGCTGAGGACTGATCCGGTGAATCCTCCGACGGTCAGTGCGGTTATGACCCAGCTCAGGTCACCAATCGCGAGACCCATGTCCGCCCGTTGCGTTGGCCACAGAGTCCCAAAGATGCCGTCCGGCAGCCCGAAGATGACGAACGTCGCGAATACGACAACGAGCGCAGCCGAGATGCGGGACCGGGACATGGTTGGCATCGACCGAGTGTATTGCCGCCTAGAGAACCGGCGTGTCGCGGCCCATGTCCGAAAAAAGGCTGAACTCAGGCAAGAACGTCATGTCGATGCGGCCGGTCGCTCCCTGCCTGTGTTTGGCGACGGCGACTTCTGCAATGCCCTTCGTCTCTTGGGCCTCGGGGTGGTAGTACTCGTGTCGGTAGATGAACATGACGACGTCGGCATCCTGCTCGAGTGATCCCGATTCGCGAAGGTCAGAAAGACGTGGCCGTTTGTCTTCTCTTTGTTCCATGGAACGGTTGAGCTGCGACAGGGCGATTACCGGCACGTCGAGTTCCCGGGCCAGGTTCTTGAGCGAGCGGCTGATCGTGGCGATCTCCTGCTGACGGTTCTCCTGACCGGAGCCCTGCATGAGCTGGAGGTAGTCGATCACGACAAGGCCAAGACCTGGACGACGCCGCATCCGCCTGCACTTGGCTCGAATCTCCGTCACAGTGAGACCCGGGGAGTCGTCAACGTAGATCGGCTTCTTGTAGAGAGTGCTCGCCGCGTTGGACAGCTTGGAGAAGTCGGACTCGGAAAGCTGGCCGCTGCGGAGACGCTGCGAATCGATCCTCCCAGCGGCGCACAGCATGCGGCTGACGACCTCTTCCCGGCTCATTTCCAACGTGAAGACGGCAACTGGTGTGTCATGTTCGACAGCAGCGTGCTGGGCCATGTTCAATGCAAGGCCCGACTTACCCATGCCCGGCCTTCCCGCGACGATCAACAGGTTCGACGGATGAAGGCCGGACAACATCCTGTCCAGGTCGCGGAACCCGGTTGGAAGACCGGTCACCGCGCTCCCCCGTCGGTTGAGCTCCTCTGCCTGCTCGATGGCCGGTCCGAGAAGTGGATCGATCGGAGCTAAGCCCTCACCGATACGCCGCTCAGAGACGGCGAACACCGACTGCTCGGCTCGGTCGAGGACGGACGCAATGTCGTCTTCCATCCGGCTGGCGAGATGCGTGACATCGCCGCCGACTCGTTGCAGGCGCCGCCGCAGCGCATGCTCTTCGACGATTTCGGCGTAATGCTCGATATTGGAAGCTGTTGGCACCGCATCGAGGAGCTGCGCCAGGTAAGTCGGACCGCCTGACCTGTCGAGGGCGTCAAGGCGCCGGAGTGATTCGGACACTGTGACGGCGTCGATTGGCTGGTTGTTGTCGAAAAGCGAGATGATCGCTTCGAAGATCGACTGATGGGCTGGGATGTAGAAGTCGTCGGGATGGAGCTTCTCCAGTGCGACATTCGCTGCTTCCGAAGAAAGCAGAACAGCTCCGAGCACCGACTCCTCGGCCTCAGAGCTATGCGGTGGCGCACTCAGAGACGTCCGGGTGTCATAGGTAGCCGTCATCGCTGCTGCCCTCTCAGGCCAACTGCAGGAGTTGCCCCCGGTGCGGTCATCTCTACCTTCACTGTGCTCCTCACATGCCGTTCCACAATCGGCTGCTCCACAAACGGCCTATCCGGCGCTGCCTATCCGGCGCTGCCTATCCGCCGCTGAACCGGCCTGGCTAGGCGCTCCGGTTGTGACCGGAGCTCGGGGGGCCGCGGCCCAATCTTGTCTGTTCGGTGTGACAGATTCCGCGTACAACCACGGACCTGTCTGCGCGGCGAACCGCACCGCGGCGCTAACCGCAAAAGGGAAGTCTCCGGGGAAGAACCGCCTCCTGGGGGCGGCGTGAGCAACTTAGATGCCGAGCACGGCCCGGCAAAGCTCAGACGCTCCCAACTTTTCGCGCAGCGGTCTTAGTTTTCGCGAGAGAGGGGTCTGGGGGTCGAGCAAGTCCTAGGACTCGGCACGTTCCATGCCAATGCGCGGCATACCGGACAGGATCTGACAGGTAGCCCTGCAGCTACCGAGCGATCGGCGCAGGACTACCTCAGCTCCCCCCTCCCCGGCCTGCGGCCGGTACTCCCCCCAAATCGACCGGAGGTCGAAGGGGGA
>Ga0265309_10001529_pt1 | contig 10192 bp, 8 predicted proteins | sample Helome_FD_192492 | JGI IMG/M metagenome (GOLD analysis project Ga0265309, IMG submission 192492) | Marine sediment microbial communities from subtidal zone of North Sea - Hel_20160524 (Illumina Assembly) | ecosystem: Environmental > Aquatic > Marine > Subtidal zone > Sediment ...
GCCAGGCAGTTATTATTGAATACCAATCGTAGTGTTATCGATATCTCTATCGCTACTGGCTTCCCTTCCCAGTCGTACTTCGGCGCCTGTTACCGTAGATTTTTTGGTAGTTCACCACGTAAACATCGTTCACAGGTCGCCGCGGAGCAACGAAACTAATTTCTGGATTGCACCCGGTAATTTTGGGACAGCATGTCTAACTACCGACAGCTGATTTCCTCTCCATAGTCTGATAACTACCGCGAAGCAGGCACTCAAATCAGGGAGACTATAAGGAAGCAATCGGTCTTCAATTCCGTAAGCGTCCGGCCAACCCCACCTGTAGAATTTTGTAGCGCTGAATAGACTGGATTCTTTTTCTAAGGAATCCAGGCATGCCTAAACGAGAACACCGCAGCACCGCTGAGTGGCAAGACATAATTGAGCGACAAGACCAAAGTGGATTGACCGGCGTAGCCTTTTGCTTGCAAGAGGGCATATACGCCAAGACATTCTATCGCCAACGCAAGCTGCTGAGGCGCAAAGGTCTGGTGGTGGAAACGAAACAGTTTATCCAGGTACAACCGAAGTCTGTACCGACAATGCCAATCCAGCCTGGGATGGTGTTGCAATACCGGGATAGCCGGTTGCAGATGCCTGGAGGCACTGAACCACTTTGGCTGGCCCAGTTGATGAAGGCCTTGTCATGAGGATGTTCGTCGATGCCGGTTCGATTTACCTGCACCGGGATTATGTGGACTTCCGCAAATCGATTAATGGCCTGTTGATGATTGTCGAGCAGGAGATGGAACTGACACCGTTTGCCCCGGCATTGTTTGTGTTTTGTAACAAGAACCGTGATCGGATCAAGGTGTTGTACTGGGATCAGAGCGGGTTTTGCCTGTGGTACAAACGCCTGGAGAAGGAGAAGTTCAAATGGCCGCGCCGCTATCATTCAGAGATGATGACATTAACGGATCTGCAATGGGAATGGTTATTATCCGGTTATGACATCATCGGTCACGAGCCACTGAAATACGCCCATTGTGTTGGTTAAATGATCGAGATAAGCCTCTGATTTAGATGCTGTTTCTGGTAGAATGCCAGACATGAAAACGGCATCAGAACCGCTACCCTCAGACCCCGAAACGTTGCAAAATATCGTCCTCGATTTGCAAGCCAGACTGGTTCAAAAAGACGCTCAGATCGATCATTTATCACAGCAATACCATCAAATCCTGGAACAGTTTCGCCTGGCGCAGCAACGCCAGTTTGGTCAAAGCAGCGAAGCCGGCCAGGATCAGTTGGGCTTATTCAATGAAACGGAACAGACCGTTGAAGAAGATGAGCCAGAAGCTGAACAGGAGTCGATCAGCTACACGCGTAAAAAGCCCAAGCGCAAACCACTGCCCAAAGATCTGCCCCGGGAAACCATCGTTCACGATATCGCAGAGGCGGATAAACACTGTGATGGTTGTGGCCATGAACTGCACTGCATGGGTGAAGACAAAAACGAGCAGCTGGAATTTATCCCGGCGAGTATCAAGGTCATCGAGCATATTCGTCCGAAGTACAGTTGCCGACACTGTGAGCAACTGGGCACCGAGGTAGCCATCAAGATCGCCCCGGTACCACCAACCCCGATTCTGAAGAGTATTGCCACTGCATCGCTGTTAAGCCAGATTATTACCAGCAAGTATCAATACGCCCTGCCGCTTTACCGCCAGGAACAGATGTTCAAGCAGTACGGCATTGAACTCAGTCGAAAAACCATGGCGAACTGGATGATCCGGTGCAGTGAACTGCTGATACCGATTTATCAGCGGCTGAAAACCATCCAGTTACAGCAAACCGTGATGAATGCGGATGAAACACCGTTGAAAGTCATCCATGAAGATAAGAGCCGATGTTATATGTGGGTTTATTGTACGGGTAGCGACTCACCACCGGATAAAAACGCAGACAAAGACCCACCCCCGAACATCGTACTGTACGACTATCAAAACTCACGAGCGGGGCGCTGTGCCAGGGATTATCTGGGTGAATACCACGGATATTTACAAGTCGATGGTTATGCGGGTTACCAACAAACCGAGGCCACGCTGGTCGGATGTTTTGCACATGCGCGGCGAAAGTTCATCGAGGTGCAGCGAGCCCAGGTAAAGGGCAAGACCGGCAAAGCGGACTGGGCCATCAGCCATATCCGCAAGTTATATCGGATAGAAAGCGAGATCAAAGACATGACCCCGGTAGAAAAACAAGCGCAACGCCTGGCAAAGGCAAAGCCATTGCTAAACCAGTTTAAAGCCTGGCTGGATAAGTCGGCGCTTCAGGTACCGCCCCAGTCAGCCGTGGGCAAGGCGATTGCCTACAGTCTGGGACAATGGTCGAAGCTCGAGCGATACATCGAAGACGGCAATCTCCAAATCGACAACAATCGGGCAGAACGTGCGATCAAACCCTTTGTGATCGGACGCAAAAACTGGCTGTTCTCAAACACGGCCAATGGTGCACAGGCGAGTGCCATGCTGTACAGCCTCATTGAAACTGCCAAGGCGAATGGGCTAACACCGTTTGATTATCTGAACCATCTGCTTGAAGAACTACCCAGAAAATCACAAGACATCGAGCAGCTGCTGCCCTGGAACGTTGACTTACCACAGCAGGTCAAGCGCTAGTAGGTGGGGTTGGCCGGACGCTTACAAAAAAGCAGAATCAGGGTGCGAGAATTAAACTCGTCGCAATTATCCCGAAAAAATATACTAATCTAACTATCGCTACTTTTTCTTCAGTGAGAATAGGGAGTTACATACAATTCATAGTATTGTCGCGACAACTTCAAAGCGCTGGAAATTTGTCCTACAGACAAATAGGGTTCGATTTTCTTGAGCTTCATTGATGCTCTGCGCGAGTGTTGTAACGCTGATATCTTGCACCATGCATAAGCCTTAATGTAATTCCTCGTAACACCAGTGCCACGCGCATACATCGTGCCCAATTGGTGCTGTGCTTTGCGGTAGCCGTGTTTCGCTGATTGCATGTACCATTTGAAGGCTGAACTATAGTCTCGCGCCCTGTCATCCTTTTGAAACATTTCACCAAGTTCGAATTGAGTGATGCAGCTTCCGTCTTCGACGTATTGAACCATGTCTATTTCCTTCCCTTTTTCGTTATTACACGTCGACGCAAATACTAACGTATGTGAAAACGCATTTTTGTGACTGATTTAATAATTTTAACGATAAAATTTTTTATCGCGAAAGTGACCGGGCTGACTGCCATGATTTTAATAGTCAGGTGATTTTCTACGTTTACGACACCCGCCTGGCCTGAGCAATGCTGCACCCAGTATGCCGAATAAGTTGCGGTAGTAGCCCGAACCTCGAAAATTATCGGTGTACCATACATCCTGCATCCCCTGTCGCTCTTTATAAGCACTGGCACTAGGTTCGCCGACGATAAGTTTTATTATTGCAGCGCCTTTGTTGTTTGAATTTGCCTGAATTACCTTTTTGCCGATCCATACATTATCGCATTTCCCTCTCGTCCACCTCACATTACGCCCTTCTTGTACCGGCGTGTATCCGGACTGGACTAGTCTGTCCATGATCGGGAGCCTGATTCCAGCCATTTTTATTTTGTTCAAAACGTCACCACAAACGTACAGTCAAAAATATACTCAAACGGTGCTTTCAGCTCTAAAAAGTAGCCAGCTGTTAGCATATGGGCCGATTACAATATCTGGTCGCAACCAGATAAGTACTAGCCACCTTAAATTCTTCCTCCATAGCTGCAATCGCAAAGCCTCAGCGGCACCGGTCCTGATATGTACACACCTCGGTTAGTCAATTGATGTGGGAAGCAAATGGAAGGTTATCGCAATGGCAGTCCAGGGACTTATCCCTTCGTGCCAAAGGCCTATCTTTAGGTGTCAAATATCAAAATCGACTGCCTGGTTGATATTAAGTAGCTGCAGAACGTCTTCTTTGTGCAAACGGACCGGTTAAAAGAAGTTTTATCAGCTCGCTCTGACGTGATACACCAGTTTTTCGAAATACCGATTTTAGCTGAGATCGGATAGTGTGGGCACTGTGATTCGAGTTACTAGCTATTTGATCAATGCTATGCCCATTGGCGAGACTGATAGCAACCTGGGCTTCGGAAGGGGTTAAACTGTAAACACTCACCAGGCTATCAATCGAAATTGGTTGTTGCAGGTTGGGATCACTTAAGAAAACAGCAACTTTTGCACCTTCATAGTCTAGATCCGAGGTAATTAAATGTGCATGCATAGGTGTGACCAGGATCGGTAGAGGTGCCTCTACTTCCGGGTGAGTGATTCCTATTGCCACACTTTGCTTCCATGAATCATCGGGATCTATTTCGGCCGTATCGATGATGGTCTTGCGTAAATTTTTATCATCTGCAGGATTGGTTATTAGCAAATCACCTTCTTGAAGCTGCAATGCAGGGTGGCTTTCGATAATAGATTTCGCAGTTGGGTTGATATATACCGGTTGTGCGCTGCGGTCGTACAGGATCAATCCGATTACAAGACGGTCAAGGCCTTTTAATAACGCATCCTGTTTCAAACGTAAATGCGTAAACTCAGAATGAATTTTAAACGCCCGGTTCAGGTGCGGCAAAATCTCATTGAGCACTCGAATTTCACCATCTTTCCAGGGGCCAGCTTCTTTGCTGCGCATAATCATTATGCCGGCCTTGTGGGTTTTCGTGTCTAAAAATTGAGCGCCCCCAACATAGTAGATACCGTTAGGTTTCATCCAGTTTATGTGAAATCTGGAGTCTTTCAGCATAGTGTCGTTGCTATCTGGGTGAAATTGGATGCACTCGAAATCTTCAGGTTTCCCGATGTCACTGGTAGAGAACATGTTATCAAGGGCATCGCTCTGATCGTCCAAACTGACGTTTTGATCCTCCGGCAGGCCGAATTGCGCGATTGTGCTGGCTAATTCCATTTCTTTGTTCTTATAGTACAGGCAGGCGGCTTTAGACCGCGTGAGTTTCGCGATCATCGTTATCACATAGTCCCAATGAGCTGGGACTATGGTAGCCTCGTATATCTCGGGTATGATATGTGATGAAACTCTGCGATCCATATTGCTCTTATCCTTTCGATTAAAAAGTTTCCTTAAGAATATGTATTTTAAAGTAATTTATAGTTGTACTTTACTGTATTTGGGGAAAATATTTACGCTTACATGTAGCCAGTAATAGACGTTATGGGCCTGCATTTCGATTTACTCATTTGACTTCAGCCCTTTTAACTGGTTTTGATACTCTCGCCTAAACAGTCAGGGCGAATACGACCCACATCAATACAAGCAATTGAAAAAATTGTATTGGGTTGCATAACGAATCGACTTTAATAAAAATGAGTGCTGGTCTCTAGTGGAATGTTTTTATGTTCAGAATCAGGCCATAAATTCAATTAATCTATCGCCTGGCAGGGAAGTTTCTATGTTAGAAAAACAGGTTCCAGACAAGCGTGAAGACTATCGGCACTTCATGACCATTACCACGCGCTGGATGGATAACGATGTATATGGACATATCAATAATGTCCAGTATTACAGTTACTTCGATACGGCGGTAAATCGGTTTTTAATCGATCAGGGTGCGCTCGATATTCACCACGGCGATGTCATCGGCCTGGTTGTCGAAACCCAGTGCAATTTTTTCAGTAGTGCGGCGTTTCCAGAAGATATCGATGCGGGCATTCGGGTTGCTCACCTGGGCCGCAGCTCAGTGCGTTATGAAGTGGGACTGTTTGTCGGCGGTCGGGAACAGGCCATTGCCCAGGGCCATTTTGTCCATGTTTACGTGGACCGGGCCAGCGAAAAACCGGTAAATATTCCTGACAATCTGCGTTCGGTACTGTCTATGCTCACATGAATTAGATGAGTTTCGGCGCAGATATCGAAACACCGGATTATCCGAAATAGATGCCATCCCTGGCACCAAATTTCAGGTTGACCGATTATTGATCGACGATCAGATTACCGTTGTTGAGCAGGTTATCGAGAATTTGCTGGTCGCTAAGCGTGCCGTTAGCGGTTAAATCGACGCCTGATAATACGATTTCCTGGGCAGATTCGAAGGTACCCGAACTGCCATCGATATCAATGCTGATCGTGGTATCGCCGCTGACGCCGTCATAGTTAAAATTCAGGTAGCCATCCAGTGAAGCGAGATCTTCACCTTGCAGCATGTCAGACAGGTCGAGTACATCACCGCCAACACCCAGAGTAAAATCGACTATCGTATCGACCGCGGGAACTCCAATCGTACCCTCGTCTCCGGATTCGAGGGCAAAGATGTCGATTCCATCACCACCGATCAGACTGTCATTGCCGCTGCCGCCATTGATTCTATCATCGCCAGCATCGCCGAATATGACATCGTTTCCGGAGCCGCCTGACAACACGTCGTCACCCGCCCCACCTTCCAGGCGATCATCGCCGGAACCGCCGAATACCAGATCGTCGCCTTCACCACCGAGTACGACGTCATCACCGGAACTACCGTCGACGAGGTCGTCCCCGGCGCCACCATCGAGGGTATCGTCGCCGATCCCACCGCTCAGGTTGTCCATGCCATCACCACCACTGAGGTAGTCGTTTCCGGCGCCACCAGATAACGTATCGTTATCCGCACCACCCGACAGTGAGTCATTACCGGCGTTACCGAACAGGATGTCGTCACCGGTATCACCAATAATCGCATCATTCAGACTACCGCCGGAAATGCTATCCACACCACTGCTACCAGTGATGGTTTGATCGATGGTATAAAGTGCCAGTTGCGCCGTGTCGGACTGACCGTCAGTATCGGTCAAAACATAGTCAACCAGGACAGGATCCAGATTAGTCGGGGGTGATGTAGCGGGAATCTGGTAACTGATATTGCTCAGACCAAGGTCATAGCCGGTACCGGTATATTCGATATCGAATTGAGTCACACCACTGAACTGGGAAAGGTCCAGAGTGGCGGTACCAGAACTCGTGCCTGACAATATTATGGTGTCGTTAGTCAGGTTGCCGTCTCCGTCGGTATCATGCGTGACGACAACAGTGGCTTCATCATTGTTGCCGCTTTGAAAATCACGAATTGACAGGATCAGGTTTTCCACACCATTTGGGGCGCCGACACCACTGAAAGTGAATAGAAGCGCTTCACCGGAGCTCAGTAATTGTCCATTACCACCAACAACTCCGATACCATCAGCAGAATATTGCAGGGTGCTGCCGCCGGCACGAATACTGACGCCCAAATTCGGATCGGCATCGATATTCGCCTGGGAAGTGGTATCCACCGAGACATCTGTAGGTGCACCGGTTTGATCGGGCGTAAAACTGTAAAAGCCATTACTGCGCATGATAAATTGCGAGCCGTCGTTCGAATCCGTGATCGTGGCCTGGTAAACACCATTGCCATCGAGATCGGTTTCATAACCGTATACCCAGGTCAGGTTGCTGCCGTTATCTCCACCTGCCGGGGTAATCGACGCAGCGGGCGCGGGAGCGGGGTCGTAATCAATAAATTGCAGTATGGAGTCGTTGCCATTGTTATGGTCGATTTGCACCGAGCCCACTCCGCTAAAGGCGGATAAATCAATATCTGTACCACTGCCTGCATTATGCGTAAAAGAGGCCAGAACCGTTGTGCCATTGATAGCATATACCGTGATGTCGACAGCATCACCACCACCGAAATCGTTCATGGTTAAGGTCAGGTTATCAGCGCCATAGGGTAATTCAGTCAGTTCGAAATCGATTACCAGCGATTCGCCGCTATTAAGGCGACTGTTGCCAACGCCGACCCCTTGCGTTCCGCCTCCGGTATCGAAGCCGAGCGTATCTGGCGACCCTCCGGAAAATCCACTGATAGTGAAGTTGGATGAATTGATATTCGCCTGGCTGTTGACCTGGACATTTTCGCTGTTGCCTGTCGGGTCCGGAAATGAGACCACGGTGAAGTCACCGCTAGCAATGCTGATGGTGCTGCCTTTATACGTGAACTCACTGACCACGGCGTCGTCGACGACTTTATCAACGCCACCGCCCTGGGTGCTGAAGGGAGATATATTGGAGCCAAACTGGGGACCTCCATCGGTACCCAGCGCAGTAACGACGTTACCTTCTGCTACCTCATAGGCTTGCAGACTATCCAGGTCGTCGCGCGCATCCGGAGCATCGTCAATGATGTTGATCGTTGCCGTCGCCGAGGCGATATCGCCATCACCATCGATAACGCTGTAGTCGAAATTGAAGACCGCGGGTGCGAGTCCATTCGGTGCGCTCAAGGTGTAGGTGCCATCGGCAAAATCGAAGGTGAAAGTGCCATAGGCAAACCCGTCGTCAGCACCCAGTTCAATGGTGCTGCCATTGACCACGACGGTGGCGGCCAATGCTGTAGGTACAGACACGGTGCTGCCGTCATAGCTGAAGGTATAATCGGTACCGCCTATATTGGTAGTCAAAGACTCTACATAACCGCCATCCGCACCAAACAGAACGTTTGATATCGATCCGTTGGCGGTGATATTACCGCCAAACGCTGTCGGTACCGTGGACAGCAATTCAGACTCGAGTTGAGAGACGTCTGTTACAATGATCGCATCATCTACCGTGCCGCCGCCCTGTCCCAGGGAATCGATGTTGTGAATATAGTTTAGATCAGACAGGTCTCCGGGCAGACTGGAGCCGATACCAACCGAATAGGATTCAATCGAGTTACTGTTGACGAATTCGATATAACCGCTGCCTATCGGTGAAGTACCTGTGTTGGCTTCGCCATCGGAAATGAAGTAGGAAATATTCTGCACATCATCTGCCGGAAGTTGGGATGCCAGATCAGTAGCCAACTGAGTCTGTATTTCGTTTGTCGCATCGACGTAGTTGGTGCCACCGCCGGGGGTTACCGCGGCCAATGCCGCTTCAAAGGATGCAAAATCACTATAAGTGCCAACAAAACTTGCATTTGAGTTGAAGGTGACCAGTGTTATTTCAACCTGGGTAGACTGGTTGAAAAATTCAGAGCCAAGCGCCGAAAGAGAATCCTTGGCAACATCCATTCGTGTAGGTTCGCTTGCCGGGGGAGTCGTATCACCCGTAATTGAGCCCCAGGCCATGCTGCCCGAATCATCCAGCGTAAAAATAATATTGAAGACTTTTTCTTCTGATTCAGGGACGTCCTGAACAAGGTTATTCGCGATCGGCGCATCATCGATGATGGATATGGTCAGGTTTTCACTGTAACCAATACCATTGGTGAAGTTATAGGTAAATACCTCATCTAAGTCTGCGCTACTGCCATCTGCGGAATTCAGCGTGTAAGTGTAGTCACCGACGGTAAAACCGGGAGTGCCATTATCCGCATATACGGTTAAGGTTCCGAGGGCAGTAGTCGCCGTGATAACTCCACCTACTGCGGTAAAATTGGAGGCTCCGAAATCAATGCTGTCGATGCTGTTACCGGCGTTACCATCGTTGGCAAACAGGTTGCCGCTTACCTGGGCCGGGCCCGTTCCGGTACCGTCAGCGAGGCCACTTTCATAGACTGTTGCAAAATCAGGATTTGTCGCGCCTACGCTGATGGTGGTAGTACCCGTAGTGGTTAACTGTCCATCATCAACCGTATAGGAAAATGTGCCGCTGCCCTGTGATACGCCGGCATCGAACTCCAGTGAGGTCAATTCTGCGAGGCTCAGGGTCTGGCCGACTACAAGCGGGCTGCCATCCGCCAGAGTTACTGCGCCGAGGGCGCCGGGCAATGTCGTCACGGTGATGACCAGAGTAGCGTCATCGGTGTCTACGTCGGTTGGTGCTGTAATGCCGAGCCCATTGTTCTGGCTGCTCTCGAGGGTGTAGACGTCATTGTCGAACACATCGGGCGCATCATTAACTGCAGTGACCGACAGGGTTCCCGCATCCGAACCAAACAGATTCGAATAACTCTGGTCGAATGCTTCAATTGTTATATTGCGAGTCGAAGTACTGGGATTATCGGAACTGTTTTGATATGTAATCGATTCCAGAACAGTCTCGTATTCATTTATATCGATGCCACCGGTCAGGGTGAGTTCCCAGGTAGACCCGGACACTGCAACGCTGGCCACGACACTGGTTCCCGCGGTCAGGTAATCGAGCACGTCCTGTGAGCCGATGTACCCATCTATGGTAACCACTAC
>Ga0265309_10001532_pt1 | contig 10185 bp, 8 predicted proteins | sample Helome_FD_192492 | JGI IMG/M metagenome (GOLD analysis project Ga0265309, IMG submission 192492) | Marine sediment microbial communities from subtidal zone of North Sea - Hel_20160524 (Illumina Assembly) | ecosystem: Environmental > Aquatic > Marine > Subtidal zone > Sediment ...
GCCTTTTATAAAGATGTATTGCATAAAGCTCACTTTCAGTAATAAAAGCAAAAGATTTTTCATTAAGAAGAAATCCATTATGCAATGGTGACACACAGATCATAAATGATTCTGTACTTCTCAGAAATTGTATATAGTCATTACATATTACAGGCAACAGATCATATTGCTTTAAATGATCAATAATCAGTTCACGTCTCCCCAAACTTTCTGCAAGAAGCAAAACGCGCTTATCGGATGTCGTAAATTCATCAACAAATGCAGCAAGCTTTTCTACAGGATTCGAAGCACGTCGGTCAATCTGTATAGGTGGTAGACAACTAGTAAAATTTTGGGCTCTTGATTGCGGCTCTTTTGTTTCCGGTTGAATCTTAATTCTTGAGTATGGTTTCAGGTTCTTGAAAAACTCTTCAGCAGTTAAAAATAATTTATCTGGTGGGACTAAAGGCCGATTGGCATCACCTCGTAATAATTTATAACGAGACAAAGTATCACACCAAAAGCTTTCTATCTCGGAATGAATGTCGTGATGCAAACATAGCAATATAGATTCAGGAAGGTAATCAAATAATGTTGCAGTCTGCTCAAAGAATAATGGCAAATAGTATTCAATCCCTGCAGGTGCAATGCCTTTACCAACATCTTTATAAATACGACACTTTGAAGGATCACCCTCAAATCTCTCACGAAAATTTCCTCTAAAACATGCACGACCGTCTTCATTGAATGGAAATTCACGCGCAGGTAATAACCGTATTTCATCTACCGGATATATACTTCTTTGTGTATCTACATCGAATGTTCTGATAGTCTCAATTTCTTTATCAATTCTATCAATACGATAAGGCAATGAACTACCCATTGGAAATAAGTCTATCAGCCCACCACGCACACTGTATTCTCCTGGTGATAGTACCTGACTTACATGGGTATAACCCGCCAATGTCATTTGACGGCGAAATAATTCCAAATCGAAAATTTCTCCACGTTTAATGAAAAATGTATACGCAGCAAGATACTCACGCGGTGACATACGATAGAGCGCTGTTGTTACTGGAACGATCAATACATCGCAGGAATTATTCGTAACCTGATAAAGAGTAGCGAGGCGTTCGGATATTAAATCGTGATGGGGAGAAAGACTATCGTAAGGAAGTGTTTCCCAATCAGGAAACAGATATATACTAAGATCAGGCGAAAAGAATGGTATTTCTTCCAGTAACCTTTGTGCCTCTACCGCGCTAGAAGCTATGATGACAATAGGTTTTTCCTGTTTTGCTATCTTTGCAAGAATACAAGCATCTCCGGAGCCATCAAAATTAGAATAATAGGTTATTGAACCTGGTTTGGGAGAGATAAACTTGAATTGCATCTGAACTCATACTAAAAGACAGTTGTAACAAAAAAACTCAGCATTATGGTTAATTTTAATTATTATAAGTCAATTTTCTAACTTTTTTTACCAATTTATATTAGGGGTTTTAGGACAAAATATATAAAAATCTCTATCAATGTTCCAATCTTTATACTGGATCCCAATGGTCTAGTATAAGCTGCAGACTTGTATTACCGCAGTATTCGTTAATATTAAGACGATAAACAGCGTTAATTGTTTCTGGAAGAGAATCTTGATAGAAGAATAACATCGCTTCGTATAAGTGACTTAACTTCTGTTTTCCAGTATCCAGGCCAAATTTTCTTAATTTTAGTTTTAGATGTTTCTCCCCTACTACATACTGATTCTCCACTCTGAAGCAGGCATTGAATGTAGGATAGGGAAAACCCTGCCCCCATACCTGCTCTGCAAAATTCTGAGCTAATTCCAGGTTCATCTCAGATTCATTTAAATCTCCATCTGTCTCAATAATACGCAAGAGGTCTCCAGAAGTAAGTAATGTTTGTGCTGTTTGTTCGAAAATGTCCCGAAATTTATCTAAATTATTTAGATGTATAGTTAAACCTGCTGCCGCTGCATGACCACCAAACTTTAGTAGTAGTCCAGGACTACGTTTTGAAACTATATCTAATGCATCTCGTAGATGAAATCCAGGAATAGATCTTCCTGATCCTTTTATTTCATCATTATCACCGGGCGCAAATATGAATACTGGCCTATAGAATTTATCTCTAATACGAGATGCAAGAATTCCAATTACTCCCTGATGCCAGCTAGAGTCAAACAGACTTATACTATGTGGAATTTGATCTTTCTGACTTAAACTCGGGTCTACAAGAATCTTCTCTATTAGAGTTTTCGCGCTACTTTGCATACTAGCCTCTATTTCCCGACGCTGATGATTTAGGACATCTAGCTGCTGAGAAAGCTTTGTAGCATGTGACTCATTATCAGTAATGAGACACTCAATACCAAGTGACATATCATCAAGTCTCCCTGCTGCGTTTAATCTTGGTCCTAGCAAAAATCCTAGCTCATAAGTTGATGCCCGTCGGAAATCTTTCTGCACTATACGAAGTAGAGCATTTATACCTGCGCAACTACGCCCATTCCGAATACGATGCAGTCCTTGTTGTACCAAAATACGGTTATTCACATCTAGCTTTACTACATCGGCAACAGTACCCAGTGCTACTAGATCAAGCAATCTAGCGAGATTAGGCTCTTCTTTTGAGACAAATGTTCCTCGTGTACGGAACTCTGCGCGTAAAGCAAGCATCAAATAAAACATTACACCTACACCAGCTATATTCTTACTTGGGAAATTACAGTTTGGTTGGTTGGGATTTACTATCACGCTTGCATCAGGCAACTTATCTCCTGGTAAATGGTGATCAGTAATTAGCACCTGTAGACCAAGACGATTAGCTTCTGATACACCTTCTACACTAGCGATGCCATTATCAACTGTAATGAGTATGTCGGGCCTATTTCCTTCAGCAGGGTTAGCAGCTAATTTTACAATCTCAGGAGTTAAACCATAACCATACTCAAAACGATTTGGCACCAGATAATCCACAATTGCACCAAATTTTCTCAGTGCACGTATTCCTACTGCACATGCAGTGGCACCATCTGAATCATAATCAGCTACTATCAATAAGCGCTTCTCTGCAATTATTGCATCTGCAAGAAGTGTCGCCATTATTGAAATATTTTTCAGATATCTAAATGGAATTAACTGAGATAGATCTTTTGTAACTTGCTTAGGTTCATTAATGCCTCGGGCAGCATAAACACGAGCTAAAGCAGGATGAATGCCATATCTAATTAATGATTCTAAGGATTCAGAAGCATATTTTCGGGTAACAATATTTGTCATTCGAGAAACTAATCAAGCCCAATTTTTTAAAGATGGTACTCAAGACTAAAAACAAAATCCGAATATTCCTCCTTAGTCAACCTGAAAAGAGGCAGTATCTTTTTAAAATACGATGATATGTAAATTACGAAGTGAATTAATAGAATACTTAAAATTTTAAGTATTAACTACTCATATCTGAAAATAAAAAATAGCTTGCTCTCTATTCACTAAATTTATACAAGCTCATCAAGTGACTGAGGCCTACCCAAGCCAAATCCTTGTGCGAAATCTACTTCAATTTCTCGTAACTTTGCAATCACATCATCTGTTTCAACTTGCTCAGCAACGGTTTGGATACCTATTGTGTGTGCGACTCTATTGATTGCCGTAACCTTAGCAAGATTGATAGGATCTTGAAACATATAGCAGACCATGTTTCCATCAATTTTTAAATAATCAATTTTTAAATTTCTAAGCAAATCAAAGGATGATGGATCGCGGCCAAAACTACACAAGGCAATGTTACAACCGTAGTCCCTAATTTTTGAAACAAATAAAGAAGCATCTTTAAGATTTGAAGATACATCTGATTCTTCAATCTCAAAACATATCATACTTGCTGAAACATTGGTTTCTTCTAATTGATCTTGAACAAAATCTGGGAAATCAGGATCACAAACTGTATCTTTAGCTACATTTATAAAAAAAATTGATCCCGACGGTAACTGGTGGGAAGAAAGCCACTGTATTACATATCTTACAACCCATCTATCTAAGCGAGGCATCATTCTATACTCCTCGACAAAAGGAAGAAATGTTCCTGGCGGGATCAAATTGTCTTCTTCCTCTGACATTCTGATTAAAATTTCATGGTGAGCACACATATTTACACTTTGTTTCACTGGTTTTATAACCTGACAAAATAAACAGAATTTATCTTCTTCAATAGCCTGAATAACACGGCCTGCTGAAATATCCCTTTCAGTATTATTTTCTCCCAAATCAGTGCTTGCCTGGTCGTCAGTCATAGGTTTATTTCTCTCATCGTAATACAAAAATATTAATAAATTTCTACAATGCCACTCTATGGGAGGCATTACTATATCTCTATTATATAAGATATTGTAAATTGCCTAAATATATTAAGTACGGCTAAATACAGATCAATCTCTATATAAAATCACTAGCTATCACTCGATGTATGTTGATAACGGTCTTCCCATACACCAAAACTTGTAAAAACTACTTCTTGTTATAATAAAGTTTCTAGCAACACCTTTATTAATAGTAGCTATGGTTAGCTGATTAATAACACCTTTTTTTAGCATATTCAGCAAAGGCTCAAACCACCCTTTCTCTAGTTCTTTAAGGCTCTCACGCCAACCATAGGCATCTCCATATTGAGACTTTCCATACAAGGAATCCAGAAAAATAAGATGCCTACCAGATGCCTCTGATTGCTGCCACAACTCAAAATTGACTGGAAGTTCCGCATGACTGGTTCCACAAGCCATCGCCAGAGTACGGGGAAAGATATCATTACTCCATACATGTACATAAGGTGAAGTGACAAGCTTAGGCATAACGCCACCTCCCCAGAACCAAATACCATTTAGCGCTGAATCTCCACGTTCTTCTCGAATCTGGTTGAGAGGATGCTCATGCAGTAGCATTTGAATTTCGTTTAATATTCCTCTCCAAAACAGTTCCTCAGTACCATATGGAAAATAATCATTAATATTCTTGACGACAACTTCACTTAGTAGTTGTGTATGAATAAGTGGAGTTCTCTGTGTATATAAATACCAACGATCAGCACATAAAGGTAATAATGATATTAATTTCCGCCTGTTATCCACCCCACATGATGATGAAAAATTATCTTCAGCAAAATGTTTGTTAATAACATCAACAAATTGACAAGCTTCCTCTAATGAAATTCGGAAAGTACGACTATCAGCCAATAGTACCTGATCATGTTCTACCCGCAAATGTACCGGATCAGCCCGTAACCAATAACCATTATTTATTTCTGTATCGCTTGCTGTATCTGCTAACAATGTAAGAGGAGCTATGGGCAGATCCTGCTGCATCTCCACACTAAAAGCTTTACACAACCAAGCCTCTACTCCTTGCGATCTATCTCTAGTCTGCAAACTCTTCGCAAGAAGTGTTTCAATTGCAGGTAATGATAAGTCCTGATAAATCTCATGAAATGTAGAATCTGGCCAGAATAAGTTTGGAATAAAAAGATGTAAGTTCATTTTGAGACAACACCAACAAAATCTTAGTTTAAATAGATGAAAGATATCTATGGAGTAACATTAATCAATAGCTCTCAAATTAATTTGATGATTTGTAGTGTCCTGATTAACCCCCTGCTACAGTCATCTGTTTAACTAATAATGAGCCACATCGTTTAGAACCACGCACCACTATGTCGTTTCCGATTGCTGAAATACTACTTAACATGTCTTTCAAATTACCAGCTATAGTAATCTCTTCTACTGGATAACATACTTCACCTCCTTCTACCCAATAGCCTGCCGCGCCACGAGAATAGTCCCCTGTAACCGGATTAATTCCTTGACCAAGCAACTCAGTCACTAATAATCCCTTATCCATTTCTTTGAGTATGGTAGAAAACCCCAAAGAAGTACCATTACTTATAGTTATATTATGATTCCCACCAGCATTTCCAGAAGTACATAACCCAAGTTTACGTGCTGAATAGCTACCAAGAAAATAACCCTGTACTATTCCATTTTCAACAATTTTACGCTCATGTGTTGAAACTCCTTCATCATCAAATGCACTGCTAGCTAACCCTTTCTTTATATGGGGTAATTCATGTATCTGTATGTTTGATGGAAACACTTTTTTACCTATGCTATCCAATAGAAAAGATGATTTTCTATAGAGACTCGCGCCACTTATAGCGCCTATAAAATGACCTACTAGTCCAGAAGCAACAGGAGCCTCAAATAAAACCGGTGCCTCACAAGTAGGTAACTTTCTTGCCCCCAAACGTGCCACACTCCTCATTCCCGCTCTCTTACCAACACACTCAGCCGACTCTAATTCATTTGCATCTCTTGCCAAACTATACCAATAGTCACGCTGCATAGTATCGTTCTGACCAGCAATTACTGCACAGCTAATACTATGACGAGAAGTTGGATATCCACCCATGAATCCAGAACTATTTGCATAAATAAATTGTGACTCACCTAGCGAAACACAAGAACCTTCAGAATTGATAATACGCTTATCAACTCCAAAAGCATTATCCTCACAAGTCTTGGCAAGTTCTATTGCCTCATCTATTGATAAACTCCACGGATAATACAAATCAAGGTCCTGAAAATTCTGTGCCAATAGATTGGTATCCGCTAATCCAGCACATTCATCCTCAGCAGTATGTTTGGCGATAGAAAGCGCGGCAGCTACAGCATCATTCACCGCCTGCTTAGAAAAGTCAGAAGTACTAGCATGACCACGTTTGTGACCCATATAAACTGTCACTGACAGCCCTTTATCACGGTTGTATTCAATAGTCTCCACCTCGCTTTTGCGTACTGTAACATTTTGACCAAAGCCTTCTGAAACATCAGCTTCACAGCTACTTGCCCCACCTTTTTTTGCATAGTGCAAAATATCATCTGCTATCTGCTTGAGATTATCAGCTTGATAAGAGAAACTTGGAGAGTGCATAACATTATCGCCTATGAATATAATTTAAAAAGAAATCAGTTCTATTAAAAAACTAGATCGTAATACCCTTTGTATACCCTGAAATTTATTATTAGGTAAGTCCAAATGGGATTTAAATCTAAAGAACGCTATGATAGCAGCTTCTGAATCTTAAAATGAACAGGTAGTAACCATGCAGAACGTACAACAGTCTAATGACCTAAAACAAGATACTACGATTAGTAAAACCCGCGTTAAGCAGGAGATGCATGCCTTACAGAAGATTGGCGAACGATTAATCGAGCTTAACCCTAAGCAATTAAAAGAACTCTCCTTACCAGATACATTATTTGAAGCAATAATTGAAGCGAAGCAAATACGTAAACATGGAGCACGTCGTCGGCAGACACAATTTATAGGCAAACTGATGCGTGATATAAATATAGATCCAATTAAGAAAAAATTATCTGCCTGGGACGGTATATCTAGACAACATACTGCATGGATACATCAAATAGAACGCTGGAGGAACAGTTTATTGAATGAAAAAAATGCTTTTGCTGAATTTGCACAACAATACCCCGATGCTGATCTACAACGTATAAGAACACTCACGCGAAACGCTCATAAAGAGATGTTATCCGGCAAGCCACCTAAAAGTTTTCGTACCTTATTTCATGAGCTACAAATAAATATTCCAAAAACTACTGAGTAAAATGATTTAGTTATAAAATAATAGATCAAAATTAATTAATATAATCGAATCAATATAGCCTTGATCTACCTGTCATAGATTCACCATTCATCCAGTTATTTTCATTATATATATGACCAATATGACAACTGATCTATTACCCAGCATTGTAATTGAAACTGCGGACCAACCAACTCACACTATTATATGGATGCACGGCCTAGGTGCTGATGGAAATGATTTTGTTCCCATCGTACAAGAGCTTAATTTACAATCTAGTATTCGTATCCGTTTCGTATTCCCTCATGCTCCGTTACGGCCAGTTAGTATTAATGGTGGAGCAGTGATGCGGGCATGGTATAACATAACCGATCAAAATTTGAGTAGTGACGAAGATGTAATCGGAATACGTGCTTCACAATCTGCAGTAGAAAAACTGATCAGCAGAGAGATCCAAAATGGTATCAAACCAGAAAACGTTGTATTAGCAGGCTTCTCGCAAGGAGGAGCAATAGCACTTCAGACTGGCCTACGTTACTCCAATAAACTTGCCGGTATCTTAGTGCTGTCAAGTTATCTACCACTATCAGAAACACTTACAGCTGATGCACATACATCCAACTCAACCACTCAAATTTTTATGGCACATGGTCATAACGACCCTGTTATACCACTAGAACTGGCTATATTATCAAAGCAGAAACTACTTGAATTAGGCTATAGTGTTAAATGGAATTTGTATCAAATGGAACATTCAGTTTGTAATGAAGAGATTGCTGATATAAGTAAATGGCTAAAGCAGGTACTAATATAACTATACTTCATCTACCAAATATGATTTGTATCAGGGGCGTTTCACTTGAGATGGATCTGTGACAAATCCAATACGTATTAACCCAGCTTTAGAAGCAATTGACATCACTTTTGCAACATGTTCATAAGGGACCTGGCCATCAGCACGTATATGTAACTCTGTTTTAGGCTCCTGTTTTATCTTCTCAGAAAAACGTGACATTAACTGCGTAAGTGCTATTGGCTCACCATTCCAAAAAAGACTTTTATCATCTTTAATTCCAAGTTCAATATGCTCTGGTTTTGTAATATTTGGATTACTAGATGCTTTAGGTAGATCTACTTTGACAGAATGTGTAAGTAATGGTGCAGTAATAATGAAGATTACCAATAAAACCAACATTACATCTACTAGCGGCACGACATTAATTTCAGACATTGGCGCCTGGCTCCCACTACTATCCATGCTACCAAATGCCATTACTTACTCTCTTCAACTGTAGGCACAACACGTAACGAGCGCACTTCACCTGCAGAACTATTAGTTTTAGCGCCAACAGAGATTAATGCGAAAAGATCATGCGCAAATGCATCAAGGCGTGCTAGCCATATACGATTACGGCGTACAAATGCGTTATATGCCAAGACTGCTGGAATTGCTACGGCTAACCCTAATGCCGTCATGATAAGAGCCTCTCCTACTGGCCCAGCAACTTTGTCTAGCGTACCTTGGCCAGAAAGGCCAATCTGTACCAGCGCATGATAGATACCCCAAACTGTACCAAATAAACCTATATATGGTGCTGCAGAGCCAGCTGATGCAATAATTGTTAGTCCGTTCTCTACTCGGGTTGCCTCCTGGTCAATACCGTTACGCAATACACGAGTTATAAACTCACTCGCACCACCTGCTGCTGCAAGTTTCTGCAGGCCATGTTTTTCTGAATCAGCTGCAGCGTCTAGCGCTAAACGTGCAAGTTGAGCAAAAGCGTTATTAGTTGAACCACTGCTTAATGTAGTATTAACGTCTTGCAATGAATCAGCACTCCAAAAACGTTTTAGAAAAATTTCTGTTCTTCTACCTTCTAGAAAATTGGTGATACTTTTGGTGAGAATTAGATACCAACTTGCTACAGAAAGTGATAATAGCAATACAAGTACGCTGATGCCAACACCATCAATTTGGGTAAGAAAATGAGAAAATCCTAGTCCTTGTTCCATGATATTAATACCCTTGTAATACAAAATTAAACGGTTGTAACGCTATAGCCTTTACAGGTTCTCCGTTACGTAAAGCAGGGTTACAACGCCAAGTCTTTACTACTTTCAGTGCAGCTTCATCAAGACGTATGTAATTACTACTCTCAACTATACTTGCAGCACTCACACGACCATTCTCATCAAGTTCTACTCGTAACACTAACTTTCCTTCTTCACCAAGCCTCCTTGAAACTGACGGATAAGTTGGTGGAGATAATTCTGGACAAGTAACTGATAACTCAGTTGTCAGTGTAACGGGCCCAGCTGGTACCGATACTGGTTCTGGTACCGATGCTTTTACTACTTCTACAGGAGGAGATGGAGGTGTAATCACCTCTTCCTCAGATATAATAGGCTCAGCTGGCTCAGCTGGTACGATCTTCTTCGGCTGCTGTATCTTTACTAATTTCTTAGGTTTAGACTTAAGCTTTGGCTTTGGCTTTGGCTTAATTTTTGGCTTTTCAGGCAGCAAAGGTAAATCAACCT
>Ga0265309_10001535_pt1 | contig 10180 bp, 5 predicted proteins | sample Helome_FD_192492 | JGI IMG/M metagenome (GOLD analysis project Ga0265309, IMG submission 192492) | Marine sediment microbial communities from subtidal zone of North Sea - Hel_20160524 (Illumina Assembly) | ecosystem: Environmental > Aquatic > Marine > Subtidal zone > Sediment ...
TGGTCGCCGTGTTCATGTCGAACCTTCCCGAGGCCGTGGCGAGCACTGCGGGCATGAGGGCCGGGGGATGGAGCCGCGTCAGAGTGTTTCTGCTTTGGTCTGGGATCGCGCTCGTCTGTGGTGTCGCATCGGGCGCGGGTTATGCTTTGCTCGGCGACGCATCCGACGCCGTGCTGGCCTTCGTTCAAGCGTTTGCGGGCGGGGCAATGCTCATGATGTTGGCCAACACGATGATCCCGGAAGCCTACGAGCGCGCAGGCAAGCTCGCGGGCGTGGCGACGGTCATTGGATTCGCGGTTGCCGTCGTGGTCGTCGCCCTAGAGCACGCCGGGGCGGGCTAGCAGCTCGGGGCGAAACGTCCTCGAGCTTTCGGCTCGTTCCAGCGCTGTGCAGGGGGCGCCTATTCGCAGAGGCCGATGCCTCGATAGAGAGCCACTAGCGCCGCTACACGGTCGCGGAGGGTGCGTGTCTCTGGAAACAGGTCGCCGCTGTTGGCCGCGTCGAGGACGCGCTCCAGAACGGGATCGGTTTGAAAGTCTTCCCATGATTGGTTTAAGTCGATGGTCTCGTTCTCGAACAAATCTTTGACTTTAGGGTCGATGTCGATCGTGCCCGCCGGATCTCCGTCGGTGTCTAGTGTCTGAAGAAGCGCCGCCATATTGTGCACGATTCGAAACGCGCTTCCGTCATCCCGCAAGCTGGCGCTCACATCGCACTCACCGATCGCCGGCGCCGGTTCGGCTACCCCCGCGAGGTCAAACGGAGTGACTCGTTCTTTCGCATCGGTCTTCCCAAGGTCGGTACCGCCTAGGGAAAACGAAACCGTGGCGCCCTCGATGAAGAGGAAGCGGCCCGGATCGTCGTCTTCGCCGGTGACCCCGGTCCTGATGACTTCGCCGTCCTCCAGGCTCGTTTCGTAGTCGATGCCAGAAACGAGGCTGTCGTAGTAGTAGCCGGTGGAGTAGCATACGGTGCCGTAAGCGCCGTACGCGCACTCGGTGGCGCACCCTGGGAGAGCCGCGGACACCGCCAAAGCGCACAGCGTAAGAAATCTAATCTGACTCATCTAATCTGCTCCTTTTCAAATGGGTCGCAGCCGATATCACGGCGGTCGTCCCGAACCAGCCATACGACAACTCCGTTCCGCACGCTAGTGGCCGGCGGTCTGTGGTCTATCCGAATTGCGTCACGAAGCCAGAAGTCCAGAACCAACCCGAGATCTGCGCTGGGCCTCGCACCGACGTTTGCGCTGACGCAATTCGGATAGACTCGCACCAACGAAAAGGTAGCGTCCGAATCATGCGACTGTTCATCGCCCTGAGTTGGTTCTCGCTGAGCTTCGTATGCGTCTTGGTGACGCCCGCCATGGCCGACGGGCCGCTCCCATCGAAGGGTATGGGGTCGGGTGATTGGAACGGGAAGCGCACCCGCGCCGAAGAGCTCGGCCTCACGTTCGGGTGGATGCAAGACGTCACGGCGCAGCAGAACGTCAGGGGTGGGATTAGCAAGGGCGGGGCCGCCAACACCAGGATCACGGTTCAGGCCAATTACCAGTTCGAACCCCTGACACCGCTGAAGGGCTCCGAGATTCAAGTTTCGGCCGCGTGGAACATCGGCGGGAACGTCAACAACAATGTGGGCGCCCTCCTCAGCTCGACGGGGATTTACCGAGAAACGGCCATTCGGCTCTTCAACCTCTACTGGGGCCAATCCTTGGCCGACGAGCAGGTCCATTTCAAGATCGGCCGCATCCAAATGTGTAATGAGTATGCCTATACGGAGCTATATCTCAGCGGCGCCATCAGCAACGGCTACTACTGCAACCCGGGCGGCTTCTATCTCAATCAGCCAGTCTATGCCCAAGGTGTCTTTCCCATCGCGACATGGGGTGCGCGGATCAAAGTAGCACCGAAAAAACAGGACTTTGAGTTCTGGCTCGGCGCCTACAACGGATCGGAGAGTGAGAATCTCGACGCCGCCAGCGCGCACGGCGTCAACTTCAAGATGAACCTCAGGGAAAGCATATTTGTGCAAGGAAGTTTTTGGTACAAGTTGAACCAGGACCCCGAGGATGAAGGCCTGCCTGGAAACTACAGGATCACTGGGTTTTACGACTCTGGCTCGTTCACCAGATTTGACAATGGCCAAGCGCAGCGGCGCAACCCTGGTTGGTCTCTGGTTGTCGACCAGATGCTCTTTCGGGAAAGGAGCGGTCCCAGCGATCAAGGTCTCTTTGCGATGGCCAACTTCGTCCATCATCCCAAGACGGTGATCAGCCTCGCTCCGTACTGGGCTTCAGCGGGACTTTACTACAAGGGGGCCATCCCACACCGGGATGCCGACATGGTGAGCTTTGCATTTTATTACGCGTCCTTGTCAGCGGATACCCCTTTGGACTACGAGTTTCAGTTCAGAATCTACTACACGTTTCAGCTCACCCGCTGGCTCATTTTCTCGCCGCACGTGCATTATTTTAAGAAGCCTGGCGGGGGGCAGGTTCCGAGCGCCCTCGTGTTCGGTGCTTTTCTTCGCATGAACCTGTGACTCGATTCGTGGTCCATCGGCTGACAAGAATGGAAAAGTGACTATGCGATATTTGGTAACATTGGCACTGAGTGGAGTGTTCGCATTCGGTGGGTGTGCTGACGATAGCAGTCTCAACCCGAAGAGCGATTGCCTTACCACCGGAGCAGAAGACGGGGCGGTCAACCCGTCTTCGCCCGTAATCACGAATATCGCTTGGGATCCCCTTGGGTTTTGTCAACAGGGCGCGCGTAACAACTACAACATCTTCGTGTTTGCCCGTTATCCGGACACCCCGGCGTTAGACCTGACCTTCGACGTCAACGTGCCAGACTGCAGCCCGGTCGCAAATCGCGGCAATATCTTCGTGGTCAATTGCCCGAATACTCGTCCCCATTCGGGCGTCGCATGCGCGGAAGACCCAGACGGCAACGTCAGCTCCCGGGCCGAGTTCACGTTCCAAGTCTGTAAGACGGGCGACTGCAGACAGAACGCCGACGCATGCGACGGGTTGGTCCTCAACCCCTGAAAACTAGAACGGATAGACGCGCACTAAAACAAGGAGCAAATCGTGACCTCAAAGAAAGCTGGAGGGATGACCATGTCGGGATTCTGTTTTCGTTTCGCTCTCATGAGCTTGGTCATGGGAGCTCTCGTATTGCAAGCGTGTGCGAAGAAGGAAAGACAGGGCACGCCTGAGGGCGAGCCGGTCTCATTCGCTCGCGACATCAAGCCCATCTTCGATACCAAATGCGTCGCGTGCCACGCTTGCTACGACGCTCCCGGGCAGCTCGATCTCCGGAGCGTGAAAGGAATCGTGCGTGGGGCGATGAAAATCGATCCTTACGACGGACGCCCAACGCCCATGGAGCCGACATTTGTGTGGAATAGCCCCAACACGCTCGAGGATTGGCGCAAAATAGGTTTCTTCTCGGTGATTGAAGGTGGCCGCGATTCCATCTTGGGCAAGCTGCTGGCGCTCGGGCATGCAAACCCCGTCACGCCCGACGCGCAATTTCCCGCCGACTTCAAGATCGACCAGATGGAGCGCAAGAAATATCTCCCCAACCCATACGAGATCGATGGCTACGTCGCCCAGTTCCCGAAACAGGGCATGCCGTTCGCGGTCTCGGGCCTCACCGATGAAGAGTACGAAAAGACCATGTCCTGGCTGGAGGACGGCGCGCCCATCGATTACGAGGCGCCCAAGCCCACTGCAAACGAGTTGGCGCAGATTCGGAAATGGGAGGACTTCCTCAACGCAGATGACAAGCCTTCCAAGCTCGTGGCGAGGTACATCTTCGAGCACATGTTCCTGGTCAACTACCTTTTTGAGGACCGGGACGATGCGAACTCATTCATCCTCGTTCGTTCGACGACGCCTAGTGGTGAGGACACCGTTCCGGTGTACCAGCATCTTCCGAACGGCGAGGTCGATGGAGATTTCTACTACCGGTTCATGCTTTTGGAGCTGACGAATTGCAATAAGAATACGCGCCTTCAGCTCGTGGCCAGTGATGAAAAACTCGACCGTTGGAAGAACATCTTCTTTGAAGAGGATTGGAGCGTCGATCAGCTTCCAGGGTACACCGACGCCGAGCGGTTCGATCCGTTGAATATCTTCAGCGCGATACCGGCTAAAGCACGATACAAGTTCCTGCTTGCCAACACCTGGTATACGCGTGGCCAGATCGTTCATGGCCCGTCCTGTTATGGAAATCTGTCGATTGGCGTCATGCGGGACATGCAATGGCACGTCTACGAGAACCCTGAAACGTCGTTGTATGTGAATGATCCCCAGTATCGCGCCGAGCTCGACCCGCTACTCGCTCTGATGATCGATCCAGCCAACTTACTGGATGCAATTCTGAGTCGTAACAAGTTCGTGGAACGGCGTAGGGAAGCCATCAAGCGGGCCGTCGCTCGAGCGAAGGAAGTCGGTTACCGCTCGACCTTCAACGACATTTGGCGAGGCGATCATCCGGACGACAAGCCCCTCGTCACCGTGTTTCGTCATGATGACAGCGGCTATACGGTAGAGGGAAACTGGGTTCCGGGCGATCTTCCGAAGTCCATCTTGGTCATGGATCTGCCCATGATGGAGAACGCCGTTTATCCCGCGTATATCAACTTCGACGTTTTCGGCCCGGTGATACCGCAACTGACTTCCTCCCGTGAGCTTTTCGGACTCGCGCGTGTCGATGCAGAGCTCAATTTTCTTCGGTTTCTTCCGCGCGAAGTGCGGAGCTCAATGTGGAAAAGCTGGTATCAGGGTCCGTTGAGCGAAGCACGAATGAAGTTGGAGCAGCCGAGCATTGCGCCGGAAGATACCATTCCGACCGATATCCAATACTCCACCGATGACCCTAGGCGCGAGTTCTACGAGGGGCTGCTGGAGTACATGGGATCGAGCGTCAACGCGAACGATCCGATCAACCGGCCGCAACCCGGGGATGACGCGGATCGCATCACCAAAGCGCTCATCTCGATCGTTGCCGCTTCGAGGGAGCAAAAGCCCACTTGGCGCAAGTTCAAAACGTTTTTGCCTGAAGCGGCGTTCCTCCACATCGATAGGTCTGGGCAAGAACCGGGAATCTACACCATGACCCATGACCGGGATTATGCGACCAAGGCGTTTATCACGATGGCCTTGCAAGAGGACCATCCAGGCAGGGCAAAGGTCTCGATTATGGAAGGCACCTATACGAGCTACCCCAACTTCATGTTTCGTATCGACGAGGATGAGATCGAGGAGTTCGCGTCGACGTTGATCGATGCCGATACTCAGGAGAAGTTCACCGCGGTGGTCGAGCGCTGGGGCATTCGGCGGTCGAGCCCGGACTTCTGGCCTGTGTTGAACAGTGTGACCGCCTACACGAAGCGCATAAACCCACGCAAAGCCGGAACCTTCGACATCAACCGGTATAAAAACCTCTGATTTCGGTTAGCGCAGCGGCCAGAAGCCTGACGCAACTTGGATAGACGACGGCGATCGTCGCTTGTAAACCAGACGGCAGTTCGCACGGAATCGATGAAGGGCGAATGCACTGGAGGAATGATCATGTCGGGATCCGGTTTTCGTTTCGCTCTAATGACTTTGGCCATGGGAGCTCTCATCTTGCAGGCCTGCGGGACAGCGGAGAAGGAAACACCGGGCACGTCTAAGGGCGAGCCGGTCTCCTTCACGCGCGACATCAAGCCCATCTTCGATGAGAAATGTAACGCGTGCCACGCTTGCTACGATGCGCCCGGGCAGCTGGATTTCCGGACCGTGAAGGGAATTCAGCGTGGGGCAATGAAGATCGAGGCCTATGGGTTTCGAATCGAGCCGATCGAGTCGACATACCTTTGGAACAACCCGAGTAAGACGATGGATGAGTGGCGAGAGCGAGGCTTCTTCTCCGTGACGGAGGGTGGCCGGAGTTCGATCATGGGCAAGCTGCTGGCGCTCGGGCATGCGAATCCCGTCCAGCCCAATGAGCGCCTCCCCGACGACCTCGATATAAGCCTTCTCACACGCAAGAACTACCTCCCCAACGAATACGAGATCGATGGCTATGTCGCCCAGTTTCCGAGACAGGGCATGCCGCTCGCTGTGTCGGGCCTGACGGACCAAGAGTACGACACGACCATGACGTGGCTGGAGCAGGGCGCGCGATTCGACTACGTGGCGCCCGAAACCACCGCGAAGGAATCGGCACAGATCGACAAGTGGGAGCAATGGCTCAACTCGAGGGACCTGCGTTCCCAGCTCGTTGGGAGGTACTTCTTCGAGCACATGTTTTTGACCACCTTCACTTTCGAGGACAAGGATGACGCGAATCGTTTCATTATCGTCCGTTCGACAACGCCACCGGGCAAGGCCCCGGATCCGGTGGACGAGCCTGGAGCCGCCAACTCCCCGGTCGATGGCCCCGTCCACTACCGGTTCATCCGGTCAAATGAGACGGCCTGCATCAAGATGACGCGCAATCAGTTTCTGGCGACTGATGAGAAGCTGAACCGCTACCAGGACATCTTCTATGAAGAGGATTGGGCCGTCGCGAATCTACCGGGATACACCGAAGCCGAGCGGTACAATCCCTTGGGCGTCTTCAGTCCCATACCGGCCAGAGCACGCTACAAATTCCTGCTGGCGATCGTTTGGCACCATCGTGGCTACACCACCCACGGGCCGGGCTGCTACCGCGATATGGCGACTGATGCGCTGCGAGACGTGGGATGGGACATCTATGAGAGCCCTGAAACGTCATTGTATGTGAACGATCCCGTGTATCGAGCCGAAGTCGATCCGCTGCTTGCGACGATACTGAATCCTAAAGATGAGATGAATTTCATCGTGGGTTTCCAGAACTACCAGCAACGTGCAGCAGCAGCCGCTGAACGTGCCCTCGAGCGGGCGAAGGAAAGCGGTCACCGCGCGGCCATGACAGATATCTGGCGGGGCGATCATCCGGACGACCTTCCCCTTACCGTCGCCTTTATTCACGCCGACAACGGGTATGTGGTGGAGGGGAATTGGGTCCCGTCTGACTTTCCGAAGGCTGTCTCGCTCCAGAATCTGATCACGATGGAGCACTCCTTGTATGGCTCGGCGGTCAACTACAACCAATTCGGCACCTTCTTAGACCAGACATCGGGCCGGTCAGCCTTCGGAGTCCAGCGCACGCTGGCCGAGCTCAATTTCCTTCGGTTCCTTCCGCGCGAAGCACGCCGGCCGCTGTTCAAGAAGTGGTATCACGGGAAGCTGACCGAAGAGGTTTTCGCGACAGCGGAGATCGGTGTTGCGCCGGACGATACGATTCCGACGGATATCGAGTATTCCACCGATGATCCGCTACGGGAGCTCCAGGAGAAGCTCCTCGAGTACTTTGGACCGCGCGTAAACGCGAACGATCCGATCAACCGGCCCAAGCCCGGGGATGATGCGGATCGCGTCACCAGAGCGTTCAGATCGATCGTTCTCGCTTCGAGGGAGCAAGTGCCGACTTGGCGCAAGTTCAAAACGTTTCTGCCTGAAGCGGTCTTCCTGCGCATCGACAGGCCTGATGAAGAGCCAACGATCTACACCATGACCCACGACCGAGACTTTGTAAGCAAGAGCTTCCTCACCGTGATCATGCAGGACGAGGTTCCTCGGAACGCAAAGGTCTCGATCATGAAGGGCGTGTATACCTCGTATCCCCACTTCATGTTTCGTATCGACGAGAGTGAAGTCGAGGAGTTCGCGTCGACGTTGGTCGATGCCGATACTCAGGAGAAATTCACCGCTGTGGTCGAACGCTGGGGCATCCGGCGGTCGAGCCCGGACTTCTGGCCTGTGCTGAACAGCGTGACTGACTACTTGAAGCGCACGATGCCCAGGAGGGCCGGAACCTTCGACATCAACCGGTATGAGAACCTCTGATTTCGGCTGGCGTACTGGCCAGAAGCCTGACGCAACTTGGATAGACGACGGCGATCGTCGCTGGTAAACGAGACGGCAGTTCGCACGGAATCGATGATGGGCGGATGCACTGGAGGAATGATCATGTCGGGATCCGGTTTCCGTTTCGCTCTAATGACCTTGGCCTTGGGAGCTCTCATCTTGCAGGCCTGCGGGCCAGGTGGGTCAGCAGTGAAGCAAACACCGGGCACACCCAAGGGCGAGCCGCTCTCCTTCACGCGCGACATCAAGCCCATCTTCGATACGAAATGTGTCGCGTGCCACGCCTGCTACGACGCTCCCGGGCAGCTCGATCTCCGGAGCGTGAAAGGAATCGTGCGCGGGGCGATGAAAATCGATACTTATGCTCTACGGGAAACGCCCATCGAGCCCACGTTCGTGTGGAATAGCCCCAACACGCTCGATGATTGGCGAACCATGGGTTTCTTCTCGGTGATTGAAGGTGGCCGAGATTCCATCATGGGCAAAATGCTGGCGCTCGGGCATGCAAACCCCGTCACGCCCAACGCGCAATTTCCTGCCGACATCAAGATCGATCAGATGGAGCGCAAAAACCATCTTCCCAACAAATACGAGATCGACGGCTACGTCGCAGAGTATCCGAAAGAGGGCATGCCGCTCGCGGTCTCGGGCCTCACCGACGAAGAATACGCTGCAACCATGTCCTGGTTGGAGGACGGCGCGCCCATCGACTACGAGGCGGCCGAGCCCACTGCGAAAGAATTGGCACAGATTCGGAAATGGGAGGACTTCCTGAACGCGGATGACAAGCGTTCCAGGCTCGTTGCGAGGTACATCTTTGAGCACCTGTTCCTGGTCAACTTTCATTTTGAGGACCGAGATGACGCGAACTCATTCATTCTTGTTCGTTCGACCACGCCAAGTGGTGAAGACACGGTTCCGGTGTACCAGCATCTTCCGAACGGCGAGGTCGACGGCGAGTTCTACTACCGGTTCCTGCTTCTGGATCTGACGGATTGCGTCAAGAACACGCGCCTTCAGCTCGTGGCCAGCGATGAGAAACTCGGCCGTTGGCGAGACATCTTCTTTGAAGAGGACTGGAGCGTCGATCAGCTTCCAGGGTACACCGAAGCGGAGCGGTTCAATCCGTTGGGCACCTTCCGTGCAATACCAGCCAAAGCACGTTGGAGATTCAATCTTGCGAACAACTTCTTACTGCGTGGCACCATCACCAATGGGCCGTCCTGTCATGGCAATCAGTCGGTTGGATCTGTGCGGGACGTAAATTGGTTCTTCTACGAGAGCCCTGAAACTTCAATGTACGTGAACGATCCCAAGTATCGAGCCGAAGTCGATCCGCTGCTTGCGGGATTGATCAATCCAAAGAATCTATTGGATGCATTTGTGAAGCGTCAACAGTTGCTGGATCGTCGAGCAAAAGCCTACAAGCGCGCCCTTCGTCGAGCGAAGCATACCGGTTACCGCACGGATATCAGCGACATTTGGCGCGGCGAGCATCCGGACGACACGCCCATCCTCACCATGATTCGTCATGACGACAACGCCTATTCGGTAGAGGGACACTGGGTTGCGATGGATTATCCGAAGGCTATCTGGGTCATGAATCTCCCCATCATGGAGCTCGCCGTTTATAGCGCATACATCAACTATGACCTTTACGGCGACGAGAACTCGCAGACATTTAGCGCGCGGATATTGTTCGGACTCACGCGCGTCGATGGCGAGCTCAATTTTCTTCGGTTTCTTCCGCGCAAAGTTCGGCGTCCAATGTTCCGCAGTTGGTATAGGGGTCGATTGTCCGAAGCGGAGATGGCTCGAGAGGGTATCAGGCCGGATGTTACCATTCCGACGGATATCAAATACTCCACCGATGACCCGAAGCGCGAGTTCTACGATAAGGTGCTGGCGTACATGGGATCGCGCGTAAACGCCAATGATCCGATTAACCGGCCCAAGCCCGGGGATGATGCGGATCGCATCACCAAAGCGCTAAGATCGATCGCTGCCGCTTCGAAGGAGCAAAAGCCGACTTGGCGCAAGTTCAAGACTTTTCTGCCTGAATCGGTTTTCCTCCGTATCGACGGACCTGGGCAAGAGCCAAGGATCTATACCATGACCCATGACCGCGATTTCGCGACCAAGGCGTTTATCTCGCCGATCTTGCAAGACGACATTCCAGGCAACGCAACGGTCTCGATTCTGGAAGGCGTGTATACGAGCTATCCCAAC
>Ga0265309_10001536_pt1 | contig 10180 bp, 10 predicted proteins | sample Helome_FD_192492 | JGI IMG/M metagenome (GOLD analysis project Ga0265309, IMG submission 192492) | Marine sediment microbial communities from subtidal zone of North Sea - Hel_20160524 (Illumina Assembly) | ecosystem: Environmental > Aquatic > Marine > Subtidal zone > Sediment ...
TGTTGTGCAACTGGCGGGCTTCACTGCAGCTGAAATCCGATTATCTCACGCTGGGCGATTGGGCACTTGGCTGGTTCAATTCTGTAAACCCATCGATCACCTGGCAGTTCAGGGATGGCGAAGTCAACTGGGATGCCATCTATATACCCGGCGTTTCTACCACCGAGACATCGACAAAGGGCGTAAGGGTGATTATGTGGCCACCGCTGTGACGCTTGGACGTTTTTTTGATCAACGCCGGGTTGCCGCGACGGCAGGCGGCCGGGCCGTCAAGTTTTTTGCCGAAGATGACGAGTTCGGATACAACGGCTTTGAACTCAATGGCGGGATCAGTTCCGACACCTACAGCAACGGACCCGCCTATGGCCGCTATCGGTTCTCGTATTTCAGCTATGACGGTAACGATCCCTTGTTCGGAAAGGATCGCGAGGATCTGGAGTACCGCGCCACCATCGGCCTGACGCATACTTTCAACGAGCCGGAAGATCTGCTGAAGGACTGGGTGGTGACTGGTTTCTGGGAGCGTACGCACAACAATTCCAATATCGGCCAGCTGTACAGCTATAACCGAACGCAGTTGATGTTGATGATTTCGCGTGGATTCTGATTTGCGGAATACGGGCAAACAGAGCCGGCACCCATGAAACACAATTGGCAAGCTGAACAGATGGAAAATCCCTTGCTTTTTTAAATGTTGGGTTTATTTATATTATTTTTAAGCGCTTGGCGCCCCCGATGACAAACAGTAAGTTATTGAATTTATATGTAATCAATGAGCGGTTCTGGTTTGGGGTCTGTCTGGAAATGTCGGTATATTTAACTTTTTATGCTCGAGTAACGAGTTGCCGTGTGTAAGGCCCCGGAAATAAATGGAAAATTATTCTAGGCATAATGATTGCGTTCCTTTCTCTATTGGTCCATCTGTGAGGTGGTTGTGAATAGACCTGGATTTTTCGATATGAATGCACCCAGAAGTGTGATTGTGCTCGGATTTGGACTGTTAATGGGGGCAGGACAAACCGTGTGCGCGGAGCAGGAAACACAGGACTCGGTCTACAAGTGGGGCCGTTGGGCGGTGCTGAGTCCGGCGGCCGGAGGAGGCGAGCCGTATGTTGCGGCACTGGAACCTGATGCTGCCAACAATGCGCGTCCCGGCGAAGCGTCGGAATTTCAACCAACAGTGATACTACAGAATAATTTACCGCCACACACCGCCAGGTGCGGGCCCGATCGATCCACCGGCAATCAATTTACCGCCACCACCACCGCTCGGCGGATAGCAGGGGAACCGCGTATTTTAACTCGACTTGCAAAGATGCCATTGGGAATAGCGCCATTTAGATCGTGTGTCGCGGCAGGAACTATGGACCTTGTCTTGTGGTGAGGTGCCTTTTAAGTCGTGTTCGAAACCGTTGGAGTTGCGCTGCCATATAATTAATTATTTATATATCCATATAATTAAATTTATATGGATTTAAGTACATGATATTCGTGTATGACTCTGAAAAGAGTCTATAATATTCGCGCAAATCATCCGTTTGGATGTCGATTTCACGGTCTTGAATCCGGGAATTTATATAGTGCACGAATATAAATGGAAACCGGCATAGGACCATGGTGAACCATTCGGAAAACAGGGAAATCACCTGGCAACCGCAGCAACTCACGGGGTACCGCAGCTTTCCGGCTGACAGTTACGAACCGGACTGCGTGGTGCGAATTCACACACTCGGGCGCTTCGGTGTCAAGCTGCAGGGGCAGCAGATGGTTTTTTCGGCCTCCCGTCAGCAGCGCTCGCTTGAGCTGTTACAGGCGCTGATTGCTTATGGCGGGCGGAATGTCAGCATCGAACTACTGAGTCAGGCCCTGTGGCCCGACGCTGATGGGGATATCGCCAAGAACACCTTCGACGTCACCCTGCACCGATTAAGAAATTTATTCAAAATTAAAGATTTGCTAATCTGTCGGGAGAGTCGCCTGACCCTGAACAATAAACTCGCCTGGGTGGATGCTTGGCTACTTGAACATCTGGTCAACCATTGCCGTCCCCTGCTCGAGCGAGCCGGCGAGCCAGCAGTGGCACGTGAACTGGCGCGCTGCAGCGAGCGCATGCAACTTATTTATCAGGGTGGCTTTCTCGAGCGCGAACCGGTCCGACCCTGGGCAATCAGCCTGCGTGAACGGCTGCGCAGTAAGGTACTTTTCTATCTGATCGACGCCGGTCACACCTGGGAAACCATGGGCGACACGGAACGCGCAATACGCTGTTATCGCAAGGGTTTGGAGATCGAGCCCCTGGCGGAAGAGCTATACCAGAACCTGATCCGCTGTTACCGGGACAATCAGCGGGTGGCCGAGGCGATGGCCACCTTCCGCCGCTGCAAGCAGGTTCTGGCCGACCAGCTGCAGATCTCACCGGCTCAGACCACGTGCGACCTTTACGCCACCCTTAAGGGATAAACCAGCCCGTTTTTTCTGTTTTCCCCTTTCTTCCAGCAGATACCCGCTGAGCAGCCCTCTTCATGGTTGTAGTACATGTCTATACTTCCTGTAAGTCACCTGTAAGTCCGGTAGATCCATAGTAAGCAACATAATGCGGGATTCGGTGGTGGAGGGGCCACGGACCGTATCCGGATACTTGTTCCGGAATGATCCCGAAGAGGATCCACCTCCTCACTGCAATATAGCTGGTTTAAAGAAAGATCAGGCTGTCCGGCCGTTCAGATGAATGGCATGTACCAGCACTGATAGCAAGGAAACACTGGAGGGTATTCGAGCATGAGTTTAATTACAAAAGCCAACCAGCGTCCTGATCGACTCGGGCACGATCAGCATGTGATAAACTGGGGCCAGTTGCACGAGACTCCCGCTGCCGACCAGCCCGTACGAATTCATACTCTGGGACGGTTCAGCATCCAGATGAATGGCAGTGCTATCAGCCTCGCCCAGGGTCGCAAACAGCGCCCATTTGAAATGCTGAAAGCGCTGCTCGCCTTTGGTGGACGGGAAGTACATGCAGAACTGCTGAGTCAGGCGCTTTGGCCGGATGCAGACGGTGATGCAGCACAGAACTCCTTCGATGTCACCTTGTATCGGTTGCGCCGGGTTTTCGGTTTGAAGGATCTTTTTATCGTGCAGGATCGACGCCTGACTCTTAACAGCGAACAGGCCTGGGTTGACGCCTGGGAATTCGAAAGGCTGGTGAATCAGGGAGAACGCCTGTTTTATCATAGCTACGCTCCGGATATGGCAGACGAGTTGGCTGTCAACAGCGACCGATTACTCTACCTCTACCAGGGTTCGTTCCTGGAACGCGAAGCCATGAACGGCTGGACACTGGGACTGCGTGAGCGGCTCCGCAGTAAATTGCTTCGCTATATTCTGGACACTGGCCACGTGTGGGAAGGCCGCCAGGACTGGGATATCGCCATTCGCCTTTATCGCAAGGGCCTCGAAATCGACCCGCGTATTGAGGCATTCTATCAGCGCATGATGATCTGCTACACGGAAAGCGGTCGCATCGCAGAGGCACTGGCAACTTATCATCATTGTGACGACATACTGCAGGGCTGGCTACAGATCACTCCCAGCCCGGAAACCGTTGCACTTTATGAAGCATTGAGAAACTGAGTTTCTTTCAAAAGTAATTACCCCTCGTTGATACCCCGGGTTCTTCCCCGGGGTTTTTTTATGCCCTTGCAGCACCCCATAGGCAACTGTAAACAATTCCGGATATCAGCTGAACAGCAGGCGTTCTGTAGGCCTGCGGTCGCATCCTGGACCGCGAAAATTCACCCCCGGCGTAGTGCATAGGCAATCGTGTTGGGGAAACTACGCTGTATGGTTTATAAAAAACGGGATTATTGCCGAAATGTAAATGCTCTGTAAGGCCATATGCTGCATAGTAAGCCAGGTATTACCAGTACAAAAAGTAGTGTGGGAGCAGTGAGGATGGAGAATGACGTTGTTCGTATTTACCGCCTGGATTATAGCGATCCGGAAAGACTGACCGGTCTGCGCGAGTTACTGGTGCCGGCGACCGATCTGGAGAAACAGCCAGCAGAGAGTCTGTCGGAAACGAACAGCTGAGTATTTGCCGACATACCGGCAACGGGTTCATTTGAAGAGCCAAAAAATCATCAACACTGCGAAATGCAGAAGAGGCAATGAGGAAGGTGTTCAGGATAGCAGGTATGACAATCGGGGCATTCCTGATGACGCCAGGCGTGGCGATTGCTTTGTAGCTTCTTTGGTATCGCCGATGCGTCCACATCTTCACGGCCTGGACGGTATGGTATTGAAATCAGTCAGGTACCGGTTTGGTTCTTGGTCTGAGCTTGAAAGGTTTTCAATCCCGGCTTAACAATGCAGCTTGCTCCCTGTCGGGCAGGCTGCTACATGCCGTCTAGTCCAGGCTCAAGGCCAGTAACAGCGCATCTTCCCGTCCTTCGTCCGCCGGATAGTAGTTGCGCCGAACACCGATTTCATTGAATCCCATTTTCTCATACAGGCTGATCGCTGAGGCGTTGGAGGGGCGCACTTCCAGCATGACAATATCCGCATCATGCCGGCGTGCCAGTTGCAGAAAGTGCTTCATCAATTTGCTGCCAATGCCCCTGCGTTGTGATTCGGGCCGGACCGTGAGATTCAGAATATGCGATTCACCAGCGGCAACACTCATCACCCCGTAGCCCTCGATAAACCCGTCATCTTCATAACACCAGCAACAGTAACCGACCCGCAGGCAGTCTCGAAAAATCCCCTGCGTCCAGGGAAAGTCATAGGCGCGGCTTTCAATGTCCATCACCGCCTCGAGATCCACTGGTTTCAGTGGCCTGATTCCTGATCCCTGGCTGGCGAGTATGGCACTCATGCCTGCTCCCGCAGGGTTGCCACTGCCAGCTGCAGATCCTCCCAGGCCTTGCGTTTTTCCAGCGGTGAACGCAGCAGATAGGCGGGGTGATAGGTGGCGATCAGCGGAATGCCCGTATCCCGGAATTGATGCGTCCTGCCGCGCAGCTTACCAATAGGCGTTTCGGTGTTCAGCAGATTCTGTGCTGCAATCCGGCCCAGCGCAACAATCAGTCGGGGTTGAATCAATTCGATCTGTCGCATCAGATAGGGTTCGCAACAGGCAACCTCTTGCGGCACCGGATCACGGTTATTGGGTGGACGGCATTTGAGAATATTAGCGATGTACACCTGCTCACGCTGCAGCCCAATGGCCTGTAACATGGCGTTCAGCAACTGGCCGGCACGCCCGACAAACGGTTCACCCTGCTGATCCTCGTCCCGGCCCGGTGCTTCGCCAATCAGCAGCCAGTCTGCACGCCGGCTACCGACACCAAACACAGTCTGGGTACGACTGGTGTGTAAACCGCAAAGAGTGCAAGCCTCAACCGTTGCTCGCAGTGTCTCCCAGTCACAGCCGGAGCTTACGGATTGCCCGGCTACTTCGCCTGGCGAAGTAGCCATTCCCGCTGCCTCGGCGAGGTGCTGTTCAACATCAGGCGGCTCAACAGGGGAGCTGCGCAAATCCCACGCCTGAATACCCATGGCTTGCAGATACTGAAGCTGTCGCTCGCGGGTTTCCAATGTCGAACCTGTGCCCATCGATCTATAAGTCGCCTCGTTGCGGGTGTTCCCGATCTTCCGGCTGGATGATTTTATTCAAGGCATTCATATAAGCACGTGCCGAGGCGATGACAATATCCGTATCGGCACCCTGGCCATTGACAATGTGCCCGGCTTTCTCGAGACGAACCGTGACTTCGCCCTGCGCGTCGGTACCACTGGTGATGTTATTCACCGAATACAACTGCAATTCGGTACCACTTCCAACGATGGTCTCAATGGCCTTGAAGGCAGCATCCACCGGACCGCCACCCGGCGCACTGGCCTGATGCTCTTCCCCATTGATGTTCAGGGTAATACTGGCATTCGGAGTTTCACCGGTCTCGGAACATACTTTGAGCGAAACCAGTTTAAATCGCTCGTTAACAGCATCCAGATTGGCTTCTGTCACAAGAGCCTGGAGGTCTTCATCGTAGATTTCATGCTTTTTATCGGCGAGATCTTTGAAACGTGAAAAGGCTTCATTCAACGCTTCTTCGGAATCGAAACTGATCCCCAACGCTTCCAGGTGGGAACGCAAGGCATTACGACCGGAATGCTTGCCCAGCACAATCCGGTTGGCCGCCCAGCCGACGTCCTGCGCCCGCATGATTTCGTAAGTCTCGCGGCTCTTGAGCACACCGTCCTGGTGAATACCGGATTCATGTGCAAAGGCATTGGCGCCCACTATGGCTTTGTTTGGCTGGACCGCAAAACCGGTAATGCCCGCCACCAGACGGGAGGTGGGCACAATCTGGGTGGTATCGAGTCGCGTTTCGCAAGGGAATACATCCCGTCGCGTACGCACCGTCATCACCACTTCTTCGAGCGACGCGTTCCCGGCACGTTCTCCCAGGCCATTGATGGTGCATTCGACCTGGCGGGCACCGTTCAACACTGCGGATAAGGAGTTGGCGACAGCCAGGCCCAGATCATTGTGACAATGCACGGAGAATACGGCCTTGTCTGAATTCGGCACCCGTTCAATCAGAGCCCCGATCAAATCGCCAAACTGATGGGGAAGATTGTATCCTACTGTATCCGGAATATTCACGGTTCTGGCACCGGCGTCGATCACCGCTTCCAACACCCGGCAAAGGAATTCCAGCTCTGAACGACCCGCGTCCTCGGGTGAAAACTCAACGTTGTCGGTGTACTTGCGGGCACGCCTTACTGCCTTGATCGCCTGCTCTAGCACCTGATCCGGCTCCATACGCAATTTCATTTTCATATGGATCGGAGAAGTGGCAATAAAGGTATGAATCCGCGCTGAGGCGGCATCTTGAAGCGCCTCACCGGCACGATCGATGTCGCGGTCCAGGGCGCGGGCAAGCCCGCATACCGTTGAACCTTTCACCGCCCGTGCCACCGCCTGCACGGACTCGAAATCACCGGGACTGGCGATAGGGAAACCCGCCTCGATGACATCCACTTTCATGCGTTCCAGCGACTTGGCGATACGGACTTTTTCGTCCCTGGTCATGGACGCGCCGGGACTCTGTTCCCCGTCACGTAAAGTGGTATCAAATATGATCAAACGATCGCTGCTCATGTTCCGCTCCAGTGCGGCCGGCGCCGCTTACCGCGCTATCAGCATAGTAAGGCCTACGCCGGTTGCGCATCAACTTCATTTGTAATATCGGGATGTTGCGTTTCGCCTCGCCAGGCAGAGTATCAGCCGCCCAGCGGCAGCAGCAGTCGTGCACGCAGCAGCGACAGCCCCCGGGGATCCCGGGTGGGCGAGGTGGAATTTTTGTCGCTGAACTGATTCATAGACTGGCTATCGGTAATATTGAATACAACTATAGTCTGCGTGGCGACGGATTTCAATTACAGCCCCAGCCACTAGGCAAAAAAACGGGGTCTGCAAGACCCCGTTTCGATTCTGGCGTCAAACACAGCTAACTCCTGCGTCGTGCCGAGGCGATCAATCCTATCAGACCGGAGCCGAATAACCAGACTGCCCCCGGGACCGGAATTACCGTCGCATTGACTGCGCCGACCATGGCGATGCTGACCGAGATCTCCGAATCCTTTTGTATCATTTCAACGGATAAGGGATCGGTCAGTATCTGATCTGCCGAAAACCCGTAATCGTCCAGTTCGACTTCAGCAACCATGAGGCGAACATTATTGCATATATCCCCATCGGAGAGCACGCCATTGGCGACCTGCTGAACGGTATTACTATCGAAGACATCAGCGAAGCTCACGGCTTTCAGCTGTGCCCCTATGGCAACGTTCACCTCATTACTGGTTTGGTCAGACAGGAAGAACAGGGCGATATCGGCACCGTTGCCGTTGATCACACGGCTCTGACCGAACTCCAAACCCATAGAAACATCGCGATAGCCGTCAAAATTAGCAGTTTGCAAATAGGTGAGCGGGGCTGAAATCGGACCGGTATCCGTTATGTTATCCGGTGACCTAACAGGGTTTACGTAGTTACTGCCATCGTACATACCGTTGCCGCGAAACGATAACACCCGGTTGACCAGTTCAGTATCTTTAAACGAATAGGTGCCGACAACCACGGTAGCCTGCACACCGCTGGATATCAGGTCCAGTAAACAAGCGCCGGCGACTAAAATGAATTTGCTTTTCATTCTGCCTCCTCCCCAAAAATTCTTGCAAATTGAGCTATGCTTTACGACTCTTACCATAAAACCGAAATTTTTATAGACTTAATCAATAGACTTTACTTAAGCTCTGTTTAACGGTTAAGCAGGTGTCCTGCGAGCGATGCCGGCCAGACCAAGAAGACCGGAGACGAACAACCACACAGCGGCCGGGACCGGGACCTCGCTTGCTCCATTGTGGTCCAACATCGCAATCTCTATGCCGTACTCGCCCTGGCTCATACTTGCCAGCTGTTCCTCGACACGGCGTGTATAGCGTTCCTCGACCTCTTGGCGATGGGTTTTCCACTGTTCGTCGGTCCAGGTACTCCACATTGCCTTTTGCACTTTCTGCTGTTCCGGGCTCAGGCTATGCCACTAGGCGTTTCCTCCAGCCTTGCGTGTGTCGTCTATCATTCGACGCTTCTCTTCCTCAGAAACCGCAACGCTGGCGAACAGGCTGACCGTGAAATCGCCGGGCCCCGCTTCAAATGTGAATGTACCGGGGTTCGACAGGCTGCCTAGGGAATCGCTGCCGGAATTTACCTCGAGACTGGATTCCGTAAACGGTCTGGTGTTTTCAAGGTCCGTGAGTGTGGCCCGATAGAGGCCGTTTTTGCCGATTCGGAAATCATCCGTCAAGGAAATTTCCTTGATAAACGTACCGGTCTTACTGTAAACCACCCCATCTTCCACTGAAGAGGCCAGTGTATTGCCGGCCACAAGGCAGCCCGATAGCATCATTGCCAAGCGTATTCTGGAGATTATTTGCATGTTCTTCATTGTTTTTTACTCAGTCTGCCAGTGAGATCGCTTTCGATCGTGTTTCAGGTATGCTGTCGTCAAGCGCTGCGTTTTCATCCGGTACAACTTGCGCGGGAGAGATCAGGGACATCAGGTTGCTGAGAGTGCTGAAAGTGTTGCGTGTCTCTTGCTCCACCGACTCGCAGACACCGGTCAGTTTGTTGGGATCAGATGTATCCCGGCGATAGATGCGTACAATATAGTTTTCCATGTATCCTCCCGTGCTATTTTTCTTATGGTCGTCGGCACTGCTTTCATTTCTTGGATTCTGCGAGTGAGAATGGCAGGCGAGCACTTACAAGAAGCTTACAATGCGCGTAGACAATCGCTCACAGTATTTCCTCTTGGCAAGAAGCTGCGCGGCAGGGCGCAGCAATTGGTGGAAACGGGCATTTGACTCATCGCCACCTGCTGTCCGGCCTAGCTGCCACGTTCACCACTGGAAAAACGCTACGCCTTAACCGTCTACCGTGTGCCATATCGAGCGCGGTGCGTGATAATTCGGTAGTATAAAGGGTTAATCACCTGAATCATGACGTTACTGAAAACATGAGCACAATTTCTGACGAAGCGGCCCGGCGCCGCACTTTCGCAATCATTTCGCACCCGGATGCGGGTAAAACCACGCTCACTGAAAAGCTGCTGCTGTTCGGCGGCGCCATCCAGTTGGCCGGTAGCGTCAAAGGCCGCAAAGCGGCAAGGCACGCCACCTCCGACTGGATGGAAATGGAGAAACAGCGTGGTATTTCGGTGACCTCATCGGTCATGCAGTTTCCCTATAAGGACGCCATGGTGAACCTGCTGGATACGCCGGGCCACGAAGACTTCTCCGAAGACACCTACCGCACCCTGACCGCGGTTGATTCCGCCTTGATGGTGATCGACGTCGCCAAGGGCGTCGAGGCGCGCACCATCAAACTGATGGAAGTTTGCCGTCTTCGCACCACTCCGATTTTTACCTTTATCAACAAGCTCGACCGCGAAGGGCGTGAGGCCATTGAACTGCTCGATGAAGTCGAAAAGGTGCTGGATATTCGCTGTGCACCGGTCACCTGGCCGATTGGTATGGGCAAGCGCTTCAAAGGTGTCTACCACATAGAGCAGGATACGGTTCACCTGTACAGGGCAGGAGACAGCAGCAGACG
>Ga0265309_10001537_pt1 | contig 10177 bp, 8 predicted proteins | sample Helome_FD_192492 | JGI IMG/M metagenome (GOLD analysis project Ga0265309, IMG submission 192492) | Marine sediment microbial communities from subtidal zone of North Sea - Hel_20160524 (Illumina Assembly) | ecosystem: Environmental > Aquatic > Marine > Subtidal zone > Sediment ...
CACTGAGCGGAATCGGCTCTTAACAGTCGAGATATCGGTGTTCTTGTTCAACAGGGTATTCGGATTCAGATTCTGAAACACGAGCTCGACCTGGCCCCTGAATGCATCCAGGCCGATTGCTTTCACCAGTATTTTGATCCGCGATTTATATTTGTTATCTCGCCTGCCGTTCAAATTGTAGACCCGGAGAATGGCTTCTAGATAAGTAAGCAGATCCGATTTAGGTAGAAATGCCTTTATTTTTCTGGCGACAACAGGGGTACGTCCCAGGCCACCACCAACGTGAACTTCGAAGCCGGTTTTGCCGGCGCTATTCTTGATCAACTTCAACCCGATATCATGCGCCATCGTGGCGGCCCGATCGGTGGACGAACCGGTGAAGGCTATTTTAAATTTGCGTGGCAGGTATTGAAATTCCGGGTGCATGGTCGCCCATTGCCGCACCAGCTCACACCAGGGCCGCGGATCTTCCACCTCGGTGGCATCGATACCCGCCAAATGGTCACAGGTAATATTCCTGATACAACTACCGCTGGTCTGCATCGCGTGCATCTGCACCGTGGCCAGTTCTTCCAGAATATCGGGCACCTGCTCCAGTTTTAGCCAGTTAAACTGAATATTCTGCCGTGTCGTAAAATGACCGAAACCCTTGTCATAAGTCTCGGCGATAACAGCTAGTAGTCGTAACTGTCTGGAGTTTAATTCGCCATAGGGTATGGCAACCCGCAACATCGGCGCATGCCGTTGTATATAGAGACCATTCATTAGCCGCAGGGGTCGGAATTGTTCGTCGCTTAATTCGCCGGCAAGGAAACGTCGGGTTTGATCACGGAACTGGAACACCCGTTGGTCTACCAGCTGTTGATCGTTAATTGAATAGTTGTACATCGTATCGCCCTGTAAAAAATTGAAAACCAATCAGGGTATGCCCTGATTCGTGAGGGTTTTCGGGGAACGTTACGGTGAGTTGATTAAACTGGGATAGAAGTAAAAATAACCGGCATTAGCACACCACAACGCGCCCCGATGTACAGATACAGCAGCACATTGGGTTTTGGTTGCGGGTGTTGGGCTGGTTAATATTCATAAGCTGCCGACATTAGCAAGAAAAAATATTGTTGGCAATGTATTTGATCTGGTGTTGCTATTTTTACCGCATTTCAATCGAAATCATGCAAATCGGAATTCAAAGCGGGGGTATAATCGTCCTTTTAATTCACCAGCCAGAGTGCCGGGATTAACGGAATGTCTCAACAGCAATCAATTTACCAAAAGGCCCGCGTGCTAATCGATACCGCAAACGGCGCAGACCCTAACCAGGTAACCGCTGATGGCAAAGAATGGCCCAAGGAACTACTCTATTCGGAGCGCATGTCGGACATGCTCGAGCGTTACCGTCCCGAGGCGGATGACGCCATGAAGCTCGCGATCCGCGCGCAACATATCGAGCGCTGGAAGTCACCGCGCAATGCCTACCCGATGGATCGCATCGGGTATCTGACCTGGCGTAAGGACCTGTATAAAATCCAGGCCAACACCGCGGTGGATCTGCTGCAGCAAGCCGGCTATGACGATGATGTCACTGCACGTGTCAGAAACGCCGTGGCGAAAAAAAACATCAAGGGAAATCCCGACACCCAACTACTGGAAGACGTGACCGACCTGGTATTCATGGAACACTATTTGCTGGAGTTCGTCGGCAAACATCCTGACTACAGCGAGGAAAAGTGGGTCGATATTATCCGCAAGACCTGGAACAAGATGTCCGACAGTGCGCACAAATTCACGTTGTCGGGGGCTGTCAAACTACCGGAATCACTGACCCCTTTAATCATGAAGGCAGTAGCTGACACCACGCAGAGTACAGGGTGAATTTGATGATGAGTACAACCAGAATACCTCCAGTTGTCTGCATCGGAATCCAGTCATTTCGAAAATTCCGGCATTTATCCAGGTTTGTATATCTTCCGTAGGAGCCCTATCCTGTTGCGGCAATCTAATAGTAAAAACTATCCTAACCGGCGCTCATGCCCTTAAAAAATATGACTTTTTCGTTGATATAACAGCATGACTACATTGTCAAATTAATCCATGGGACGATCTGTATTTGCAAATGGGCCGGAAGGGTGAATAGCCAAACCAACAACTTAAACTCCGTGGGCTATCGCCACGAGTTGCATAGTTTCTGGTGGTTGTATCTGCCCATCCTGTTTTTTTGCCTGCGCTATGCCATTGCTCTTTTCACCAACGCTTCGACCGGAGTGGAATCATGGTTTCGCCATGAACACGGGGTCGTCGAAAACTTGACCGTTGTATTACTGGTAGCCGCAATCTTCTGCACTTTCAGGCTGATAATTCGTTTCGGAAAGTCACTAGACCCCCTGCTAAGGTTTTTCCTCATGTTTTACTGCCTTGGTTGTATTTATTTTGCCGGCGAAGAAGCAAGTTGGGGGCAGCATTGGTTCGGATGGGAAACCGGTGAGTTTTTTCAGGGTATCAACACCCAGGGGGAAACAAACTTTCACAATACCACCAACTTGCTGGATCGGTTGCCCAAAGGAATCGTTTCTTTACTTATTTTTATCGGTGGGATTGTGCTTCCATTAAGGCGTTACTTCAAATCCGGCAAGATAGATTACCAGGGGCGTTTCTGGTGGTTATTCCCGACCCTGGTCTGCATGCCCACGGCCATTTTCGCAACCATCACTACCTGGCCATCAAAAATCGAACGCCTCTCCGGATGGAATTTTTACTTTAGCCAGGCACAGGAGACCAAGGAACTATACATCGCTTTTTTCTTTTTGCTTTTCATTGTTTCGCTTGCCAGGCGTTACCCCCTTTCCCAAAGGACTGCCCCCGGATTCAACACTGACAACAACGTTTGAACTTTTTACCACTACCGCATGGGCAGGCTTCGTTTCTGCCCGGACTCCAGGGCTGGAAAGTTGGCAACAACATGTCACCGCTGGTGTATAACCAGCGTCCCTGCAGCTTTACAAAACGACTGTTTTCGTGCACCGCGTCTACCTTTCCCGCTACCAGCAGACGCGCTTCGAATTCAACGGTGGCCTGATCTTCCTGTAGCTGGAAATCTATCACCTCCAGGAAAATCCACTTGATAGCCTCGTCCAGGATCAGATCCTGCGGTCGGTGATCGCTATGCCAGGTTTGCTCCAGGTAGTCGCGGTCATTCAGCACGTAAGCGCTGTAGCGGGAACGCATCAACAGCTCGGCATTTTCAGGGAGCATCCGATGTGATATAAATCGACCGCAGCACTGGTCGAAATTCCGGCCGGAATGACAAGGACAGTTCATAAACAGCTACCAAAAGGATTACTATATCACCATGTCTCAAGCACTCGATATCCTGCGCCGTCACTTCGGTTACGACCAGTTCCGCCTGCAACAACAGCAGATCATTGAAACCCTGATTAATGGCGACGATGCCCTGGTGTTGATGCCGACCGGTGGCGGCAAATCACTTTGCTACCAGATACCCGCGATGATGCGTGACGGTGTCGCCATCGTCATCTCTCCACTCATCGCGCTGATGCAGGACCAGGTCGACGCCCTGGCGCAAAACGGCATCAATGCTGCATTTTTGAATTCATCGCAAAGCCCTGAACAGCAGCAACAGGTAACACGGCAACTACTCAACAATGAGATAGAGATGCTCTATGTCGCGCCCGAACGCGCGCTCACCGAAGGGTTTCTACGACTACTGGAACAATGCAACATCGCCCTGTTTGCCATTGACGAGGCGCACTGCGTATCACAGTGGGGACACGACTTCAGACGCGATTACCAGAGCCTGTATCGCTTGCACGACCTGTTTCCGCAGATACCGCGCATCGCACTGACCGCAACCGCCGATAAACGCACCCGCCAGGAAATCGAGCAACAGCTGCGCTTGCAGGGTGCCGCGAAATTCGTGCACAGCTTTGACCGCCCCAACATTTTTTACCGGATATCCGAAGGCAGTAATAACCGCCAAAGACTGTGGAATTTTCTATGTGAGAATCACGCCGCCGATAGTGGCATCGTGTATTGCCTGTCGCGCAAGCAGGTCGAAAGTACGGCCGCCTGGCTGTGTGACAAGGGCCGGGACGCACTGCCCTATCATGCCGGTCTCGATAATGTGACGCGGGCCAGGCATCAACGTCATTTTTTACAGCAGGAAAACGTGATTATCGTCGCTACCATTGCTTTTGGTATGGGTATCGACAAGCCGGATGTGCGCTTTGTCGCACATCTCAACCTGCCCAAAAATATCGAATCCTACTACCAGGAGACGGGCCGTGCCGGTCGTGACGGCCAGCCCGCTAATGCCTGGTTGGCCTATGGGCTACAGGACATCATAATGCTGCGCCAGATGATGCAGCAGAGTGATTCGGACGAGCAGTACAAGCGCGTACTGCATAACAAGATGGAGGCGATGCTGGGATTATGCGAACAAACCCAATGCCGTCGTCAGACCCTGCTCAACTATTTTGCTGAATCTCTGCCAGAACCCTGCGGTCACTGCGATAACTGCATTGAGCCGCCACAAACCTGGGATGCCACCGAGGCCTCACGCATGGCCCTGTCCTGTGTCATCCGTACCGGCCAGCGCTTTGGCGTCAACTACGTGATCGATGTGTTGATGGGCAAGGAGCAGGAACGTATTCTGCAAAACAACCATCATCAACTCAGTACCTTCGGTATTGGCAATCTCGATGCTGCCGAATGGCGCAGCCTGTTCCGACAACTCATTGCGCTGGGGTACCTGGTCAGCGACGTCGACAGTTATGGTGCATTGAAACTGCATCCCGACAGCAAGCCACTGCTGAAGGGAGAGCAGGACCTGTATTTACGCAAGTTTGAGCGTGAAATTAAGGCCACCACTACCGGCAGAAAAGATAAAAAGACGACGGTTCGCGTTGCTGATACTCCGTTGTTTGACGCGTTGCGCGATCACCGCAAGCAACTGGCGGACGAACAGGGAGTGCCCCCCTATGTCATCCTGCATGATAAAACCCTGCACGAACTGTGCAGGCAGCGACCGGCAAGCAGCGCTCAGCTGGCCACCATTATCGGTATCGGCGCGCGTAAGCTCGAGCTATATGGCCGTGACCTGATCGACATCATTTCACAACATCCGCTCGAACAAACCCTCGACAACAAACTCAGCAACACCATTAACGAAACCATCAAACTGCATACCAGCGGCCTGAAACCCGATGCCATTGCGACCCGGCGCGAACTCAGCCTGACCTCCATATACAGTCATTTAAGCAGCGCGATATCTGCCGATGTGCTTGCGCTTGACGAGGTAATTGACATCAATCGCGAGCAACTTGATGAGATTGTTTACAGCATCGAAATGGTACATAGTGAAGGTGACTTCAAGCTGCGTAAAGTCTACGAATCACTCGATCGCCGCTACGACTACAACATCCTCAATTGCGTGCATGCCAGTCTAAGCCTGTGAAAGTTCGGGGGCAGACCTGAATCTGCCCCCAATGGCTACTAGTAGATATCGTGCTGGGTATTGTAGACCGTAAATTTTCCGGTCGGCGTCACCAGGCGCTCGTCCTTGATCACGTGTTTTAGTTTCCGCGTCTTGTCGTCGACCACGACGATAGCGGATACCTGCTCCTTGCCGTTCCACACCGAAAACCAGACCTCATCACCCGCCCTGTTGTATTCCGGTTGCACTACCCGCCTGGGACCGTCGCTAATGCCCGCCCACTCGGCGATCGGGATTCGTTCAAAGCCTTTGTCCATGTTCTTGATATCAAACACGGCTATAGACTGGGAAATTTTGGGATCCGGATTTAACGGAGTGTCCACCCAGAGGTTGTTTGACTTCGGGTGTGTCTTGAGAAATAGCGATCCGCCTCCCTGGCCGGTCAAGGTACGCACCACCTGCCATGCCTTGTCGCTCCCGGGATCGGTGTTGATCAACGAGACCGTTGCATCGCCGAGGTGACTGGTTGCCCACACGGGACCGTGCTCTGGATCTATGAAGTTAGCACCCCGCCCCGGATGCGGAATACTGCCGACATCAATCAGCTTGACCAGTCTCCGATCTTTCGAATCGATTACCGCAATCTTGTTCGACTTGTTGGCGGCCGACATGAAATAGCGGTGGCTGCTTTCCCAGCCTCCATCGTGTAGAAACAGCGCCGCGTCAATCGTGGTGATCTTGAGATTGTTGAAATCGCTGTAGTCGACCAGCTTCACCTTGCCGGTTTCCTTAACATTGACAATAAACTCCGGATGCTCGTGGGACGCTACGATAGCGGCAACGCGTGGCTCGGGATGATACTCGAGCGTATCGACCGTCTGACCCCGGGTTGAAACGATTTTTAGTGGTTTGAGGGTATTTCCATCCATGACCACGAACTGTGGCGGCCAGTAGGCTCCACCAATCGCGTACTTATCCTCGTAGCCCTTGTATTTAGAAGTCTCGACTGAGCGTGCTTCCAGGCCTATCTTGATTTCGGCGACAGTATCAGGATTTTTCATCCACAGGTCGATGAGATTGATCCTCGCATCCCTGCCAACTACATAGAGATATCGTCCAGAGGCGGACATACGCGAGATGTGAACCGCGTACCCGGTTTCGATAACAGCGATGAATTCTTTGGTACCACCGTCAATCAACGCTATCTGGCCGGCGTCTCTGAGGGTAACCGAGACTATATCCTCGATGTTATAGTCATTCTCTTTACTAGCCGGCCTTTGCTCCGGTGGTATATTCACTGTCCAGGTGCCTTCCATCTCCTTCAAACCCCACTCGGGTGGTGTCGGTGCTTCGATTTGCAGGTACCTTGCCATCAGGGTGATATCCGGATCGCTCAACAATCCCGAAGTACCCCAATTTGGCATTCCGGCAGGTGAACCATATTTAATGAAGGTTTCCAGGTATTTGGTGCCCAGCTTGCGCGTGATATCGACGGTTAGAGGCTTACCAGTAGCACCCTTTCTAAGCACACCATGACAACCGGCACAACGTTGAAAGTAAATCCCCCTGGCGCGTGCCGAGTCGGCTTCCGAGAGTTGTATCACGTCTCCACCAGCTTCAGCACTCGCGGTTGCGGGAACTCCGGATGCCGCTCCCTGGTACATCGCTTCCACCGCAGCCACTATCTTTTGCGCTACAGCGGTTATATCTTCTCTCTCACCGCCGCTGGTTAGCGGTTCCTGCTGACTTTGCCCAAGGCTCGCGAAGTATGCCGCCACGTTCTCTACATCCTGGTCGCTTAATGATTGTACCATCGGCGACATGATAGGGTCCTTGCGATCACCGGAACGAAACGCATTGAGCTGCTTGCTCAGGTAGTCGGCACTCTGGCCAGCCAGGTTGGGATAATTGGGATTCAGGCTGATGCCGTCCGGGCCATGGCAGCTGAAACAGGTGGCTGCTCTTTGCTGGCCCGCTTCAATATCGGCGGCCCAGGCCGAAGGGGCGAGGAATACTATACCAAGGATATAAAATCCCAACTTCGACAAGTTCATGATCTCCTCCAGTTTCGCTCAAGACGCTTCGGCACTGGGGAATGATGACAAGCTTGTGTCAGCTATGGTTATCGACTCCGCGATGGACTGCTGAATCGATACTCGGTTGTTGTTACTCGCAGCCGGCACTCGATCAGTAGTTCGTGTCGAAATGTACTGTGCAGTAATGATCGACTCTACTCCTTTAAGCGGAACCGCAACTTGACTTCAGTCAAATGGGCTGATTCCAGGAATACTGGGGAAAGTATTTAGAATCTAGTAAACTGTCACCAGGTTCGCACAGGAACCAGATCAAGCAACGGGAGAAGCCTGGAATGACAAGGGATATCAAGCGTGATTCCGACCCCCGACCACCGGTCTGGGTCGGGCATGTCGCCATGTACAGCGGGCGCGTGGCTGAATCCAGCCAGTTTATGCAGCAGGTCGGCATGCGCCTGGTTGCCGGTAACGACGAATTCGCGGTACTCGAAATGCGCGGCGGCACACACCTGGTTTTGACATCAGATACCGAATCGAAGCTTCTAAATAGCAGTTTCGACCTGATGGTCGAAGATCTCGACGCCACCCACCAGCATTTTACCGAGCTGGGCCTGGAACCCGGCGAAATCGAGCGGGGTCAGATTCATGATTGCTTTGATCTGCGCGAACCCGGCGGTACGATGATTACCTTCAATTCAAGCCACGTCGGTGACTTACCAGTCTGATCGCCGGCCGGGAATCGATTTACTGCTCGACCCCGGTCGTCTTTAAAAATCAACAAACTGTCGGCGCACCCTGGATTCGAGCAGGGGTATCGCCTGTGTCAGCACGAGTTCCTTGAAATGTGTGGTTTCCTGGTGCGCCTCCAGTCCGCTGACATCGTGATACATTTCGTAGATAAAGAACTCCCGCGGATTATCCGGATCAACGTGGGTCGTATAGGCAACCACGCCTTCTTCCTGTCGTGACGCCTCTCCCATCCTGGTCAGAATTTCGTGCACTTCCTTCTCGTTGCCCGGTTTTGCGGTCCAGGTAACTGCCAGTACAAATGCCATGCTGCTTTTCTCCGGTGTTTTTACTTGAATTATCGTATCAAAGAATCAGTGTCGATTGATCAGTGATTCCTGCTGTTCGAAATTTACGGGCTGCATTTTAAACACCGCTTGCTACGATCCAGTCAGTAAAAGATTCCTGCTCAGGAGTTCGTCAATAAGGTTATGCAGATCACTTTCTATACTATTCCGCTCGAGATCCGGAAAGGCAGTTATCAGCAGGTTTGTCATCTCATCTACGGTAATCGGTTCCGCCAGTAGCGACCAAATGGCAGTTCCGATCCGATTGAGATGATGAATAGCGGCGCCTTGCCCATCGGCGAGAAAAACCTGGTCGTCGATCTGAACAATACTGATATCCGGTTTTCGCAAATAGTGTCCCGGCAACAAATCTTCGATGATACCGGTGTGGCCTTCCGCCAGTGTTTTACGGTTACTCCCGTTCGCGGAATGTATCGCCCAATCACTAAAATTTTCTTGCAGCAGTCTAACGGCATCTTCAGCCCTGTCGTAACGCAAGCGAAAACGTTGCGAACTGGCAACCAGTTCACTCAATATGCGAAGAATTCTGGGTGCCTCAGCCTTACGCGAAAAATTTTGCCATATCACCTGGCGCAGGACTTCTGCTTCCGAAACAATCTCCAACAGCGGCCTGGCGCCTTCCTCTCGTTCCAACAACACGAAAGCCCCGATGGGTAACCGGCATCCTCGTGGGGCAAGCACGTCATTTTCAAGGTCGAGATAAAGGTATTGCTCCCCCTGCAGTCGATTATGTTTATTGATGAAATCACGTGTCTCGGAGCCAAGATTATCGGGTAAGGGTAAACGTAAGCGCGGTGCGAAGCCCGGCGCGATGCCTGCGGCGTCGAGCAGACTAATGGGTAATACATCATCGCCGAACAACCGAACACCCGACGCAGCCAGACAGGCAGAAAGAATACTTTTGCCAGCCCTGTAGTTGCTCGGAAACAATACCAGCTTCCCGGCAAACTCGGCAGCAGCACCATGCAGGCAGAGCAGCCCTCGGTCTTCATGAACATAGGCGCGCATGAGCTCGGCGACCAACAAACAAATTGCAGCATCCTCGTTCTTGCGATACGCCGGTTTTTCCAGCCAATCGCTTTCGAGAACATAATTGTTGTCTTCCAGTCTCAGGCTGAGTACCGGGGAAGAATGTTCAGCTGATACCTCGATAATCTGCCAACCTGGAAATATCAGCGAGAATCTATCGGTCAAATGCCTGCAGTTGATCAACTCGACCGGGTTTGACATATCGCCAAAGATCAAATGCAGGGTATCTTTGTGCATCGCAAGTCTTCCAGCGGATCGCATCTGGATTCAAACCCGTAGAATAAGCGATTCACACCGGTTGTATAAACAACCGGTGTGAATCAAATCTGAATGATGTGCTGTTAGCCGATCAGGTTTGACTATTCATGGAATCATCGCTCGAGTTGCTGCTTGAGCTACCGCTCGAGTCATCGCCGCTTCCTGAACTGCCGCTTGAGCCAGCGCCATTGCCTGAACTGCCGCTCGAACCGGCGCCATTGCCTGAACTACCGCTCGAGCCAGCACCGCTTCCGGAACCACCTGAACCACCTGAACCACCACCGGAACCACCACCTTTGCCGCTACTGTTGCCG
>Ga0265309_10001538_pt1 | contig 10176 bp, 8 predicted proteins | sample Helome_FD_192492 | JGI IMG/M metagenome (GOLD analysis project Ga0265309, IMG submission 192492) | Marine sediment microbial communities from subtidal zone of North Sea - Hel_20160524 (Illumina Assembly) | ecosystem: Environmental > Aquatic > Marine > Subtidal zone > Sediment ...
ACCCAGGGTGCCTGATTGTTGTTGCATCTGGTCCATGGCAAGACAACGCTCGTGGACCAGATGCTACAACAATCAGGCACCCTGGGTCCTCGCGCATCCGTGCCTGATCGCGTCATGGATTCGAATGATCTCGAACGCGAGCGCGGCATCACAATTCTCGCCAAGAACACGGCCGTCACCTGGAACGACTACCGGATCAACATCGTCGACACACCCGGCCACGCCGACTTCGGCGGCGAGGTCGAGCGTGTGCTGTCGATGGTGGACAGCGTGCTGCTGCTTGTCGATGCGGTCGAAGGCCCCATGCCGCAGACGCGCTTCGTCACGCAGAAAGCGTTCTCACAGGGGCTCGTGCCGGTCGTCGTCGTCAATAAGATCGATCGGGATGGCGCACGCCCGGACTGGGTACTCGATCAGACTTTCGACCTGTTCGATCGCCTGGGGGCGACGGACGAGCAACTCGATTTCCCGATCATCTATGCCTCGGCCCTGAACGGTTACGCCAGCGAAGATGCCGGCACGCGTAGCGGTGACATGACACCCTTGTTCGAGACTATCGTCGAACATGTCCCCCCGCCAAGCGTCGATACTGAAGGTCCGTTGCAGCTGCAGGTGTCGAGCCTTGATTACGACACCTACGTCGGCGTGCTCGGCATTGGCCGCATAAGCCGGGGATCGCTCAAGACCAACGAAGCCGTCAGTATCGTCGGCCCGGATGGTGCTTCGCGTCGCGCCCGTGTACTCGAGCTGTTCGGCTTTCACGGTCTCGAACGAAAGCGTGTCGATTCGGCGAGCGCCGGTGACATCGTCGTGTTCAGTGGTATCGACATGCTCGGTATCTCCGACACGCTTTGTTCTCCGGAACACGAAGAAGCGTTGCCCGCGCTCACCGTCGACGAACCTACGGTCAGCATGACCTTCCAGGTCAACAAGTCACCGTTCGCGGGCCAGGACGGCAAGTTCCTGACCAGTCGCCAGATCCGGGAACGACTGGACCAGGAACTCAAGCACAACGTCGCATTGCGTGTCGACAACACCGAAGACCCCGACAAGTTTCGTGTGGCGGGCCGCGGCGAGCTGCACCTCGCAGTGCTCGTCGAGACCATGCGGCGCGAGGGCTTCGAACTGGCTGTATCGCGCCCCGAGGTCATCATGCACGATGTCGATGGCGTAGAGCATGAACCGTGGGAGCAACTCACGGTCGATTTCGAAGAGAACTACCAGGGCGCGGTCATGACGCGGCTCGCCGATCGCAAGGGCGAACTGCAGGACATGCTGCCGGACGGCAAGGGCCGCATTCGCCTCGACTACCGCATACCGACTCGCGGGCTGATCGGCTTCCGCACCGAATACCTGACGGCGACCTCGGGTACCGGGCTGATCTATCACGTCCTCGATGATTACGCCCCTCGAGTCGCGGGTGATATTGCCCAGCGCAACAACGGCGCACTGGTTTCGATGGTCAAGGGCAAGGCGCTCGCGTACGCGCTGTTCAGCCTGCAGGAACGCGGACGCCTGTTTATCGCTCATGGTGCACCGGTCTATGAGGGGATGATCATCGGCATTCACCAACGCCAGAATGACCTCGTCGTAAATCCAACCAAGGCAAAACAGTTGACCAACATTCGCGCCGCTGGCAGCGACGAAAATCTCGTGCTTACTCCCGCGATTCGCTACTCGCTCGAGCAGTCACTCGAATTTCTCGATGATGACGAACTCCTGGAGGTCACGCCGTCGAACCTCAGGCTACGCAAGAAACTACTCACGGAAACCGACCGCAAGAGAGAATCGCGCAGGAAAGTATCGTGAGTGGAGACGCCGCTACGCTGGCATTCGCGGACCTGCAGCCCGATGACATACTCACAACCCTGGACGACTTGGGCTTCGACTGCGACGGACGCTTTCTCGCACTAAACAGCTACGAGAATCGTGTTTACCAGGTCGGGATCGAGGCTGCCCGGCCCATAGTCGTCAAGTTCTATCGCCCGGGCCGCTGGAGCGACGAGGCGATCCTGGAGGAGCACGATTTCGCCAGGGACCTGGCGCAACAGGAAATCCCCCTCGTGCCGCCACTGGAACATGCCAGCGAAACACTGCACCACAGCAACAACTTCCGGCTTGCCGTCTACCCGTGTCACGGCGGACGTGCGCCAGATCTCGACAACTACGAACTGCAAACTCAACTGGGTCGGCTCGTTGCTCGTATCCACCTCGAAGGTGAAACGACGCGCTTCAGGCATCGGCCACGCATCGACGTCGAGAGCTACGGAGTGGCATCGATCGATTACCTGCTGGACAACGGCTTCGTCCCCGATGACATTCACGAGGCTTACGAAAGCACGGCGACCCTGGTGTTGGATGGCGTCGAGGCCTGTATCGAACGGGCTGGCAATTTCAGGGAAATACGACTTCACGGCGACTTCCACCCTGGCAACGTGCTCGTCGACCGTGATCGCCTGCATATCGTCGATCTCGACGACACTCGACATGGTCCGGCCGTTCAGGATCTCTGGATGTTCCTGTCCGGAGATCGGGAAGAACAGACGCCGCAACTTAGCGCCCTCCTCGAGGGCTACCAGTCTTTCCGGCACTTCGACGCCCGCGAGCTGCACCTTGTCGAGGCACTGCGCAGTCTGCGCATTATGCATTACGCCGCCTGGCTCGCTCGCCGATGGGAAGACCCCGCATTCAAAGTCGCCTTCCCGTGGTTTGACGGTCGCCGATACTGGGACGAGCATGTCCTCGCATTGCGTGAACAGGTTGCTCTCATGCAGGAGGCACCCCTCGAGTGGAGCGACTTTTGACTATTTGGAAGGCAGCGTCTGCTTGCGCGGCCCTATCTCGAAACGATCAATCCAGCGACCAAAGGTCTGTCTGCTAAGTACCTGCAGCGGCCCGATGGCCTTTCTTGCTCGCTCGCGAATTTCGACAGCGTTGATGTTGCCGGCCTCTTCGGCCAGCGTTGCCTCGTGATCGGGCACGGTCAGCCAGCGATCGATCAGCGGCAGGCTGGCCTCGAGGTGAAACTGGAAGCCGTACGCATGCTCACCGTGCCGGAACGCTTGCACCGGGCTAACCTCGGAGCCGGCCAGCAGAACCACATCTGGCGGCAATGAAATCCCGTCCTCATGCCACTGAAATACCTCCTGGCGGTCCGCAAAGGCTTCGAGTACCGGGTCGCTTCGGCCGGCATCCGTAAGCTCCACGTCAAACCAGCCAATTTCGCGACGTGCATTCCGCGCGACAGAGCCACCAAGCGCCCTGGCCAGCAGCTGCGCGCCCAGGCAGATGCCGAGGATCGACATGTCTCGCTCCAGCGCTTCCCGGATTATGTCTACTTCGGTAAGGAGATTAGGGTACGAGTCAATCTGGTCCGAATTCATGGGGCCGCCGAGGATGATCAGCGCCTCGTACCCTTCCAGCTGTGGTCGAGCATCGGGCACACGGCCAAAATTGACGTAGCGAATGCGAAAACCGGCCTCCTTCAGCAGCGGATCGAGCGTGCCCAGCGGTTCATAGGGCACGTGCTGGAAAACCAGTATCTTGGGTCTCGGCATGCGTATTCAGGCTCCGGTCCGGGCCGTCAGCGATCTCGTTCGTTATACCGACATTGAAGGTGAGCGGGAAGTCGATTCTGATTTGCACTGCCGATGATGTGCCACTAAAGTGGCAGACGCCCGCAGCGGCGGAAAATCTTCGGAACTCTGCGCCACGGTTGGGCTCTGATATACCTAATAAGTCACTCAGGTCGTGCGGACTACAGCCTTTTGATCGCATTCACACGTTCCAGCCTTGCCATCGGTCTGCTGGCATTGGCCCTCGCAGGTTGCAGCTCTACCGTCACGATGGATGAGCCCACTATTCCTGCGCCGCGCGTTAACAGGATCCCGGTCGATGTTGCGTTGCGCCTGCCTGAAGAATTCGACCGCTTCGTGCATACCGAGGAAATTCTCGGCAAAGAATCGTGGACGATCGACCTTGGTCGCGCGAACGCGACATTCTTTACGCAGTTGTTCGGCTATCTTTTTGACAGTGTCAAGATACTCGGGCCGGCCGACGACGCGCGCGACTTCGAATTCGACGCTTTGATCGAACCCAGTATTGACGGATTCGAGTTTTCAGTTCCGACGCAGAGCAAGACCGAGACCTTCGCCGTGTGGATTCGCTACCGTATCCAGGTGTTTGACAGCAATGGCAATAACGCCTCGAACTGGACTGTCAGCGCCTATGGCAAGACCCAGAAAGAAGGCCTGGGAGGTTCGGGCTCTCTGCAGCGGGCGGCCGTCCTTGCAATGCGGGATGCGGCTGCCCTGATCATCATGCAAATGGACAAGGCGACTCAAATCAGCAGCCTGGCCGATGGGCCGATCGCGCCGCCCAGCCCTGAAACCACGGTCGCGACGCTCGCTGCGGACGCGGATGGCACAGCCATGGAAGCCAAGGACATGAAAGGGATCTTCGTTATTGGAGGCATTGACGATGACGATGAATAGATCGCTCAATCGCTTGCGAATTGTTGCGCTTGTTGGCGTGGTTTCCATTCCGCTCTCGGCTTGCGTGACATCACGAGTCGAGGACGCCCGAGAAAACGTAACGGGCCTCAAAGAGGGCGAGTCAGTCGTCGTCATGGCAAAGAGCTATCACCAGGGTAACGAAACCGAGGCCGACTACATTCGCTGCGTCGAAGACGCGCTGGGACGCGGGTCCAATGGACTGCGTGTCATCCCCAACCAGCAATTCGTCGACTCCCTGTTCCCCTGGTTCGAACCTCGCACTGCGCCTGCCGAGACCAAGGGGCTCTCAACGCTTATGAAACGACCAGGCGTCGCGCAGGCCGTCTCGGACATGGGCGTTCGCTACATCGTTTGGCTCGACGGCGATACGGAGCGCGTCGCCCAGGGCGGCAGCCTGTCTTGCGCCGCAGGCCCTGGCGGGGGCGGTTGTTTCGGCTTTGCCTGGTGGCAGAACGATGCCGATTATGAAGCCTCGGTCTGGGACCTCGTGGGATTTGAATCGGCAGGCACCGTTTCGGCGGACGTCAGCGGCACGTCTTTCCTGCCAGCCCTGGTCGTACCGATCCCGCTGATTGCCCGAACACAGACTGCCGCCTGTAAGGGGCTCGCGCAGCAGTTACGCGCCTTTATCGTCCAGTAAGGCCGGCACCTTCAGTGGGGCCGCCCCGCACGAATGAAGGCTGTTTCGTAGTAAGGCGTTTCCAGCGATGCGATAGAGACCGCGCGCCCCGATGACGGCGCATGCACGAATTGTTGCTCCCCGAGGTACAAGCCAACATGCGACATCTTGCCGTCGATGCTGAAAAACAACAGGTCACCGGTCCTGAGTTTATTGCGCTCCACAGGACGCGAAGAAGACCAGAGCTGACCCGTGGTTCGCGGCACACGTATTCCGGCACGTGCATAGGAGTATTGGACCAGCCCGCTGCAATCGAAGCCGTCGGGACTGCTGCCACCATAGCGATACGGGACTCCGACCTGCTGCCTGGCGATCCGGGCCGCCGAGTCGCCGATACTGGCCTGCGAGGCCCTGTCAGCACGCGCCGTGTCGCGTGGAACGCTGGTCGCAGGCGTCGACCCACACGCAGAAACCAGCCACAACACAGTGATTGCTAAGGAAAATATCGAAAATTTGCGTGCTGGCTGCGCTATCATCGAGATCACTTTTAGGCACGGTTCGCTAACACCATACGGGACGGGACCTTAATTCGGTATGAACTGTTTCTCAGGATTGCGCGTCCGTCTTGGCGGCCTCACGGGCGGAGCTTGCTGTCTTTTATTCGCTATCCTGACCGTCCTCACGGCCTGTGGGGTCGAGCCGTCGGAATCGGCCGATGGCCCCGTATCGCGCGAATACGACGTGCACTTCACGATTACGGCCGATCCTGAAAACGCCTCTGTCGAAGTCGCGATGCAATTGCGACAGCCGAGGGACCTGGTTCGCGAAATCAGCTTCCCGGACGTGTCGCCTGCCATGAGCGATTTCTCCGGTGACGGCAAGCTCCTGTGGGAGGGTAGTCGCCTGCGCTGGATGCCGCCGGACGAAGGCGGCGAATTAACCTGGCGGGCGCACATCGCGCACCAGCGGGAGGGAAACGGCTACGACGCCTGGCTTGGACCGGACTGGGGCGTGTTTCGGGCTGAGGACATTATCCCGCGCGCACGGACACGGGCGCTCAAAGGCTCAGAGTCGGACACGACGCTGACATTCGCTCTGCCCGCCGACTGGTCCGCTATCACAGAATATCCGGCCAACAGCGACCCTGTACACGTTCGACGGCCTGAGCGGCGATTCGACCAACCGGCCGGCTGGATTGTGATGGGCAACCTCGGCGTGCGTCGTGAGCGAATTGCGGGTATCCGGGTGGCGATTGCAGGTCCCGAAGGCGAGTCCGTGCGACGCATGGACATGCTGGCGTTGTTGAACTGGACATTGCCGGAGCTGGCCGCCCTGCTTCCGGACCCGCCGCCCCGGCTCACAATCGTCAGCTCGGGTGACCCGATGTGGAGAGGCGGACTGTCAGCACCGGCGTCCCTTTTCATTCACGCCGATCGGCCGTTGATCAGCGAGAATGCGACGAGCGCCCTGATGCACGAAGTCATGCACACAGCGTTGTCTCTTCGTTCTGCACCGGGCATGGACTGGATCGTGGAGGGGCTGGCGGAGTACTACGGACTGGAATTGCTGCGCCGGGGTGGCGCGATTTCGGCGCGTCGCTACGAAACAGCATTGACACAGCTGTCCGGCTGGGCAAGCGAAGCCGAGGTGCTCTGTGGCGCAAGTTCGACGGGGCCGACGACGGCGAAAGCAGTCACGTTGTTCAGGGAGCTCGACCTCGAACTCCAGGAGGCCTCAGCCGGTGACGTTGATCTCGACGACCTCCTTCGGCGGCTGCTGTCGCGTCGGCAGCGCGTCGACCACACTGCACTAATCCAGCTTGCCAAAGAGCTCAAGGGCCAGGCATCTGACGTGCTTCACATCGACAAGCTGCCGGGCTGCCATAGAATATCGACTGACAATATCCCCGAACAGAGCTAAGCATGGACCAACGTCACGACCTCGAACTGATAATGCGATCGCGGACCCCGATCATCGTTATCGAGTCACAGGACGAGGCCCGCATGCTCGAACTGCTGCAGGGAATTACGATCGGCCGCACGAGCGACGCCTATTCGCCGCTGTTCCGCTGGACGATTACTGACGGGCTTCAGCGTATCGATATCTCGCTGGAACCGCAGTCACTGAATTCCGAACCGACAGACGTACTCAAGCATATTCGTGCGGTGTCCAAACCCGGTACCTACGTGCTGCTCGACTTCCACCCTTTCATCGTTGACCCGGTGCACGTCCGGCTGCTCAAGGACATCTGTATCCAATACCGCAAAATACCCCGCCAGATCGTCCTGATCAGCCACAAGATCGAAGTACCCAGCGAACTCGAGAGCTTCTGCGCACGTTTCGACATGGACCTGCCGTCCGAGGATGAGCGCGCCCGTATCGTAAAGACCGCAATCAACCAGTATGGCGCCGACAATCCCGGATCGCGCGTTCAGGTCGATCCGAAGGCGCACCAGTTGCTGGTCCGGAACCTCGCAGGACTCACCTATAGCGATACGGAACGTGTCGCTCGCAATGCCATATACATCGATGGCGCAATCACGAGGAGTGACCTGCCCGGTGTCATGCAGGCGAAATACGAGTTGCTTAACAAGGGTGGCGCGCTGCAATTCGAGTACGACACGGCGCGTTTCAATGACGTCGGCGGACTGACGAGACTGAAGAAATGGCTCGTCCAGCGACGGCCCGTCTTTCGGGGCGAAAGCGGTGCCGCACACCTCGATGCGCCCAAAGGCATTTTACTACTGGGTATTCAGGGATGTGGCAAGAGCCTGGCTGCAAAGGCGACAGCGGGCGTTTTCGGGGTCCCGCTCCTGCGTCTTGATTTCGGCGCGATCTACGACAAGTACCACGGAGAGACGGAGCGCAAATTGCGCGAGTCGTTGAAAACTGCCGACGTCATGTCGCCCTGTGTGTTGTGGATTGATGAAATCGAAAAAGGTATCGCCGGCCGTGGCGGTGAAACGGGGACGACACAGCGCGTTCTCGGTACGTTCCTGACATGGATGGCGGAACGCAAAAGCCAGGTTTTTATCGTCGCGACAGCCAACGACATCAGCACGCTGCCGCCCGAACTGGTCCGCAAGGGACGTTTCGATGAGATCTTCTTCGTCGACCTGCCGGACGAAGAAGTGCGCGGTGCGATCCTGTCAATCCACCTAGCCAACCGTGACCAGGCACTCGCAAATTTCGACGTCAAGGGACTCGCGAAAGAGATGCAGGGTTTCTCGGGGGCCGAGATCGAGCAAGCGATTGTCTCCGCGCTGTATGCGGCACACGCCAAGGGCCAGCCGCTTGCGACAGCTCATATTCGTGAAGAAATCGGCCTGACGCGGCCGCTGTCTGTCGTGATGCGTGAAAAGATCGCGCTGATGCGCGACTGGGCTGCGGGTCGCACGGTGCCTTGTGATTAGCCTGAATTTGACGTAACCCGGCACAACAGGGCTTGCACCCGATTGAGACGGCCATGAAGCGTGATAAACTCGGTTTATGGCTAATGATAAGAACAAAATCAAAGAATTAGTCTCAGACGACGAAGATCCCACTGCGGAACTGGAAGTCATCGCTTTTCGTGACGACGAAGAACTCGCGGAATTAGTGGAACGCGAATCTGATGCCAATACGTTTGGTCTGGACGGAAGTGACCCAGGGGACCAGTCCATCGCCGAATTACGTTCCGATCTCCGTACCCGCGCGGAAACCATTGGGCGCCTGCAGTACGATATCGAGCAGCTGCGGTCAAAATGGCTTGGACTTGAAACGGAAATCAAGGCGCGGGAAGCAATCGTCGGCAACCTGTCGCAGGACATCGCCGATTTCCGTGAGACTGTCGGACGCAAGGACAAGCTCCTCAAGAAACGCGACAGCACGATTCGAGCCCTGAAAGCCGAAATACGACAACGCGATGAGGCACACCGCGAACTGTCCCGGCAACACGACGAGTTGCAGCAGTCCTTCGACGACTCGCGCGACAACGCTGAAGAACACGATGCGGTCTTGCGTGCGGCGCAAAACGAAGTTGAAGCGCTGCGCGAGCAGATCGATCGCGAAAGGGCCGATAAAGTCATTCAGACGGGCAAGGATCCTGCGCTGCGCGAATTTCAGGCGCAGCTTGCCAGAACCGAGCAGTACGCGGACGACCTGCGCATCAAGCTCCGGGACATCAGTGAATCGCATGATGACCTGGGTCGGGAAAACGAGCGGCTCGCTCGAAATCTCGACCAGGCGTCCGAAAGCAACAAGCAGCTGACGGCGGATCTTGCGGCAAGCAAGCAGGACGTCGATGACATGCAGGCTGAGATCGACAAGCTGCGAAAGTCACACGAGGAAGAGCTGCGGATTCTGAGATTCGAGCTCGATGAGGCGCAAAACACGGTGACAGAAACCAGCGACCTCAACAGCCAGCTGACCTCGGACCTGCTGGATACGCGCGGCTACAAGGACGACCTCGAGCGCATGCTCAGTGATAGCGAAGAGCAGTCGAAGCAGCGCATCGACAAACTCGAGCAAAACCTCGAGAAGCTCCGGAGTTCAACGGAAGACTACGAGCAACAGCTCGAATCGAAAAGCACTGCCATCAATGTCCTGCTCAGTGAACTGGCCAAGAAATCTGAGCAGATCGAGGCAATCGGGGACATCGAGGAGGTTATCCAGGATATTGACGATCGCATGTCCGAGCGTATTGACGATATCGATGACGCCGCCGACCCGATTCCCCGGAAGGCACCGAAGGAGCGCGACAAGATCACGCGCGTGCTGATTGGCAGAATCGGCGACCAGGTTCTCCGGTTCCCGTTGTTCAAGGACAGGCTTACGATTGGACGGACCGAAGACAACGACATTCAGCTCAAACTCTCTTACATCAGCCGCCGTCATGCCGTCGTCATGACGGAAGGTGATTCGACACGGGTCATTGACTGGGGCAGCAAGAACGGTGTTTATGTCAACTCGCAGAGAGTCAAGGAGCACTTTCTTTCGAACGGCGACATCGTTGCTGTCGGCAATGCCAAGTTTCGCTACGAGGAACGCAAGAAACGGGAGTCC
>Ga0265309_10001545_pt1 | contig 10159 bp, 12 predicted proteins | sample Helome_FD_192492 | JGI IMG/M metagenome (GOLD analysis project Ga0265309, IMG submission 192492) | Marine sediment microbial communities from subtidal zone of North Sea - Hel_20160524 (Illumina Assembly) | ecosystem: Environmental > Aquatic > Marine > Subtidal zone > Sediment ...
TACATCAATGATCAAAGGAGAATCAATCTGATCAGCCAATGACCTGGTAGATTCCGAAAGTGTATAGCGGCCATCTGCTGTGAGGTCCAGCCTTGGATTCACTATACTCGTGAGTCCATTAAGGCCGATTATTATTAGCAGTCCCAGTAACAGGGAAATTAGTACGGATCTATACTTCACGGCCGGTCGGATTTGATGGTAATATTTGTTAGGTACAAAAACAAACCGATAAAACTGAAAAAGTAGAGTATATCACCTAGACTGATAACGCCTAATGCCATAGTCTCCAGATGGGATTTCATCCCCATGGAACTGATTATCAAATAAACACTCCCACTGAATAGAGAAGCAATACCATCCATCCCGGAATAGACCAACCAGCAGCATATCAGGGTTAATAGAAAAGCAACTACCTGATTTGGAGATATAGCTGAAAGAAATAGCCCTATAGCGATATACACTAATCCTAGAAGAAATAATCCAAGATAAGCGCTTAACAGCACGCCAAGGTCCAGCGAATTGTTGTCTACCACTAGAGAAGTAAGTGTCCATATATAACTCAAGGTAGGAATCAGGGCGAGTAGTAATAGACATGCGCATCCCAGGAATTTACCTGCAACAACCTCCCAGGTAGAGACTGGTTTGATCATGAGTATTTCAAAAGTGCCTGTACGTTTTTCTTCGGCAAAACTCCGCATGGTAATTGCCGGTATGAGAAAAAGAAAAATAAGAGGGGCTAGCAGATAAAATCCTCCTAAGTCTGCAAATCCATTCTCCAATATATTAAAAGGACCTTTAAGTACCCATAGGAATAACCCGCTTATCAATAAGAACAGGCCAATGATCAAGTAGCCTGTCAAATGGGAAAAAAAGTGTCGGATCTCATGTTTGAATACTGCCTGCATGGTATGACGATCAAATAAATTTAATGCTTATAGTATCCCTGTATTCCAGGCCCAATAGCGTGGCGGCAGACCCCACGGTCTGGGAATCGCTTTTATAAATGGCCAATTCAATAAATCCGGCACTATTGAAAAGAGCCAGAAGATCGCCCGGCCCTTTACGTTGATTTTTATCAAGGTCAAAATTGATAATATCGCTATAAGTATGGTAGATCTCTGTTAATATCTTATTTCGGGCACTCAGTTCAAAATCTCTCCCATTCCGATAGGCCTCAAACAAGTGTTTTTCAATATTGGTAATCACATTGCCAAAATTATCTATATAAATAACACTGCCCACAATGGTTTTGCCTTCATTGAGAATACGAGGTTTGAATTCTACCAACTCTTTAAGAACTGCAACAGGTTTGCCAATAACATCTAAGGAACCGCCTCTCGCCAGATGGCAGGCAACCTGTACAAAAACATCAAGGACAGGGAAAGAACCATGAACAGGATTTGGTATGTCGATCTCGACAACCTTCTCGGGTTTGATCTCTGAAATGATCAAACTGATCACACCATTATTGGCACTGATAAAATAGTGTCCATCCACTAGCATGGCTACATGCCTGTTTTCTGGTGATGGTTCAGAGTCTACACCTACTATATGAATGGTTCCTTCGGGAAACGCTTTGTACGAATTCTTTAAAATATATGCGCACTCCGGAATATTAAACGGCCGGATTCCATGGGAAATATCTACGATTGTAGCTTCCGGAAGTTCCCGGTATATAGTGCCTTTTATGGCGCCTACAAAGTGGTCTTTATGCCCAAAATCTGTAGTTAAGGTGATGATTGCCATGCAGCATCGATGAGAGTTTTAAGGCCTCGAACCAATTTTTTAGTTAGATTTGTGAACAAAATTACGCAAAATTAAGCGAAGGAAAACAGGATTATTACAGACCTCACATTTAACCATTTTTCTATTTGAACGAGCTTAAGTTAGAACTCACCGATATTAGTCCAAGAGAGTTTTTTGGACAGAACAACGAACATATTGATCTGATCAAAAAATTCTTTCCCAAATTGAAGATCGTAGCCAGGGGAAGTAAGATCAAAGTATTTGGCGAAGACGACCAGCTGGAGGAATTTGAGAAACGATTCCAAATGCTTAGCGATCATTTTACCAAGTACAATTCAATCAATAAGAATAGCATAGAACGTATCCTGACCAGCAATGGCAAAGAAGATTACACTTCTTCTGAATCCAGTGACGATATCCTGGTACACGGTGTTAATGGCCGTCATATAAAGGCATTGACGGTTAACCAACGTAAATTGGTGGATGCTATTGGTAGGAATGATATGGTTTTTGCGATCGGACCTGCAGGTACCGGAAAAACATATACCGGAGTTGCTTTGGCAGTTCGTGCGCTGAAGAACAAAGAGGTAAAGCGAATTATCCTTACCCGGCCGGCTGTAGAGGCGGGCGAGAATTTAGGCTTTTTGCCTGGAGACCTGAGAGAGAAACTAGATCCCTATATGCAGCCTTTATACGATGCACTTAGAGATATGATCCCATCAGAAAAGCTGGCCCAGCTTTTAGAAGCTGGCACGATCCAAATAGCGCCTATGGCATTTATGCGAGGGCGTACACTTGATAATGCATTTGTGATCCTGGATGAAGCGCAGAATACAACTCATGCTCAAATGAAAATGTTCCTTACCCGAATGGGTAAGAATGCCAAATTTATAATTACAGGCGACCCGGGACAGATCGACTTGCCAAGACGTGTTTTATCAGGGCTCAAGGAAGCCCTGCTGATCCTCAAAAATGTAAAAGGTATTGCCTTTGTTTACCTCGACGACAAAGACGTAATTCGCCATCAACTAGTCAAGCAGGTGATTGACGCCTATAGAAAGATCGAACATCAAAACTAAGTTTCTATGATCGATACGTTGATGGAAACTCATTTTCAGTTCCCGGGCCAGGTAGGCGTCTACAAGGGGAAAGTTCGCGAAGTTTACACATTGCAAAACGATATTCTGGTCATGGTTGCCACGGACCGATTATCCGCTTTTGATGTGGTAATGCCAAAAGGTATTCCTTTCAAAGGCCAGATCCTGAACCAGATCGCGTCAAAGATGATGAAGGCCACTGAAGACTTGGTGCCAAATTGGCTAATGGCAAATCCGGATCCCAATGTTGCTGTGGGTGTGGCGTGCACACCGTTTAAGGTAGAGATGGTCATTCGTGGGTATATGGCAGGCCACGCCAGCAGGGAATACGCTGCAGGCAAACGAGAATTGTGTGGAGTTTCCCTACCAGAAGGATTAAAGACCAACGACGCTTTTCCGAAACCTATCATAACACCGGCCACAAAAGCTGAGAAAGGGGATCATGATGAGGATATTTCCGCTTCGGATATTATTTCAAGAGGGCTGGTTAGTGCAGACGATTATGCCCAACTCGAAGACTACACCCATAAATTGTTCAGGAAGGGAACTGAATTGGCTGCCGAACGCGGATTAATATTAGTAGATACTAAGTACGAATTCGGGAAGGACAGAGACGGTAAGATCAGATTGATCGATGAGATCCATACTCCGGATTCTTCACGGTATTTTTATTCTGATGGATACGAGGAACGACAGGAAAGGGGAGAGGCCCAAAAGCAATTATCCAAGGAATTTGTTCGCCAATGGCTAATATCCAATGGCTTCCAGGGATTAGACGGCCAGGTATTACCTGAAATGAATGACGAATACATCTTAACAGTTTCAGACAGGTATATTGAATTGTATGAGCATATTACCGGTGAAACTTTTATAAAAGCAGAAACCGCACAAATTGATTCGAGAATTGACCAAAATGTGCGACAGTATCTTTCTACCGTTATGCATTCTTAATACGCCCATTTGATCTTCAGGAAAATACGCCACAATGAGAAGGGTAGTTTCAGTACCTTCAGTAAGGATGTATGAAATTGAAGGTGAATGCCTTTTGATAGGCGGGAGGAAGCGCAAAAAAAGACCACAAAAGTGGTCCTTCATTATTTGTAGCGAGAGGGAGACTTGAACTCCCGACCTCAGGGTTATGAATCCTGCGCTCTGACCACCTGAGCTACCTCGCCAAATCCTTAAAAAAGCGGGGCAAATATAGCGGTTAAATTCGTCTTCATCAACTCCAGTCATCCAAAAAAAATATATTTCGGGTTTTATTTTTTTATCATTTATTATTCTATATATTGCCCGAACCTAAATCATTAGAGGGGAATGAGTAAGAAGACTAAGTATGAGATTGAGTTTGTGATACAATCATCACCTCAAATGCTCTATCAATATATTTCAACACCATCGGGACTTTCAGAATGGTTTGCAGACGATGTTAATTCTCGAAGCGAATTATTTAGTTTTTTCTGGGACGGAGTAGAAGAACAAGCACGGTTGCTAAAAAAGAAAACAGATGAGTTTGTCAAATTTACCTGGACGGATGGCGATGAAGACGTGTATTTTGAAATGCGAATAATTGTTGATGAGATCACTAAAGATGTATCTCTCTTTGTTAGCGACTTTGCTGATGAAGACGAAATGGAAGAAGCAAAAATGCTCTGGGAAAATCAAGTTTCTGACTTAAAGCAGGTATTAGGTTCTACCTGATCCCTTTCTTATTTTACAATATATTTGACCTTGAGAGATCAAGGTTTTTTTATGCGCAATATCAACGGAATCATACAGGAGGAGGCTATACCAATGACCTTGAAGGACAGGGCATTATCTAAAGGGGATATCCTCTTTGAAAAGATACGCGTTCGCGGGGATGCATTGCTTTTTTGGGAAGAACATTATCTCAGATTAATGGCAGCCATGAGGAGGGTGAGAATGGAGATCCCCATGTCTTTTACAATGGAATACCTTGAAAAGGAGATCCAGAAGACTGTGGAGGCCAATGCCATGGAAGATGAATCTTGTCTTGCTATCCTTGCTGTATATCGCACAAGCGGAGAAGGGTTGTTACCTGAAAAAGGCGAAGTACATTTTTGTATTGAAGTAATGTCCATTCCCAGTGTAACGTATACACTAAACGCAGGCACTTATACGGTGGCCTTATATAAGGAGTATCGGATCGGGGAAAGGCACATTAGCGCCATTACCTCTAACCACAAAGCATTACAAATAGCTGGCGCTGTATTTGCAAGAGAGAATGGCTATCAAAATTGTTTATTACTTAATCATGCCAATATGCTGGTTGGGGCCCTGGATGCCAATATTTTCCTGGTAAAAGACAACTCAGTTCGCACACCACGTTTAGAAGATGGTTGCTACAATGGAATAATCAGACGACAGCTTATTAAGATGATTGCGCAAATTCCTGACTATAGTATGGAAGAAGTAGAAGTTTCGCCCTTCGAACTACAACAATGCGATGAAGTTTTCTTGACAAATACCCAAATTGGGCTTCAACCTGTTAGTAGATATAGAAAAAAGGAATATGGAACTGAATTTACAGAACATCTTCTCGAACTTTTAAATAAGAGAATTGAAATTACTAGTTAAGGCTGGGGTTCTCAGGTGCATTGGACCACAACAAGTATTCGCCACCCAATTCCTTCATTTTTTCCTTCCAGAAAGCATCTGAAGTCTTTTGAATAATATCACTTTCATATTCATTGCTAAGTACGATCCAGGATTTGGACAATAATTCCTGGTCTAGTTGTAGAGAAGCCCAACCTGAATAACCCAAAAAGAAACGTATGTCTTTCTCATTAATGACCTGATCATTGAGCAATTGCACTGTAATATCAAAATCACCCCCCCAGAAAATGCCATTTGAGATCTCTACACTGTTAGTGATCAACTGGGGTACCTTGTGTATAAAATAAAGATTGTCTTGTTCTACAGGTCCACCATTGTACACCGGTAGTGATATATGAATCTCAGGAATTAGATCACTAATGGAATAGTCCAGGGGTTTATTCAATATAAAACCCACAGACCCCTCATCGTTATGTTCCGCCAGCAAAACAACAGACCTGTTGAAAGAGACGTCTCCGGTTAGCGAAGGCTCTGCTATCAGTAATTTTCCCTTATTTGGTTTAGGTCCTATCATTTAATGAAGTCAATAATTAAAAATAAGATAAATAGTATAATTTACAAAAATGTGTTTCCGACAAAAAAAAAGCACCTCCAATAGGAAGTGCTTTTATATATTTTTAGCAGCTACTTAGTTTACAGCACCGCTTAAATCAGAGCCTGCTTTAAATTTAACCACGTTTTTCGCAGCAATTTGAATTGTCATTCCAGTAGAAGGGTTTCTTCCTTCTCTAGCTTTTCTTCTGTTTACTGACCAAGATCCAAATCCAACCAGTGATACTCTATTTCCTTTGCGAAGAGAACCTTCAACATTGCCAAGGAAAGACTCTAATGCTTTTTTTGCTGCTGCTTTAGTGATACCTGAATCAGCAGCCATAGCATCAATTAATTCTGTTTTGTTCATAATCTAAATTATTTATTTGTTGTTACTAATTTCAAAGCGTTAACAAAATTATACGGATTTGCTCTCGGAGCAAGTAAAATGGGGGGAAATAGGCCTTTTTGTTAATAACTTCGGTTGTTTGTTGATAAACATGGCCCTAATTGTTGAAATTCACCCAAGTCAATAACAATGGGGCTTCACCTTAGTTTGGCTTCTGGCTCAAATCGGAGGCCATGGATCAGTCGTTCAATCGCCAGCTTTCGTTTCCCTGGCAATTGTATTTCCAGGAGGGATATAAAACCATCAGAAACGGCAACTTTCAACTCATTTCCAGATTTTATCAGCCTGCCTGGATCCAGTGTATGTTCCTCTAATTGATATGCACTTTGGTAAACTTTTAGATGAGATACTACATCCCCATTGCACATTTCACACCATGCACCTGGATACGGACTCAATCCCCTGATATGGTTATAGATCGATTCTGCATTGGCAGTCCAGTCTATCCGACAATTATCGGGAGTAAGCTTAGGAGCTTTGTGCTGCATGGCTGTATCATCTTGAGGAACAGCCACTGCCTCATCTTCAGCTATCATGTCCACTGTCTTTTTCAAGACATGGGCTCCGATTATCATAAGCTTGTCATGAAGATCCCCAGCCGAATCTTCAGGGTCGATCGGTACACGTTCCTGTAATAATATGGCTCCGGTATCTATATGCTCATTAATAAAGAAGGTGGTTACTCCACTTTCTACCTCCCCGTTAATGACCGCCCAATTAATTGGTGCAGCACCTCGATAATCAGGAAGTAAAGAAGCGTGGAGATTGATGGTTCCCATTGAAGGCATGGCCCAAACGATTTCAGGTAACATGCGAAATGCTACTACTACAATAAGGTCGGCTTCCAGATTATTTAAGGCCTGTACAAAGTCAGGATCCCTGAGTTTAGTGGGTTGGAGTAGGGGAAGCTCATGAGAGAGTGCGTATTCTTTGATGGCCGAATAGCGCATCTTTCTACCGCGCCCTGCAGGTTTACCAGGTGCGGTAACAACACCGACAATCCTATGCTGACTTTGCATCAAGCTACCTAGCGATGCTAAAGCGAATTCAGGGGTGCCCATAAATACAATCCGAAGTGCTCTCATCGGCCTATTTCAATTCATATTGATTACTCAATGTAACTCGTATAAATTCATCTTCCAAAAGTTCCTGAAGGCATTCTATTAATAGGTCTTTGTCTACCTTAATGGTTTTTGCCAATTGATCTGAAGATAATGGAGTGGAACCCAGTACTTCCACAATATCGTTCTTAACGGACACCTTTTCTTGTTTTCTTAGTGGATCTTTTGATACGCATACATCACAAAGACCGCAATGGCTATCATATTCCTCACCAAAGTAAGCCAGCAATTGAGCAGTGCGACACTGATTCTGATTGTCTATATACTTGAGCATATGCTCCAGGTTTTCAATTTTGACAGAACGATTTTTTTCGATGGGATCTCTTCTCCTCAAAATTGATCTTTCATCTTCCCTGGGTTCTAAGAAAGTAACTTCCACATCGTGATCCTGGAATTCGACCTTCGCGATCTGGTCAGTTGCCAATTGGTTTAATACCTTTCTTATAGCTGTTTCTGATCCGGCACCCTTTTTTGTAAGGCTGGCTATATTAATATAGGTCATGGCATCAAACACTCCCCCATAGCTCCTGATGATCATTTCAAGGATATTTCTAATATCGGGATGAGATTCCAGATATGACCATAATTGCTCCTTGGAGGATGTAAACTGCACCATACTCCTATGCCTGAAATTTTGAGAAAGTGCAAATATTCCTTGCTGATCGAATATTTCCAGTGCCTTAAAGCAAATCCTGGGCTCCAGATCATAGGCAATGCAAAATGTTCCGAAATGAAAGGGATAGGTTATACCCTTTCCTTCCCCATAGGCAATCTGAAAGTGATTGACCAGGTTATTGTAAACCTTTTTTAGCATATCCAGATCTGGTAAATAGGACAGGAACTGGCGTCGAGATTGGCTTTCGTCATTGGGACCGACGATCATAATTGCTTTTGCTGCCAGTCCATCACGACCCGCCCTACCGCCTTCCTGGAAATAACTTTCAATACTTTCTGGTATCTCATAATGAATGACGGCCCTGACGTCTGATTTGTCTATGCCCATACCAAATGCAGTAGTAGCCACCATAATTGTAACTTCTCCTTTCATCCAGGAAGTAAGTGCCGCTTTTCTTTCTAAAGAACTGAGTCCCCCGTGATATGCATGCGCCGTAATGCCCTTTTGGATAAGCGCATCCTTAATTTTCTCAGCCGAACGCCTTAGCCTGACGTAGACTATTTTACTCCCATTGCGATCAGTTATCGCATCGTAAAGAGCCCTTTTTTTGTTTTCAGTATATAAGACTGTATACCCCAAATTAGGTCGGTGGAAGGAATCCTTATAAACGTGTTCAGTTCTTAGTGCTAAGCCTGATTGTATTTCTGAAATAACACGAGAAGTGGCCGTAGCTGTTAAGGCTATTATGGGTACTTCCGGATGGATATCTCTTATTTTACTGCACTGCAGGTAAGCAGGCCTGAAATCATGACCCCATTGAGAGATGCAGTGGGCTTCATCAATAGCTATCAAAGAAATATTTAATTCGGCCAGTCTGTCCAGGACAATTTCCTGTTGTAATCTTTCGGGTGAAAGATACAATAGTTTATACCCGCCAAAAGCTGCGTTATCTAAATTTTGTATTACTTCATTCTGACTCATTTTGCCAGTCAGTCCAAGCGCTTTAATTCCTTTGGCTTTTAAACTGCTGACCTGATCCTGGATTAATGCTATCAAGGGAGATATTACAATGGCGATGCCATCCTGGGCTACGGCAGGTAATTGATAACACAGCGATTTACCACCACCGGTCGGTAAAAGAGCCAGCACATCCTTATTATTTATGACAGCCGTAATTATGTCTTCCTGTGAGCCTCGAAACTTGTCGTAGCCCCAGTGCTTTTTTAATAATGCTATGAGATTGTCAGTTGCCGTCATTTCCGGATCAGCTCTAATATGCAGGAGACTCTTTCGGCTACAGATCCTTTCGGAATAAAAATCGGATCATAATGAAATCTGTTGTAGGTCGCGAGTAAATGTTCATGAATTTCGGTGGCTTCCCGGAAATTCTCAAGTCGACTACTATCACTGGAATATATCTCTTTCCACGGAGGAAGAATGATCGCCATATCATATCTATATGAATTGCAGGCATGTATATATTCTTCAGAATAGACCTGCTTAAAATAATCCATATAAGCCAGGATATCGGGGATCCCTCTATCGAAAAAGATCAAATCCTGGTCTTCCTTGGAGGCATGTAAATATTGCTGTTTTCGCCCTTCAAGTAATTTGCGATTAAAAGCCATGGGATCGTCTACAAAAGCCAAGGGATTTGTGGCGACCTCATTCTTGTTGTCATTTAATTTTGCAGCCTCTGTCATGGTGCGAATGATCTCCGGAACACAGGTAAATCCCGTCTCTGCCAGATGCTGGATCACGGATGTTTTACCTGTACCAGGCCCGCCTGTAATAACTACTTTTTTTACTTCCAAAACTTATGTAATAAGGGCAAAAGTAATGATAATGGAAATGCCCTAAAAATTGGGTGTTAAGAGCTATATTTGCAAAAATTTGAATATGAATCAGGAAGAGGAAAAGGATTTTTACGATCGATTGAGAAAAGAATTGGCAGAAAGCACTACCTGGCCCTCTGATTACCTGTACAAGTTTATCGTCACTA
>Ga0265309_10001549_pt1 | contig 10146 bp, 10 predicted proteins | sample Helome_FD_192492 | JGI IMG/M metagenome (GOLD analysis project Ga0265309, IMG submission 192492) | Marine sediment microbial communities from subtidal zone of North Sea - Hel_20160524 (Illumina Assembly) | ecosystem: Environmental > Aquatic > Marine > Subtidal zone > Sediment ...
TCGCCACCGTAGGCGGAAGGGGAAGCGCCATGTCGGTCGTGCAGTTTCCGGTCTCTGGGTTGACCGAGAGCGATTTCGAGGCGTTGCGACGTGAAGCGGAAAGTCGGCGCGATCGTGGCCTTGCCGGCCATGTGGCCCGTGGCTTCACGAGCAACGGGCAGATGTGGGCGGCGATCCTGGATCGGCCGGATGGGCCGCCGCTGCACCAATTCTGTCGGGACCAGGGAGTCTACTACGTGCTCGATTTCACCGGCGGTGACGCCGGCCGCGTGGTCGACGCGGGCCGCGATTTCGGCGAGATTTTGAGCCACTTGCCCACCCGGCCACCCGGCCATCGGCGCTGAACGCCGCGCAGACCATGGACAGTGTGAGAATTGCGGGCTAAAGCGGCCAGACCAGCAGGATCATTGGCACGGCGACGGCGATGATCAGTATTTCCAGCGGCAGGCCCATGCGCCAATAGTCGCCGAAGCTGTAGCCGCCGGGCCCCATGATCAGGGTGTTGTTCTTGTGCCCGATCGGCGTGAGGAAGGCGCAGGAGGCCGCCACCGCCACCGTCATCAGAAAGGGATCCGGGTTGACGCCCAGGCGGCTGGAGAGTTCCAGGGCGATCGGTGCGGCGACCACCGCCGTGGCGGTGTTGTTCATGACGTCCGAGAGGGTCATGGTGATGACCATCAGCAGCAGCAACACCACGGTCGGCGAGCCACCCGCGGAGAGGGTGAGGATGCCTTCGGCGATCAGGCTGGTGCCGCCGGTCGATTCCAAGGCCGCGCCGATCGGGATCATGGAGCCGAGCAGCACGATCACGGGCCATTCCACCTGCTCGTAGATCTCCCGCACCGGGACGATCTTCAGGAAGATCATCGCCGCCGCGGCGCCGGCCAACGCGACCGGCAGGTACAGCACCCCGGTGCCCGCCAGGGCGATGGCGAGGGCGAAAATGCCGACGCAGAGCCAGGCTTGGTTCTGCTTGCCCGGCTGAATGCCCCGCGCCGCCAGCGGCAGGCAGCCGAGCCAGTTGACCACGTCAGGCAGCTCGTTGGCGTCGCCCTGAAGCAACAGGACGTCGCCGGGTTCGATCGTCAGGTGGCGGAGCCGGTCGCGAAACGGCTTGCCGCGCCGCGAGACGCCAAGCAGATGTACGCTGAAGCGATATTTGAGGCGCAGGCTCATGGTGCTGCGGCCCGCCACCCGGGCGACGGGCGGCACCACTACTTCCATGATGCCGACGTCCTCGGTCGACAAGAGGCCGGTCTTCGGGCCTTCCACCGCCGCGTGCCCCAGCTTCAGGCCGGAGATCATCTTCTCGATATCCTCGGGTCCGCCTTCTAGAACCAGCAGGTCGCCCTTGGCGATCGGGGTATGGCGCGCCATGCCGGGCAGCCGCTTGCCGCCGCGAATCAGGCCGGCGATATCGACCTCGTACTCGGCCGCCAGGTCGTCCAGCTCGCGGATCTTCCGTCCGATGATCTGGGCGCCTTCCGGCACTTTCGCCTCGGCGATATAGGCTTCCAGGTCGAAGGCGGTGCCGTCGCCGCCATCGTCCTGGCCGGTCGGGATTAGCCGCCAGCCGAACAGGGCGACGAAGAGCACGCCGACCAGAGCGCAGACCGCGCCCACCGGCGTAAAGTCGAACATGGCGTAGGGCGCGCCCAAGGCATCCTCGCGGAAGGCGGCGACGATGATGTTGGGCGGCGTGCCGATCAGCGTCATAAGGCCGCCGAGGATCGAGGCGAAGGACAGCGGCATCAGCGTCAGGGCGGCCGAGCGCTTGGCCTTCTTCGCCGCCTGTAGATCGACCGGCATCAGCAGCGCCAGGGCGCCGACGTTGTTCATGACCGCCGACAAGGTGGCGGCCAGGCCGCACATGACGAATATGTGCGAGGTGAGGTTCTTGGCTGCACCGATGATCGCGCGTGCCAGCAGGTCCACCGCGCCGGAGTTCGACAGGCCGCGGCTGACGATCAAAACCATGGCAATGACCACCGTGGCCGGATGGCCGAATCCCGAAAAGGCCTGGTTCGCCGGCACAAGACCGGCCGTCACCGCGACCAGCAGCGCCGTGAAGGCCACGAGGTCATAGCGCCAGCGGCCCCACATCAGGAACACCATGACAGCGGCGAGAATGGCAAAAAGTTCGGTCTGTTCGATGGTCATCGATTGTTGCTTCGGCTGCTGGGCATTTGGCGAGGCGTTGGCCGGACAGATTAGCCACTGGCGTTTTTCGTACAAGTTAACGGCATTTGCCGGTTACAGTCGCCGGCCTGGGTCACACGGCATCACATGGGTGTGAAGGCCCCTGCCATAGGGCGCGCGCGGGCCCATGTGATGCCGCAACGGGAAACCCGAGGGCGTGGAAACCCAGCCTTATGACACAGGAGATCGAAGCATGACCATCAAGCATCCTTTGGGCGCCGTACTGGCGGCGTCCGCGCTCGCCATGGGCTTGGCCGCACAGCCTGTCTTGGCGGAGACGCCGACAGTGATCGAGCTCACGCAAACGCCCTGTCAGTTCGTCGAGTCGGAAAATGGCAAGGACCTTGGCTATGTGAGCAAAAAGAAGGCCGACTGCGAGGCGATCAACGATCAGTCCGGCGCCGAGCGGCTTGCTTCCTCCAAGGTGATCACGCTGAAGCCGGGCAAGTACGTGTTCCGCGTGACCAACAAGAACGTGTCCTATCCGCTTGGCTTCTGGCTGCGCGGTGACGGCCTGCTCAACCGGGCGACCTTGCCGAGCGTTTCCGGCGGCGGCCTGACGACCGGCGGCACCAAGGATTACGTGATCGAGTTGAAGGCTGGCGAGTACGTCTATTCCTGCCCCTTGAACCCGACACCGGATTACAAGCTGGTGGTCGAAGGCTGATCCAAAGGTCGTCAGCCGGCCTGCTCGGCCCAGCGCCGCAACTCGGTCTTGAGGATCTTGCCGTAGTTGTTCTTGGGCAGCGCCTCGACGAAGCGATAAGACTTGGGCCGCTTGAAGCGGGCGATCCGTTCCAGGCAGTGGGCGTCGAGCTTGGATTCGGTCACTTTGCCGTCGGGCTTCAGCACCACGAAAGCGACCACTTCCTCGCCCCATTCGGGGTGCGGCCGGCCGATCACTGAGCATTCCTGGACCTGGTCGTGGCCTTGCAAGGCTTCCTCGACTTCGCGCGGGTAGATGTTTGCGCCGCCGCTGATGATCAGATCTTTCGAGCGGTCCTTGAGGGTCAGGAAGCCATCTTCGTCGAACAGGCCCATGTCGCCGGTGTGCAGCCAGCCGCCCTTGAGGGCTTCGGCGGTCGCTGCCGGGTCGTTCCAGTAGCCCAGCATGACCGAGTCCCCGCGTACCAACACTTCGCCCAGCTGTCCGGGCGGCAGGGCCCGGTCCTCCGGGTCGGCGACCCGCACCTCTACCGCCGTCTGGGCCCGCCCGGCCGAGGCCAGGCGCTGTTCGTGGCGCGGATGCCCGCTGTCGGCGTGGGCCGCCTTGTCGAGCGCCGTGATGGTCATGGGGCTTTCGCCCTGGCCGTAGATTTGGGCGAAAACCTGGCCGAAACGGGCCTGGCCGTTCTTCAGGTCCTGCAGGTACATGGGGCCGCCGCCGTAGACCACGGTCTTGAGGTGAGCCATATCGGCTTCATCGGCGGCCGGATGCTCGATCAAGCGCTTGGCCATGGTTGGCGCGGCAAACAGCATCGTACCCGGATGTGCCGGCAGCAGCGCGAAAAGCTCGGCGGGGTCGAAGCCACCGCTTTCCGGGATGACCTGGCAGGCGCCGGCCGCCAGGTGGGGCAGGCCGTAGAGGCCCGAGCCGTGGGACAGGGGCGCGGCGTGCAGAATGCAGTCGCCGGGCGCGATGCTGTCCACGTCGGCGAAGTAGCAAAGCGACATGGTCATCAAATTGCGATGGCTCAGCATGGCGCCCTTGGGCCGGCCGGTGGTGCCGCTGGTGTAGAACAACCAGGCCAGATCGTCCGGACCGCCGCCTGCCGGATTGATCGGGTCGTGGCGCAAAAGGCGCTGGTAAGCGGGCGCGTGGACGTCGACAAGTTCCCTGAGATCGGCCAGGCTGGCGGTTTCCGCGCCGATCGCGGCGGCCTCGCCCGGGGTGGCGAAACAAAGCTTGGCGCCGCTGTGCTCCAGGATGAAGCGCAGTTCCCGTGGATGCAGTTTGGCATTGATCGGCACGGCCGCCAGGCCGGCATGCCAGCAAGCGTAGAGCAGTTCAAGGAACTCCGGGCAATTGCGCATGACCAGCGCGACCCGGTCGCCTTGGGCCAGCCCATAGGCCTGGCGCAAGGCAGCCGCCAAGCGGGCGACACGCTCGGCCAGCTCGCCATAGCGCCACAGCACGGCGGCCCCGACCGCAACCGCCGGCGCCTCGCGGCGGCCGCGACCGGCACGGACCAGCAGATTGGCGAGGTTCATAAGACTGCTCCCTGGACTCGGATAGGCTCCTGGTACCACCCTCCTTAGACCCGGGGCCGCTTCGGTCAATCGGCGAGCTACCCCTGGATTGCCAGGGCGGTCGTTGCTATATCATAGTTATGGCCGAGAGCTTTAGGGGCGGCCATTCTAAGAAAGGGCTGAATCTTGCGGCACGCCAGGTACAATGACCGGCGATGCGTCTCGCGCCAAACAGGGTGCGAGCGGAACAGTATCTTTGCGCGCCGGCGGCTGCTGACCTTGGCCGGTGTCCTCTCCGTCGGCACCCTGCTTTTGTCGCTCTCCGTCAGCGGGGCGGAGGCGCCGAGGTTTTTCCGCATCGGCACCGGATCGACCGCCGGCACCTACTTCCCGATCGGCGGGCTGATTGCCGGCGCGATCAGCAACCCTCCAGGCAGCCGCGAATGCGAGCGCGGCGGCAGTTGCGGTGTTCCCGGCATGATCGCCGCCGCCATCTCGACCCATGGCTCGGTGGCGAATGTCGATTCGATCGCCAAGGGGGAGATGGAATCGGGCCTGAGCCAGGCCGATGTCGCCTACTGGGCCTACAGTGGCACGGGAACATTCAAGAAGCGCGGCGCGGTCAAGAATCTACGCACGATTGCCAACCTCTTTCCGGAATCGCTGCATCTGGTGACCCGCCGCGACCTCTTGGCGCATAGTGTCGCAGAGTTGCGCGGCAAGCGCATTTCGGTAGACCGGGAGGGCTCAGGCACCAGGGTCGACGCCCTTATGGTCCTGAAGGCCTATGGCTTGGGCGCGCACAACACCAAGCTTGTCTCGGTTGCGGCCGGACAGGCGGCCGACATGCTCCGCGCGGGCACGCTCGACGGCTTTTTCTTTGTCGCCGGCACACCGGCCAGCGCCGTGGTGGAACTGGCCGACGAGTCGCTCATAAACCTGGTGCCGATCGCCGGCGCTCAGGCCAAGAAGCTCCGCAAGAAATTTCCTTTCTTCGCGCCCAGCGTGATCCGCCCGGGAACCTATCTCAATGTCGGCCAGACCGAGACCCTGTCGGTCGGCGCCCAATGGCTGGTCGCGGCGGAAGTGCCGGAGGAGACGGTCTACGAAATCACCCGCTCGCTTTGGCACGAAAACACCCGCGGGCTGCTCGACGACGGCCATCCCAAGGGTCAATTGATTCGCCTGGAAACGGCGTTGGAAGGGCTCGGCGCGCCGCTGCATCCGGGCGCCGCACGCTACTACCGCGAGATCGGACTCCTCAGGGAGGCGATGACGGCGCCGGAATCGACGGCGCCGGAATCCCCTCAAACTCAATGACCCATGGCTCGGCCCGGGCGGCCTCCGTCCACTCGACCAAGGCGGGCCAAGCCAAAACCGCATCGCGGTAGGCCGCGGCGGTTTCCTCGAGCGTCACGTCGTAGGTGACGAATCGGGTCACCACCGGCGCAAAGGCGGCGTCGGCCAGGGTGAAGCCGCCGAACAGGAAGTCCCCATCCCGGCCGAAGCGGCTGCGGCAGTTCTGCCAAAGGGCCGCGATGCGGGCGACCTCGTCGCCGATGCCGGGTGGCATGGCAAACCCTGGATGGCGACCGCGCAGGTTCATGGGCAGCCCGCCGCGCAGGGCCGCGAAACCGGCATGCATCTCGGCGGTGACCGCCCGTGCGACCGCCCGGGCCACCGGGTCGCTTGGCCAGAGGCCGGCATCGGGGAAAAGTTCCGCCAGGTACTCGCCGATCGCCAGCGAATCCCAGACGGTCAGGTCGCCGTGCCGCAGGGCCGGGACCTTACCGCTCGGGCTCTCGGCCAGAATGCGCGCCCGGGTGTCCGCCTGGCGAAACGGAATGACAATCTCGTCAAAGCTGGCACCGGTCTGTTTCAAGGCCAGCCAACCCCGAAGCGACCACGTGGAATAGCTTTTGTTGCCCAGGGTGATGGTAAACTCGGTCATCTGCGGGTAATCCTTCTATCGCCGGGCTTCTACGGAGCGCCAAGCAAAGAGCCTACCCGCAGGATCGGGAGTCGCAAGAGGGGGATCGCCAATCCATGCCTGATTACCTGACGGCGCGTGCCAAAACCGGCACCGTGCCGATCACACTGCTTACCGCCGAGCAACTGGGCGGCTGGCTGAAGCGCCAGCCCAAGTCCGTTGCCGCCTGGGTCCGGAACACCGGGTTTAGCGCGAAGCCGGACAGCATCTGCCTACTGCCCGCGGACAAGGGCGCGCTGGATCGGGTGTTGGCCGGACACGACTCGGCGGACGGTCCTTGGTCCTGCGCGGGGCTGCCCTCTGCCCTGCCCGAGGGCAGCTACCGGATCGAGCCGGAGCCGGCGGCCGAACTGGCTGGGCAGCTCGCCCTGGGTTGGGCGCTGGGTTGCTATGCCTTTACGCGCTATCGCAAGAGCGAGCGCCGCCTCGCCAGCCTGGTCTGGCCCAAGGCGGCCGACCGCGCGGCGGTCGAGGGCGCGGCTTCGGGCATCGCCCTGGTGCGCGACCTGATCAACACGCCCGCGGGCGATATGGGCCCGGCGGAACTGGCCGGTGCCGCCAAGGCCCTGGCGCGGTCCCACAAGGCGCGGGTCGCCGTGACCCTCGGCGAGCAGCTGTTGAAAAAGAACTATCCGGCGGTGCATGCGGTCGGCCGGGCGAGCAGCCGCGCGCCACGGCTGATCGACCTGCGTTGGGGCGACAAAGGTCCGCGTGTGACCCTCGTCGGCAAGGGTGTCTGCTTCGATTCCGGCGGTCTCGACCTCAAGTCGGCAGCCGGCATGTTATTGATGAAAAAGGATATGGGCGGCGCGGCTCATGCCCTGGGCTTGGCCCATATGATCATGGCGGCGGGCTTGCCCTTGCGCCTGCGCGTGCTGGTTCCGGCGGTCGAGAACTCTGTTTCGGGCGATGCCTTCCGGCCGCTCGATGTTTTGCAGACGCGCAAAGGGCTGACGGTCGAGGTCGGCAATACGGATGCCGAGGGCCGCTTGATCCTGTGCGACGCGCTGGCCGAGGCGGATCGGGAGAAACCCGACTTGCTGGTCGACTTCGCGACCCTCACCGGCGCGGCGCGGATCGCGCTCGGCACTGAACTGCCGGCGCTGTTCTCCAACGACGACGACCTGGCCGGCGCCCTCCTGGCGCAAGGCGTGGCGGCGCATGACCCGCTCTGGCGCATGCCGCTGCACCGGCCTTACCGGCGGCTGCTCGACAGCAAGGTGGCGGACATCAACAACATCTCCGACGGCGGCTATGGCGGAGCAATCACGGCGGCGCTTTTCCTGGCCGAGTTTGTCGCTGCCGAAACGCCCTGGATCCACATCGACCTGATGGCCTGGAATCTGAAACCGAGGCCTGGCCGCCCGGTCGGCGGCGAGGCCATGAGCCTGCGCGCGGTCTTCGGCATGATCGCGGATCTGGCAGGCGGCAAAAAGCCACGGCGGAGCCGCTGACCGCGGCGAATGAAACTGTGCTAGGGTTGCGGCGATTTACCTGAAGGGGAGGGTAGGGGCTTGTTTAGTAAAATTCTTTGTGCGGTCGATGGCTCGCGGCATGCCTTGAAAGCGGCCAAGCTGGCGAGCGAACTGGCCGAACGATTCGGCGCCAAGCTGACTTTTCTCACTGTTGCCAAAGAGCTGAAGATGAGCGACGAAGTGCGGCGCTTTATGGAGCTCGAACATCTGACCGGTGAGCCGCAATACGTGCTCGATGAATACACCGAGCAGATCATCCAGGAAGCCAAGGACACGGCGCGCGCCGTCGGCGTGAAGGATGTCGCCGCCGAGGTCAAGACCGGCCATGCGGCCAGGATCATCGTCGACACCGCCCAGCTAAAGGGCTACGACGCGGTGGTGATGGGCGGCCGCGGTCACGGTGACCTTGAAGGCTTGTTGCTGGGCAGCGTGTCCCACAAGGTCGCGAGCCTGGCCAAATGCACGGTCATCACGGTCAAATAAGGCGATTCCGCCAAAACCGGTCTTGTCGACGGCCAGCGACTCGGGCAGTCTTTATTACGGCTACGTAATGACTGGAGTGGCGGCGGGTGCAGCTAAGTCCCGGACAGGCAATGGAACTCTGGCACCGGGTGACGGTTGAGGCGCTCAACCAGGAACTGCCCGACCTCAGCGCGCGCCAAATCGCGCTTCTGCTGCACATCTACCTGGCGCCGCCGCCCCATACGGTGCGCGGCTTAGCGCGCGATCTCAACATGTCGAAACCGGCGGTCACGCGCGCCCTGGATCGCCTATCGGCTTTGGGCTACCTCAAACGCGAGACCGACGCGGCCGACCGCCGCAGCATCCTGGTCAAACGCACGGTGGCCGGCGCGGTGTTCCTGCGCGACTTCGCCGACATGATCAAGGGGCAGGCCGGACGGATCTAGTACCCTCGTTTGATATCCACCACGTGCATCAGAGGCTGGCCTGATTCGAGTCGGCGGATGTTGTCGACGACCACCCGGGCACCACTCTCCGGAACGGTGATCGCCGCGCAATGGGGCGTGACGATGACTCGGGGATGGGTCCAAAAGGGATGCTCGGGCACCAGGGGTTCGTAGGAGAAGACATCGAGGCTGGCGCCCGACAGCTGGCCCGAACCCAGCGCCGACAGCAAATCGTCCTCGACCATGAGACCGCCGCGCGCCGCGTTGATCACGACCCCGCCCTTGGGCATCAGACCAAAGGTCTTGGCGTTCAGGATGCCGCGGGTTTCCTTGGTCACCGGCAGCAGGCAAACCAGGATGTCGGTGCGTGACAGGAAGGCCTCCCAGAACACCGGTCCCTGGAATCCCGTGACCCCGGGGACAGGCCTGGGGCTGCGGCTCCAGCCGGCGACATCGAAACCCAGTCCGGCCAGGGCCGCGGCGGCGTCGGCGCCGAGAACCCCCTGGCCCATGACGCCGATCCGGCGGTCGGCGGCCAGCGGCACCGGCAACTGGGCCCACATCTTGTCTTTCTGCATGGCCAGGTAGTCGATCATGCGCCGATGGTGCATGAGCACGCTCATCACCACGAACTCGGTCATGCCCGCGGTCAGGCCAGGTTCGACCATGCGCACGAGCGGCACGTTGGGCGGCAGTTCCGGATCGTCGACCAGGTGATCGATACCGGCGCCCAGCGAAAAGATCGCCTTGAGATTGGGAAAGCGCTTCAGCAGGCCCTGCTGCGGCTTCCAAACCAGGGCGTATTCGATATCGGCCGGACTGCCGGCGTCGGGCCAGACGCGGACCTCCATGTTGGGGTCATAGCGTTTTAGCGCCGCCGACCACTGCTCGGCCCGATCAACGTCGGATTTGAAAAGTAATGCCATGGTGCAATCAGCTGTTACATGTTCACCACGCCACTTTCAACAGCTTCCAGTTCGAAAGCGGCTTTCATGAGCGCTTGAGTGTAGGGATCCGCCGGCTGCTCGAAGATTTGCCCGGCATCGCCCTGTTCGACCACCCGGCCGTTGCGCATGACGATCACCTCGTCCGCCAGCGCGCGCACGACCCGAAGGTCGTGACTGATGAAAAGATAGGCCAAGCGGTGCTTTTCCTGCAGCGCGCGCAACAGGCCGACGATCTGGGCCTGGACCGACATGTCGAGCGCGCTGGTCGGCTCGTCCAACACGACGAAACGCGGCTTCAACACCATGGCCCGGGCGATGGCAACCCGTTGGCGCTGGCCGCCCGAGAATTCGTGCGGATAGCGGTGGCGGCTGTCGGGGTCGAGGCCGACTTCCTCCAGTGCGGCGACGATCATGGCTTCGCGTTCGGACGCCGTGTC